>Ga0181593_10003874_pt1 | contig 13654 bp, 8 predicted proteins | sample 071ome_19_FD_133756 | JGI IMG/M metagenome (GOLD analysis project Ga0181593, IMG submission 133756) | Coastal salt marsh microbial communities from the Groves Creek Marsh, Skidaway Island, Georgia - 071413AT metaG (megahit assembly) | ecosystem: Environmental > Aquatic > Marine > Intertidal zone...
CGCTTAAGCAAAAAGGGAAGCAATTGGGAACTAGGATGAATATCTATGGAACTTGATCTGGATTTTGTACGTGCGCAGTTTCCAGCGTTTTCGGCTGAGGAAACTCGTGACTGGGCATTTTTTGAAAATGCGGGCGGGTCTTACGTGCCGGCTACCGTTTCCGATCGCCTCACACGGTTTTTTGTTGATCACAAAGTGCAGCCCTACGGGGCATTCGCTCTGTCAAAGCAGGCGGGCGAAGAGATGGATGAGTCGTACGCGGCAATCGCTTCGCTCATTAATGCGGCTGAGGATGAGATTACGATCGGACCCTCAACAACACTGAATTTTTATATTCTTGCTCAGAGTTTGAGACATCGGTTGCGTGCCGGTGATGAGATCGTGGTGACCAATCAGGATCATGAGGCCAATATCGGTTGCTGGCGGCGATTGTCTGAGCACGGCATTGTTATCCGTGAGTGGCGTGTCGGCAAAGCCGATGGTGAATTGGATCTCAATGACCTTGAGGAGTTGATTTCAGATAAAACCCGAATCGTTTGCTGCACCTTGTGCTCCAACCTGGTGGGCACCCACAATGACATGGCGGCGATCGCCGAGATGGCGCATCGAGTGGGTGCGCTGGTGGTGGCGGACGGCGTGTCTTATGCACCCCATGTCATTCCTGACATGAAGACGCTGGGTGTGGACTTTTATGCCTACAGCACCTACAAGACTTTCGGTACCCATCAGGGGGTGTTGTGGGGTTCCAGCGAGGCGCTTAAAAAAACTGAGGGCCAGGGCCACTTCTTCAATGAAGAAAAATCACGGTATCGCCTGAACCCCACCGGCCCGCAGCATGCGCAAATTGCGGCCCTCGCAGGGATCACTGAATATTTCGATGATCTACACAAGCATCATTTCGGTGAGTCAGATCTGGGAGTGCATGAGCGGGCCCGCCAGACATTTGAGCTTGTGGGGGATCACGAAGCAAAACTCGCGAACATACTCCTTGATTATCTTAAGGATCGAGACGATATCCAGATATTGGGTCAGGATCATGCGACGCCGGGCGGGCGTGCCTCGACGATTGCCTTTCATGCCCGAGCGATGTCGTCAAAACATATCGCAGAACAACTTGCCGACAGCAAGATCGGAGTCGGTGCAGGGGATTTTTATGCTCTGCGGTGTGTCGAGGCGCTGGGGATGGACCCGGCAGACGGCGTCGTGCGTGTGAGCATGGTGCACTACAACACGGTAGAAGAGGTGACGAAACTCGTCGAAACCATCGACGCGATTCTGCCCGGAAATTGACTCGAACTTTGTCGGGACATACTCGTGTAATTCCAGGCAGTCGTTGAATCAGAGAATAGGCATCAGAATGAGTAAAGAGGCAAAAGAGGGAATCGCAAGATGAAACAGCACGCAAGAGTGGTTGTGATCGGAGGCGGCGCGCTCGGCGCCGGGCTGCTGTATTTTCTGACCAAGGAAGGTTGGGACGATATCGTTCTGATCGAAAAAGGAGAACTCACCTCCGGGTCAACCTGGCATGCAGCTGGACTAATCCCCCATTTTATTGGCGGACTGAGTATGGCCAAACTCCACCAGGAGGGACCTCGTCTTTATAAATCGCTCGAGGCGGAAACTGGTCAAGCCACCGGCTGGCATGGCTGCGGCGCCATTCGCCTGGCACTGACAGACGAGGAAGTGGACTGGTTTCACTACGTTAAGGGGATACTCGATACCGTGGGTAGTGAGTGCCATCTCATTAGTCCCTCAGAGATTCTGAAATTACATCCACTGCTTGTGGTGGACGATGTCAAGTTGGGTTTTTATACGCCCAATGATGGTCACACTGACCCTGCCAGCGCGACCAACGCCATGGCTGCAGGCGCGCGTCAGGGCGGAGCCACGATCTATCGGCACACGAGGGTAACCGGAACCCGGCTTCTGGATAATGGCGAATGGGAAGTCACCACTGATCAGGGCACGATTGTCTGCGAGCATCTGGTCAATGCAGCCGGCAGTTTTGCCAAGCAGATTGGCGAATGGGTGGGTCTTGATCTTCCGATCGTCAACATGGAGCACCATTATCTGGTGACTGACAATCTGCCAGAGGTTGAGGCGCTTGATAAAGAACCACCAGTCGTTCGCGATCCAAAAGCCTCGTGTTATTACCGCCAGGAGCAAAAAGGGATTTTGATTGGCCCCTACGAGCGCGCCGGTGCACAAGCCTGGGGCCTCGATGGTATCGATTGGAGTTTCGACATGGAGCTTTTGACGCCAGCCCTCGATCGCCTTGAGACCAGTCTAGAACATGCCGCCGAGCGAATACCGTGTTGGACCAATGCAGGCATTAAGCGCGTGGTGAATGGCCCAATAACCCATACGCCTGACGGAGGGTTTTTGCTGGGGCCGGCAGAGGGTCTCAAGAATTACTGGCTGTGCTGTGGCGCTTCGATTGGTATTACTCAAGGGCCGGGTTGCGGCAAATATTTGGCGCAATGGATGGTGCATGGCCAGACGGAGATTAATGTTCGGGATATGGATCCAAGGCGCTACGGAAAATGGGCAAGCGGTGACTACGCCATCGCCAAGTCGATCGACGAATACCAGCAGATGTACCAGCCTCACCTTCCGGGCGAGTACCGGGATGCGGGCCGGCCCACGCGGGTGACTCCGCTCTATCAAAAACTGAAGCAGGCGGGCGCGGTCTATGCCGATACTTTTGGCTGGGAGCGGGCCAAGTGGTACGCCCCTCAAGGCGTGGAAGAGGAGTATGGTTTCAGACGCAACAACAGTTTCGATGCTGTTGTCGAGGAATGCCGTGCAGTGCGCGAGGCAGTAGGCCTCACCGATCTCAGTAGTTTTGCCAAATATGAGGTCACGGGAAAGGATGCGTTTACTTTCCTTGAAAGGATTTGCGCCAACCGGGTTCCCGCAAAAGACGGCGGTGTTGTGTTGTCACAGATGCTGACAACGCTCGGCGGGATCGAGAGTGAGGCGACGGTAACCTGTCTTTCGTCGGATCATTACTATCTTTTGTCGGGCGCTGTTGCTCAACTGCATGATCTTGACTGGCTCATCCAGCATATAGAGGTAGGAGAGGATGTGACGGTACGCAACGTCACGAATGATTATGGCGTGCTGGTGATTACGGGTCCGCGATCGCGCGATGTGTTGTCTGGGTTAACTGATGCAGGGCTTACCAACGACGATGGATTTACCTGGATGTCGGCGCGAGAAATCTCAGTTGCCGGTATCGATGTACGGGCACTTCGCGTTTCTTATGTGGGCGAACTGGGGTGGGAGTTGCATTGCCCGATGGACAGGATCGCCGACCTTGATGATGCTCTCATGCAGGCAGGGAAGGATCACGGCATCCGGCGTTTTGGTACCTACGCCATGAATTCGTTGAGACTGGAAAAAGCCTATAAGGGCTGGGGCTCAGAACTAACCACTGAGATCTCGCTTGTAGAGTCAGATATGCTGCGCTTTGCCCGAAAGTCCGGTGGTTACATCGGTGCGGAGGTCGTTGAGCAGAAAACCCGTGACGGGGTGCCGATTCATCTCGTCTACTGCGAGGTTGAAGCAACCGACGCGGATCCGATGGGTAACGAGCCTGTGTTGGATGGTGAGAACATCATCGGAGTGACTACCAGCGGCGGCTATGGCCACTGCGTACAAAAAAGTCTTGCTTTTGCCTACGTCAACACAGGCTTTGAGGCTACAGGCACGACGTTTGATATCCGCATTCTGGGCGAGCGCCGAAGGGCCACGGTACTGTCTGGGGCGGCTTGGGATCCACAAAATGAGCGAATGAAAGAGTAACCTTAATAACTCAACCTTTGGCGACCTTCTAGCATCGTATAGACAGGCGTGGGGCGTTTTGAATCCTATACTCAATAAAGTTTATAGAGTTCAAAAAAATCAGATCGGAATATTAATCGGCTGTGTTTTTTAAGAATCTCCGAGATCAGTTGCTGTGTTCTATCGCCCTCGCACAATGGAGCTACGTTTTTGTTTCTTCGATCAAGGTTTAGCAGAATGTAATCTATGTCTTGGGGAAAATTCCAAGATGAATCATTGAGGGTTGGATGTTTAAGAATTGTCCTACAGATGTCCTTTCGTTGACTATTGTCGATGGAAAATTGCGGCACGCTATGGTGTGGGTGGAAAAGTCGACCCTTCACGCTCGTCGTTGATGCCAAGTAATAGGATGTGGCGATATCAGAGAGGATTATTGCGTCACTCGATATGATCTGACTTATTTGATCCAGGTCCTCGATGTATTTCAGGGGGGAGTGCTGGAAGTTATCTTCGTAAGTTCGTGTTGCCCGCCAATGATACTCGGTAAGTTCTTCTCCGGCGAAGGGCTTTGAGGCGAGACCTAGGTGAAAGAAGAAGTCAGGCATAAGAAATCCAACCACGAGAAATATCCCAAGCACCCGCTGTGGTTTCAAGTGATTACTCCACCGCTGGAGAATCCCGAGGATGCTAGCTGCGAAAACAACAAGAGAAATCAAAAACAAAAAATCTATGACCGGCTGTGAGATAGCACCGACACTCACGGAAGAAAAGACATACGCGATGAAAAATGGGGCGCACAATATTGGAGTGTGCTTCAGATCACTGGCGAGGCCTCTTCCCGCCAATTTTGATTCGTGGGTTAGTAGACCGCGAGCCGCGTAAAGAGCCGCGGTCAAAAGTATTGACTGAAAAATAAGAATCGCGAGGTATCGCACGACACCCGACTGATGAAATTTTTTTTCTATCTGCCATTCAATTTTCGGATCCGTTCCCTTAGATAAAAAATAATCGTTTGAAGCCCGGTTCTCGACGGCTATCTGGTCAATGAAAAAAGCATTTTCTATGGGTAGTTCCTGGAAGCAAAGCCTTTTGGGTAAAAAGATACAATCTCGACTTCCAATTTTCATCTCCCTTAAGGAGAAGTAGCCCTCTGTGATGATTGGGTCAATACGAACCTTCTCGATGCCGCTGGGCAGAACAAGCCTCACATAGCGATGTTGGTTTGATACTTGAAAGATTTTCTTTTTATCCTCAGAGAAGCCAGATCCGTTTGACCAATAGACCTGACCCACTGTGTTCGTATCCGCAGCAATGTCAAAAGACAGCACTAGTCCAGGCCTGACTATCCACGTATAGGAGAAAGTCCAGATGGACAGAATCAACAAGTTGACTACTAAAAAGCGAAGCTCGTTATCGTGATGGATCATCAGCGGGCAACATATATGAGAGGAGGATCGCAATTGATATTGGCGTAAAAAGGAGCATGTGTACTCGATAAGTTGATCCGAGGGGAATCAAGAAGGAGGACATGGAAAAGAGATACGGAGAAGTAAGAATCAAGATAACGAGTGCGGTATTAGCAAAAATAAATATGGTGGCTCTGGTTCTTTCTTTTGTAAATGCAAAAATGGCGCAGAAGATTCCGACCAAGCCTGAAAAGAGAAAAGCCCCGCGCAATTGGTGATCCCACCAAGGCAGCCAGACCCGATTGCCAAATCTTTCCGTAAACGCCCTCGGCACATGTCGGCCATAGTCCTCTGGAGCGAACAACGCAGAGATATGACTAAAGTCAACTACTGCAATCAGCAGGAGTGCCAACCCTATCCAAGTGACCCACCAGGCTGCTTTCCAAAAACCTTTTTCAGAACTGCGGTGTCCCGAGCAATTGATCCAGGCTAGAACAATAATGAAGGTGCCTAAAATAGTAGGGACAAAAAAGTTCAAGTAGGGAGCTTTGGACTTGGGAAGCAAAAGCAATCCGGCTAGATAGCCTCTTAGAAATAAAAAGGCGAATAGAAATCCAAAGGCTAGCACCGTAGCGATAAGCCAAAAAAGGAACGTGCGCTCGATCTGGAATTTAGGCGCACTGTGAATTTCTTTAGTCAGGCTTAAGCCAACCAGATAAGCGGTGATCGCAAACAAATAAAGCACTGCCTCGACACCATGCAAGCCAATAAGTAGAAATCCCAAAGCACCAATGCCGACTAGATGCAGCAAAGTATGACCAGGGCCAATCCGAAAAAGCCTCAAATAGGATGTACTGGTTCTCGTCTCCAACGCATCGCTCACTCTAAAGGTTTCGCTAAGTGCAAAATAAAGGCCGATATAAGCGATGTTTGCTGGCCAAGGAGAAACTCTCATATAAGAGTTTAGGCCGCCAACAAGGAATAGCAAAAGAACAAGTGAAAGAAAGCAAATTTTTGGTGACTTTGTTAACGAATCAACAAGCAAAAAAAAGGCGAGACAGGTAAAAACAACAATCGGTCCAGCAATCGCGTGCCAGATAACTGGTAACGCTATTCCCAGACCTGAGCTTAATAACGCTAAGTTCGTATGCCAGATTGGCGGATACAAAATACTTGGTGATCGGAGCTCTTTTCCGACAAGCGGGTGGTGAGAAATCCAGGCACTATTTTCCAGAATCATTTGATTCGCATACGCCATATGCCACCAACCGTCTGCGAGCCTGTCTAAAAGTCCCCCCTGAACAGATAGAATAATGAATGCAGCGAGTATTACCAGGATCGAACAGATATTCCATCTCGAGAGAAGTAATCTTCGTATCTGAGAAGTCAGATACGGAAGATCTTGTCTAGCGGTGACTAGGGTCAATCCGCCTAGTACGAGCCATATTAACCAGACCTTACCGAACGGAACTGAAAGGTACGAGAAAACAATAGCAATCAGGGCGTAACTACCAATAGAGATAAAAAATGAGGTGAGGATGATCCGCGGCAACGATAAGGAAAAAAAATTGCCATGCTTTTTTAGCTTCCCAGTGAGCGAAAGAAGACTGTACCCGGGGATTACGAGCAACAGACCGAGAGCAAAAGATAGAACAAGGGACTTATAAACCATTGGCGATCGATATGACGTATCACGTACCGAAATCTAAGAGCGTTTTATCGGAATCGATGACTCTCAGCATAAAGTGCGATTGTTTGATTGTTAATTGTTTTTTCGTTAAATAAATCAACAGCGCGTTCCCGAGAAAGTTTCCCCATTTCTTGCCTCAAAATGGGAGCATCCGCTAGTTGGCAAACCCGATCAGCAACCTGCTGGGCATTTCTAGGAGATACCAGGTATCCATTTTTTCCATCAATAATGACCTCGTTACAGCCTGGGACGTCAGTTGCGATGATAGGGAGTCCGCATGCACTAGCCTCTATTAGGCAGCGAGGTAACCCTTCTCGATAGCTTGGAAGAACAACGATGTCGCTCTTGTGGTAGAGACGAAGCATATTTTTCTGATGACCTAAAAAAGTTAGGTTGCTGTATTGACTCCATTGCTCGATCAGTTCTGTACTGATCGAGCTTGGATTGCCCAAATCTACATCGCCTGCGAGCCAGAAGTGAATATTCGGATTGATGTTGCTGACAATCTGCGAGGCTTCAACAAACTCAAGAACACCTTTATCTCGTAGTAATCGGGTGGGCATCAGGACATTGACTCTGTCACGCGGACTGCTGTCAGTATTGGTTCGTGGGCAGAAGTACTCCGTATTAACTCCAGATCCGAGGATTAGGTGTAGACGATCAGCCTGCATTTTTAGTCGGTCGCTCAAGAGCCTATAGTCCTCCGAATTCTGAACAATGATCCGGTTTGATCCAAACCTCATCAGCTGCTTTAGAGTAAAGAGCGCTACTTTGGCAATCGCATGATGGAGGGGCCCGCTCCGGGAAAACAGATAACCCATTCCGGTCAGCGAATAAACGCGAACGGGGGTACGGGCAAGTATGTTAGCCAGGGCGGCTAGAAAGGTACATCGCAGGGTAAAGGAGTGAAAAACTGTCGGACGAATTGACTTGATAACTTTGTACAGTCGATGGAGAGTAAGAAGTTCTTCAAGTGCTTTGATAGGGTGCCGGGAAAACTGAAGGTAAAAAACCGGATAACCTATTTTTTCGAGCTGTTCACTATATTGATCCCTAGGGCAGACCAAAAAAACCTGGTTGCTGTGAGATCGACACCGCTCGATCAGATCTCTCCGGAAGTTGTAAAGGTACCAGCCGGTATTGGCTAGGAAGATTATCCGGGTTCCCTCCTTATCTTGAATTAGATCGGACACTTTTGCTCACGGTTGTTTGAGCACTCGCTTTTCCATCCTTTCGGATCTAACGGTTTTTATTACCGAACAATATGAAAGCTCTCTCTTTTCCACAGGTTGCCATCTGCTGAGTTCCGGCATTTCCAGAGCTTTTTGGGCTAACCTCAAAGTCGCAATCTATCGGAGTAATTTCTACGTTTTTCATCTCAGCTAATCCACCAAATCTCCCGTTTACTAGATTCAAAACAAGGTAAACCGGCTGGTTGAGCGGCGGTGCAAAAATGCGAATTTTGCCATGATCTCTCAAGTACTGAGAGGTCACTTGCCACAGCAGGTTAGTTGTCTTCGGGGATTGTGTTACCGACTCTGACCATACCCAGCGACCGCAAGGGTTTATACCAGCGTAAGGGTGCTGGATCAGAGGCGCCCCACAATTCACTGACGGCTTAACTGCGACGCGAAAATCTTTGGTGAAAATTGACATTAAATCGATGTTATAGCCTTCTCCCTTCAGAGAGATTTCATGCCAGCTTTCTGTGTCCGTGCTGCTCAGCTGGACAATCGCGATATCTTTATAGATTATTTTTGAGTTTAGTTCTGAGAAAAGGTTTTCACTTTGGTTTGCAAATTCTTCGATGCTAGAAAGGGAAACGGAGGACACTGGCATATTGATTGCGGCTGACAGAGCACCAAAGGCGCCTGAAAAGTAGTCCTTTACATCATTTACTCCCCGGTAGGCGATGTCTTTTGAGGTCAACCGATTTTGGAGCACCGCGGTTGGCCAAGAGGAGAAAGGCCAAATAACGCGAGAGGGATTTCTCCAGTATCGCTCGTTCCGAAGAAAAGTTGCGTGACGAGCCCCGGACATTGATGACGCCAATTGTTTTTGGAATTTTGGAGGTGAAATTGGCGAAAATAATCCAGCCTGATCACCATACTCTAGTTTTTCTATGTTCCGAAATCCAAGATGTTTCAAATACAGCGCCGTGTACGAATCCGTAAAGATAATTTGGTCGATGTCCAAATTTTTTATAACAGGAGCAAGGTCCGTAAGCATCCAGTAAGTGCCAGACTTTACAATTGAGCCGGCTATCTGTTTGGGGAGCGTAAGGGCCAGTTGTGTCGCAACCATAAGGCCTGCAATTGTGATGTACCAGGACCCTTGCGGCAGGAAGCGAAAGCGGAGTACCAAGAAAAGCAGCAGGGGAATTACCAAAAAAAGCCAGCCGATCCTTTTCAGATAACTCGTAAGCGGCCAAACCCGAGAATAATATCGATCAGATAACGATCCGATCAACTGCTCTAAGGAGATTCCTAAACTGCCGGCACCGCTCGTTGGTATATCCACTGCTGAAGTGCTGACACTCTCTGAGGAATCCAGAACAATCACATCAGCGTTTGAGAATGCCAAGTTCTTCCGAACAACCGCGTTTGGGGATGCCACACCAAGAATTATTACGAGGGCGCAAACCAGGGAAAGTCTCAACATCAAATGTGTTTTGGGTTTGGGAAAGCCTACTAGCAGCAGGAGAAAAAAGATTCCAAGATAAATCAACGCAATTACGGCAGAATTCGGATGCCAGAACGATCCAGTGAGCATTAATCCGAGCCCGATGAATAGTGATCTCGAGGTTCGTTGACGTGGCCAATCAAAAAACAGATAGAGCGAGCCGAGAATGAGTAGGAGGCGGGCTCCTTGAAACGGATAACTTGCAAAGTTCAAGAAGCTATCGTAATCAAAGAGCCCGAGCGCTAAAGCACCAAAAATAAGGCTCGTTGCGCCTAGGACGTTTGAAGTTGAAAGCTCCCTCTCTTCAAGGACGTTGAAAATCTTCAAACTTATGGCGCCTAACAAAACAAAGCCGAAAAAGTAATAGAGGAAGAGGGTGCCACCAGGGGTGTGTGAGCCCAACCCGCTCAGTACAAGTCCGAATAATGGATATCTAGCAACCTCCCAGGCGCCTACTAGAGGCCGATAAGTTGGAAACAATATGCCTTCCCGCACCTCAATTAGATACTCAAGGTGTGCTGTGTCGTCGTAACCAAGAGAATGGCTCAGACTACTAGCGCCCACCAAAAGACCGATCATCAGTAAAAATACGATTTTTATCGTACCTACTTGATCAAATTGGACAGCAAGCGCTAAGCCCCGCTTTTTGTAATCACGCCATGAGCTATAGAAGATTAATCCTGCCGAGAGGAAAAACAGACTATGGGCCGTCGTCTTTTGATCGATCCCGGTTAAAGCGCTTAGAAGAAATATCAAAGAGACAACAATCAAACCGACCGCAGTAGAATCTGCGGTCGACGCTCTAATGTCAGTATGGATGATGGAAAGAATAGCGCGACCAAGTAGCACTACACTGAATACAAAGATCGCTATCGCGGACAAAATCCAGACTAGCATGCCGGGGATATTACCTTGAAATGTTCTGGACGGCGACGACTATGCAACTAACTGTTTCTAGATTTCAGCTTGCTCCAGATACATGCAAGCGAAAGACTGGCAAGTATGATCAGCACTATATCGATTGGGAGGCGATACCTGAGTGAACCCACAGTTATCATATGAATCGCGCTGTAATACAAGATGAAAACATATAGGATACTGATACGAATGAGTATCGGGCGCAGTAGCCAGATTGACATACCAGCAAGTAAAAATATTGGAACTGTTGATAATAGTGAAACGACGCGGATAAAGGTCCTGCCATAGTCATCTGAGTTAGGAATTGGCTTCCATAGTCGTCCAAGTTTTTTTGTTGCTCGGATGAAGGATTCCCACGGGTTATCCTTTATGTACTCCATCGCGCGAGATTTTTTGAGTTTATCAATGGCTAGCTCATCTGGCCCCTCAGGGATTGAGTTTTTGTACTCACCAAGGTGATCGAAACTGCCAGACGGTCCTCCTGTAGTATTCCAAGGATTATTCCCTTCGAGCAACACGTGTCCACTACTTGCTGTGGTCAAAAAATATTCCCCAAACACGCCATAGTTTCTCAGGCCCCAGAAGTTGATAACTAAAACGAAGCTTAGAGCACCCACCGCTACTGCAAAAAAGTGATCCTTGTTGATCAGCTTTTGCCAGATCCAGACAACCGGAAGAAAGAACAACATTGTGGGTCTAGTCAGATGGGCGAGACCAGCCACTAAGCCGAAATAGAGCGTAGATTTGGGACGAAAGACGAAAAGAAGTGACAGTGAAAAAAAGAGCAAAAACAACGTCTCGGTCAAGATCAAAGGAGAGAAGAAAATAAAGAGGGGATAGAAGGCCATAATGGCTGCGCAACACATCATCGCGCACTCAGAGTTGCTCACGAGATATGTAGCCCGGGACGTAACTATGATGGTCAGTGAAGATAGCGCTACAAGAAATATCTTGAAGAGAAAAAGGTTCTCCTGAAAGACGGAGATCCCAAAGGCTGTCATTATCGGCATCATGGGCATATCCCATGCGTATCTTCCATCCCAAATCATTTCTCCATGTTTAAGAATGTTGTTAGCGGTTTTTAGAAAACGCTCTTCGTCAGGAAATAGAGCAAGAGGATAGGTAGATACCAGGTAGGAGAGTCGTAGAACTAAGCCCAGAGCAAAAAACGCCCAAAGAATCAGACTTGCCCTGTCGTTTAGAAATCGTTTGCTAACTTTGCTCAAAAGGGGCGCCTGATTTAATGTAGTAATTTGCGATGACTAGGACAGATCGCATATCCATCGACCCAAATATAACGGAAGTTTTGGCAGCCGAAATCGTGTGAAGTTTGTAATAGTCTCGCCAGCCGATAGTAATTTAGTGCGCAGGAACTCACTGCCTCTTCGGCTGACTCACCCAAGTTTTTGCCCACTCAAATAGATGCTTAAGGTCGCGATACATGACAGGGGTGGCCACCTGTCTCGTCTAGGGTAGCATTATCGGACTAGACTCACGCCTGACTAAAAACAGGCGATCAATATTTTGCTTTGTTTTGTGACAGCGATAACGGCTTATGATCTTTGTAAAGCCGCATGAAAGTGGAGAAGTTAGTTGATTGACGACCTATCAGCAGTCCTCCTTGCGGGCGGAATTACGTTGTTTCTTCTGCTAAGATTCCGCTCAATTGCAGTGAGAGTTGGCTTAGTTGACTTTCCAGGAGATAGGAAGTCTCACGATACACCCGTTCCTGTTATCGGTGGAGTCTGTATGGTGGTGGGCTTTCTGCTGGCATTATCTGTATCGACGGTAGGAATAAGCGGGTATAAGTGGGCACTGTTCTCGACCGCGATCATCGTGATTGTTGGAGTGCTTGATGATTTCAACGACATCTCCCCAACAAAAAAGTTTCTGTCCCAACTAGTTGTCGCAGCAATTATTGTTTTGGTAGGTGAGCAGAGTATCCATAGTCTCGGAGAAATCCTATTCATTGCCCAGCCGTATGGCTTAGGCCCCTTGGCTTACCCATTTTCTATCTTGGCATTTATGGGAGTTATGAATGCTTTCAATATGATTGATGGCCATGATGGGTTGGCTGGAGGAGTCAGCATACTAGGATTGGGATCGTTGGGTGTCTTATGTGCTTTAGGGGGCGATCTAGAGAAGGTGAAGATTCTCGCCATATTGATGTCTACAGTTCTCGCTTTCTTAGTGGTTAACCTCTCATGGCTAGGCAGGAGTCGGCAAGTCTTTATGGGGGACGCAGGAAGCCTGTTTATCGGATTGCTGGTCGCCTTTTTTGCGGTTGCAATGGTCCGAAGCGAGCCTGGTTTGCTTAAGGCTGCCGCAGCTCCATGGATTGTTGGTATACCGCTTCTCGATCTTTTTTCGGTGATGATTTTACGAGGAGTGAACAGGCGATCAATATTTTCCGCAGATCGCCTCCACGTTCATCACTTTTTGAGTAGCCTAGGGTGGGGCAAGTACAAAACATTAGGTGGTTTACTATTGATTCAAAGTATCTTTTGTTCGATCGGTATTTTGGGAACGATCTATCATTGGAGCGACGGGATACTTTTTTGGGCTCTATTCCTGACGTTGGGGGCTTATCTATGGGCCAGAAAAAGACTATTGGAAAGAAAATCTATCGCGTTGTAACGACGGTGTTTACGGCTTGGTTCTTGATACAGCGCATATAGCCAAACCAAAAGACTTGAAAATAGGGGCAGGAGCTTGAGTTAGAAGGCTATGCTGAGTCGTAATCCATCCAAAATTGCAGCGTGGATGTTACGACTGGTCACGGCGTCGCCGATCCTGAACAATTGAAAAGCGCCTGCGGGGTTGTTGAGTAGATACTGACGGGCTCCCGCAAGCAACGCGTTTTGATCGACCTCGCCGAGATTGACTGATTCTGCTTTAAGGTCAAAATAAAGCTCATCAACGGGCAGTGTTCCGTTATCGGAAACGACCTGATCAACCCGACGCTGCTCGCTCGTATTCGTATACTCGTTGAAAATCGTCGCTGTGTAGCCGTCGTCTTCCCGGGTGATTCCGGTCAGGCGCTGATTAAGTGAGATGGTGACGTTATTACCGTAAAGACTTCTCAGATATGCCGGGTGGTTGGTTCCACCGATGTCGGGAGCGATCATCATCTCGGGTGATAGGTATTCAAGCTGACAATCACTCTCAGCTA
>Ga0181593_10003880_pt1 | contig 13645 bp, 13 predicted proteins | sample 071ome_19_FD_133756 | JGI IMG/M metagenome (GOLD analysis project Ga0181593, IMG submission 133756) | Coastal salt marsh microbial communities from the Groves Creek Marsh, Skidaway Island, Georgia - 071413AT metaG (megahit assembly) | ecosystem: Environmental > Aquatic > Marine > Intertidal...
CCTCGTAGCTGGCGCTGGCTGTATTTGCGTCACCATGTTCATTGGCACTGGTAAATCGTACTGCTGCAAAACCATTTTGACGGAATGGGATATGGTCTCCTCCTCGGCCTGTTCTGTCCTCCGCTGCCATTATGGTTATTGCCATTGGCACGCTCACCTTTGATCGGAGCTCTTGCTGGTATTGCAATTTCACATAACGCGCCAGCTGTTTGTTTGGCGAAAAGGCACTTCCGGCACTAAAAATTCTCACTTGAGTACTGTCAATTCCACCTTCGGTGTGGCATGATGGTGGGGAACTTGTTTCGCCACAAATGATACCACCGATTACATCATTATTCAATACGGCTGCTATTTCGATGCTTTCATCTACACAATATCCTGCCAAGGCTCTGGCGCCATCCAATCCTTGCTCTTCTGCTACGGTGAGCATAAATAGAATGGTTCGCTCAAACTGATATTCGGACATTACCCGAGTCAACTCCAAAAGCAGCGCACTGCCACTCCCATTGTCTTCCATACCATGGGCCACACATGTATCATCACATCGTGTATCGCAGCGGCTATCAAAGTGGGCTTCGATTATGATAATGTCTGCCGCAGGGTTTTTACCAGGTAATACCGCACAGATGTTTTTATGTTTTACTCGACCGCAAACGTCTTTTTCCCAATGTAAAAAGCTTGTTTCTAAGCGTCCGTCTCGTTCGTCACTAATTTTCTCGAATCGTCTTAAAGCCCAATCACGTGCAGCACCAATACCTGTAGATATAGATGTGGTATCCGAACTGGTGTGTCGAGTTTCAAACTCTGACATTCGAATCAAATATGATTTCAATGAATCTGGATTGATGGCCTTTTCAATGGCTAATGAAACCTCTTGTGGATTGGTTTCGCTGGTTGCGGCATAGTCTTGTGCGTTATAATTTCCTTTGACAATCTCATCTACGGAAGGGTTTACAAACCGAGTATTGGTTTGAGTGGACGCAGCATATGCAAATAGAAAGAAAGGAATGAGTAGGAGATAGCGCATATCAATCGTTTAATTGACGGGAAATTTAAGGATTTTCTTTGGCCCTATTTCCTGCGCCAAAGCTTGGTGAGGATTAGCTTTGCATTTTATATGACAGATCAAAAAACTCCTACTGAACTCCGTTGGTTTCTTATTGTGAGCCGAGCTGAAGCCATCTCTTTCCTTCTCCTCTTAGGCATTGCGATGCCATTGAAATATACGATGGACATGCCGCTTATGGTGAAGTATGTTGGATGGGCGCATGGGGCGCTATTTATGGCCTACATGGTGTTGTTGGTGCTAACGGCAGTAGAGCTCAAATGGAGCCTATGGAAAACAGCTCTCGGAGCAGTTGCTTCTTTTTTACCGTTTGGGCCTTTTGTGTTTGAGCGCAAAATGATCAATTAAGATCTATTTCACATACACCGTTTTCGCATTCACGAATTCATGAATGCCTTCAGCGCTTAGTTCGCGTCCAAAACCAGATCTTTTGATACCACCAAAAGGCAAGCGTGGATCGCTTTTCACCAATTCGTTTATAAATACAGCACCCTCATCAAACTCATGTACACGTTCTAATGCTTTGGCTTCGTTTCCAGTGCAAATGGTCACACCTAAACCAAAGCTTGACTGATTGCTCAAGGTGATGGCCTCATCGAAATCTTTTACTCGCACAAAAGATGCCACGGGGCCAAAAAGCTCCTCGTCAAACGCAGGCATGCCTGGTTTTACATTGGTCAAGATCGTGGCGTCATATTTTGCGCCATCTCGTTTTCCGCCCATCTCTAGGGTGGCGCCTTTGGCAACGCTTTCGTTTACTTGGCGCTCAATGCCCTCAGCTAAATCAACTCGTGCGAGTGGACCAATTTTAGTACTGGAATCGGTAGGGTCGTTAAAGGTGAGCGTGGCCACCTTTTGCTTAAATTGCTCCACATAGGCATCATGGATGGAATCCATGACAAGGAATCGTTTTCCGGCAATACAGCTCTGACCGCTATTTAAAAAACGCGCTCTAAAACCCGTATCTACTGCAGCTTCGAGGTCGGCATCTTCCAATACGATCACAGCGTTGCTGCCTCCCAACTCTAAAACACTTGGCTTGAGCACGCTTCCTGCAGTGCTTGCTACCGCTTCTCCTGCGCGTTCACTGCCAGTGAGTGAAACCGCCCGAACCTTTTCATGCTTAATGATGGCACTGCCTTGTTCATTAGTAAGCAAGAGGGTACGGAAGGTGTTTTCAGGAAATCCAGCCTCAATTGCAGCCTCTTCAATATCAAGGGCACATCGGCTAACGTTTGGCGCATGCTTGAAAATTGCGGTATTGCCAGCCATTAGAGTTGGCGCCATAAAACGCAGCACTTGCCAAAACGGAAAGTTCCAAGGCATGATGGCGTAAATTACCCCAAGAGGATCATAACGTACATAGCTTTTTGAAGCATCGGTCTCCACCATTCGCGGTGCCAAAAACTGTTCAGCATTGTCTGCATAAAAATGACAAACCCAAGCACATTTCTCAATTTCAGCGATCGATTCTGAAATAGGTTTTCCCATTTCTGAAGTGATGTGTGCGGCATAAGTTTCTTTATTCTTGATCAGCACTTCACCTAAGTTATGCATGAGCGTTGATCTTTCAGAGAAGGAAGTCTTTTTCCATGAATGAAAGGCCGAATCAACCGATTCGATAATCGCATTTGCCTCGGCATCTGTGTGGGCCGTAAATCGTTCTACGGTCTCTAAATTCCAAGGGTTGATTGATACTATTTCCATGGCTTAAAAGTTTGGCGCAAGGTTACTGGTTCTTAATGATTTCTGTTGCTGATTATCGATAAAAATTGTGATGATTTTAGTACGACAAATTCGAGAGAATTGCTTCATATGAAGCATTGCTTTTTTGGTCTTTTTACTCACCATCATGAAACCTACCTTTGGCCGATGCTTCTCTTCCATTTTTTGCGATTTTGGCTGCACTATGGGATGCGTATTTGGTTCAGAAAACTCTATGTGCATTATGAAGCACCATGGCCTAAGGACGCACCGCTTTTATTCGCATGTACGCATCCAAACTCAGCGGTTGACTTTATTTTCTTGCCATTAATTACGGGCCGAAAATCCTTTGTAATGGTGAGAGGAGATGTGTTTGAGAATCGGTGGCTCAATCGCATGTTTAGAGCAATATGGATGCTGCCGGTGTATCGCATGCGCGATGGCTTCAAAACCATTTCGAAAAACAAGGGAAGCTTTATTGAGTGCTTTAATGAGTTTGACAACAATGGACGAGCATTGATTTTTTCAGAGGGTACCAGCGTACAAGAGAAATTGCTTCAACCGCTCATGAAAGGCACGGCACGGTTGGCTATAGACTACATCATGTCAGGAGAAAATAAAGAAATTTATGTGGTTCCGATGGCCAATAACTACACTCGTTTTCGGCAATTTAGAGGCACTGTGATGACCAATTTTGGTAAGCCAATCAGGGTATCGGACTATGTTGAACGCGATAATGAAAACCAGGCTAAAGGGTACCAGAAACTTACGTCAGAGATACATCGTGCCTTGAGCACTATTCTTATCCAACAAAAAAATTACAGAGACGACAGCTTGACCGAAAAAGCGCTTAAGGTGTTGAGATTTAATCGACTCGATGAACGACAAGAATGGATTATTGAAGACCAATCGGTATTTATAGAGGAGCAAAAGGTTACTGAGTGGATGAATGAACACGATGGAAAAAGTCTTCCTAAAGATTTCGAAGAACGATTCAATGCTTTGGAGGTTGATGAGCATTTGGAAGGAGTGCTCAAACGAAGCAGGAAGAAGGCTTTTCACTTGGCGGCAATGATATCTACAGTATTTGTAATGGCCGTGGCCAGCATAGTGCATTTCCTCCCTTATCAACTTTCAAGATGGATAGCTCGAAACAAAATCAAGGATCCACTTTTTGAAAATACCATTATGACCCTGGGTTCTACCGTGTTTTACGTTCTTCAGTTCTTTATTGTACTGACAATATTAACCAGCTGGATAGGCTGGGCTGGATTTGTGACATCCATGTCAATGCTTGCAGTTACAGCAGTATATTCTGAAATTGTTGATGATTACCGCTTTGCGAAATTCAATGTTCAAAAATTGAAAAATTGGAATGCCTATAAGGAGCTGTATGACGACCTTATGAAAAGTATCGATTAACGGCTTTCCAGCTGCCTCCATTGATTGCATCGATGCCTTCGCGCTTGAGAATATCAGTGGCTTTGCCGCTGCGCATTCCGCTAGCACAGCACAGGATTACAGGCTTCTTGAGCTTTGTGATTTGGGTTACTTTATGACCAATTGCGCCTACGGGAATATTTTTTGAGCCCTCCACGTGGCCACCTGCAAATTCATCTGCATTTCTAACATCAATCACTACTGCTCCGTTGGCAAGGTATTCTTCGGTTTTGTTTGGCCCTTTTGATCCAAATAATTTAGAAAACAAACCCATGCTAGTCTTTTACACGATTTAGTGCCATAACAGAAAACAGCCAACGAGGAAGTGGCTTTTTCTTTCTCTTCTTGCTCAAGGTTAAAAACCAATTGAGCTTTTTTGACACGGTGATTTTATCCGTTTCTACCAATTCAATCAGTGATCCATCAGGGTCTTCTAGGTAAGCAAAACGGCCTGCGGCCTCACCCATGCTGAAAGTATCTCCACTATCCACAGTAAATGGACTATTGAGCTTTTCAGCCCGAGTCTTGATGCTACCCATTTCATTTACGTCAAAGCAAAGGTGAATGTAACCCTGGTCTCCCCAAAACCGACCTTCAAGGTTGTGGGGTTTGCTGTCTGCGTTTATCGGCTGCAACAGTTCAATATGAAACATGCCAAATACATCGGAAAACGCTCCCGAATTTCGGTTGCTCGGCTGAAGGCGTACCCTACGGAATTCTTTGTCGCCATCGGTGAGTGATGCCAAGTCTTCAAACACTCCAGTTTTATCGTAGATCACCTCATCTATTTCAAGTACATCTTTATAGAATTCGAGGGACTTATCCATATCCGACACACCAATCATTACACCTTCAATACCACCAAAAATGCTGTGCTTTTTTTGGTACCAATGCTCAGTTTCTGAGGCGATAAATGGGTTGCCAAAGGGATCAATAACAGAAAAGCAATTTTTGCCCGAAGGATCTTTACAAACCGCCCCCAGTTTTTGATCTGCTAAGGATTCATGGCCCATTTTAGCATCTCTACATTTGATTTTGGTGACCAACAAGCCATTTTTCAACAAGGAAAATTTATGCTGATCGGCAGATTCCCGACTGGTGAATTGCCAAATCTCCATGCCTCCACCACCATTGAGATTCATGGCCAGAATCGCGTGGCGTGCATGAACCTTTCCACCGGTGTATTTGGTCATTAACGGAGCTTCGGCTGCCTCGTCAAAAACGGGTACGTCAAACCCAAAGTTTCTACGATACCATTTCCATGAGGCGTGGACATCTTTAGTGCCAATGCCCATTTGTTGTATGCCGTTTATCATTGTTTAGTTTGGTTTGATGCGTTTTACCACCCAGCGAAAAAGCCAAGGCGCATATCGGTGCAAATAAATTAAAACTTGTTCTCTACCTAGATAAACTTCTGGTTTTCGTTGCTCCACAGCTCTACGAATAACCTCAGCACATTGTTTAGGAGTAATTCCACGGGCCAGGCGCTCATCCATTGAGTTGGAGGCCGAACCGTCACCTTGGAGCGCGTTTTTCGAGATGTTGGTTTGCACCCTTCCCGGGCAGATAAACGATATGCCTATGTTCGTTTCTTTCAGCTCTGCTCGGAGTGATTCGAAATATCCATGGAGTGCGTGTTTGCTGGCCGCATAGCTCGAACGCAGTGGAAAACCAAACTTACCCGCAGGGGAACTTAGAATAACAATGAACCCATTATTTGCCTTCATCATATGTGGCAAAACAGATTTAGCAATGACCACCGCACCGAAGTAATTCGTTTCCATGATATGGCGTTCAGAGTCAAGCGAGGCATCCCATGTGAGCGCTCGCTGGCTTATCCCCGCGTTGTTGATGAGCACATTTACAGAGCTTAGCAATTCCGTTTTTGTCGATAGTAATTGAGTCAGCTTTTGGGAATCACTTACATCTAGCGGCAGTGTTTGGTGTCGCTCGGGGTTGGGCAAACTTGATTTAATCTCTTTGAGCACTTCGGCTCTTCTGCTGCTAAGTATAATGGATGCGCCCTTTTTAGCCAACTCAATTGCCGTAGCCTTACCGATACCACTTGAGGCACCTGTGATCCATACTGTTTTGTCTGACCAAAAACTCACGGGGCTAATCTAAGTACAAACTTTTCATTGTATTCCTTTTGTTTGAAAAAGGGATGCAACCTTAACTTAGCCCGATGCAATACGCACGCAATTTCATGAAGAGAATTGGGGTTATCATGTCCATAATTTTCAGTTTGTCTCTAGGTCAACTATGTGCTCAATTTGAAACCACGGCTGAACGCATACAAGTAGAATCACTGTCATTTAGACAATACAATGTAGGAGGTACGGGAACCTCAGGGATGTTTTACTATCACACGTTTAGTACAGAAAGTATGGAAGGAAGCCGCTGGGTAGGTGCTTACGGGGGACGAATGAGACCATACGTGGTGGATAACCCAGAGAGTAAAAAGTACATGAATCGGTTTAGAACAATGGCCATCACCAAACAGCTTTGCCTAGGTGTCACGCTGCCAATTATTGGATATATTGCCTACGATAGTTTCACTAATGATACCCCGATTACAGATCATATTGGCTTGATGCTGGCGGCTTCTGTACCAATCACTGTGGCCATTCTAATACCCTACGGAAAGAAACGGTCATTGAGCAAAGCTGCCGAAGCATTCAACAAAACTGTTCTGGAATAAAATCTACCTCCGAGATTTATCGTTGCCCTATTTTCCAGCACACCGCACACAAAATCCACTTTCAGGCTTTAGAATCAATCGTCCTGCGGGAATTTTATCTCCGCATCGAGCACAAAGCCCAAAATCAGAGCTATCGATGTTTTCTTTAATGTATAGCAATTTGCTCAGTTTAGCTTCAGCCGTGCGCTGAGCTGCTTGCACAATTGAGCGATTGTTTATCGCATCCATGCGTGACACACGGCCAATAGCATCGTCAGGCGCAATAGGGCCCGAACTCTGTTTGTAGTCTTCAATAGCCGATTTTGTCTTTTCGATTTCTTGATTGAGAAGTTTTAAAATGTCTTGACGGCTGGGTTCTTTCATCCAAACAGGGAATCACATTTAGTCAACCGTAGCAATACACTTCAACTCAATGGCAATTGGAGTTGGGAGCGAGTTGATCTCCACCGTGGTGCGGCAAGGTTGTGCGTCCTTGAAGTACTCTGCATATACGCGGTTGTAGGTGGCGAAGTCGCGCTTCATGTTTACGAGGAATACGGTAACGTCCACCAAGTTTCCCCACTTGCTGCCCGATGCTTCGAGCACTGCCCGCACATTGTCAAAAACCGATCGGCACTGTGCTTCGAAATCAAACGCCTTGAAGTTGCCGTTGTGATCGAGCTCAAGGCCTGGAACACCGCTATCGTTAGCGTCAGAGCCGGCAGTACGTGGCCCTACACCCGATAGAAAAAGAAGGTTGCCCACCTTGCGGGCATGTGGATAAAGTCCTACTGGTTTGGGGGCAGATGAAGCGTTGATGTGATCAGACATGAGCAACTAAATTTTGAGCAAATAAAGCCATTGCCGTTAAAACACCTGCCTCACTTTTCCCTCGAATATTCCGAAAACTTGATCACCCTTCAGAGGCTTACGTTTCATCAATCCCGTAAGTGCCCCAAATGCCGGTAGGCACAAATGGGTTGCACTCAGGTGAAAGCACGGAAAGGTCATGGCCTGCAAGCCTCTACCCCGCATTCGAATACCAGGATGAATATGACCATGGATGTTGATCTGTCCTTCTTCCACCACGTTAAGAGGTTCATGCGTAAGGATAAAATTGTGAATCTGTATTTGGTTGCAGGTTTCAAAATCCATGGAACGATATACGGCTGGTTTAAGAATATCATGATTGCCCAAAACAAGCGTGAAATCTATATCTGGAAATTGACTGGTGATCATGGCCAATTCTTCGCATTCGCTGTTTGAAGCGCTGTGAAATAAGTCGCCCAAAACAATGAGTCGATCGGGTTTTTCTTCAATCAGGATGCGCATTAGTTCAGATTGGTCTGCGTTACGCGCGATAGCAGGAATAGGGAGTCCAGCTTTTCGAAAGTGCATGGTTTTACCGAGGTGCAAATCCGCCAAGAGCATGGTTCGGTCCAACATCATATAGCGGTTTTCAAACCGCGCGGCAGTTCCTTTGATCTCTGCAACTAATGAACTCACTGCACGCTCAGTTTTTTAATCCGATCGCTCAACTTTTCTGAGGTCACCGTTTCACGGGTTCGATCCACAATGATGGGAAAGGATAGCGGGGTAAACTTTGTTGGGTTTGTAACCACAATTTCTTGCTTTGAAATTCGATCCAGTGCTTCCCTAAGGCGCTGTTCTTCCAATTGGAAATCGGTCACTTCATCGTAAGACTGCCTTAAGAGAAGGTTGTTTGGGTCATAGTCGTTAAATACGTCAAAAAAGAGCTGCGAACTGGCTTGAATGTGGCTGGCTTTTTTGTTTTTGCCTGGATATCCATTGAAGACCAAACCCGCCACTTGGGCAATATCTCTGAATTTTCTACGACCCATTTCTATGGAATTGATGCTAGCGTAAATGTCATCATGTAAGTGATCGGTTGTAAATATGTTGTTGTCCAACGCAGCCTCAATCGGGATGGGTTGATCGCTCAACAACTCAAACCCATAGTCGTTCATGGCGATGCTGAAGGTGATGGGCTGAAGCAGGGAAATTCTATAGGCAATAAGAGCGCCCATGCCTTCATGCACAAACCGTCCTTCAAAAGGAAAAAACGTGGCATGATGGCCATCACGAGATTCGAATTGCTCGATAAGGAATTGATTATCCTTTGGGAGCATGGATCGCTCTTTTTGTTTGGCGATGAGCGGAAGCAAGAAGTTTATTTCAGGATCTTTTGATTTTTCTAATACGGCTTCATTCATCTTCGTACGAAGCATCTCACTCATTTGTGCACTCAAGGGCATTCTTCCGCCATGATAGCTTGGTACGGGACCTTTTTCTTTGCTTGATTTGCGCACTTCAGCGGTTATTCCTTTCACCCGCACCAGCTCTAAGCTTCGCCCAGCAAACCAAAACGTGTCTCCAGTATTTAACCTAGAAATGAAATATTCGGCTACGCTGCCCAAAACCGGACCTCGTTCCATTTTTATTTTCATCATGGTGTCGCTCACAATAGTGCCAATGCTCAACCGATGGCGCATGGCCACCTTTCGGCTAACTACCTTGTAGATTCCATCTTCGGTGATCACTTTGTGGAACTCATCATAGCCGCCCAGCGTATTGCCCCCGGTAACGATGAAATCTAGACACCACTGCCATTCGGATTCGCTTATGGATTCAAAGCAGAAGGTCGACTTGATCTCATTATAAACCTCTCCAGGTTTAAACCCATTCGATACTGCCAAGGTGACGAGATACTGCAAGAGCACATCAAATGATCGAACAAATGGAATTCGGCTTTCTACCATTTCCTTTTCTGTGGCTTCGCGTAAAGCAGCCGCCTCGATCAACTCGAGCGAATGGGTAGGTAAAAAGTAAATTTTGCTTGTGGCGCCCGGTTGATGGCCGCTTCTACCGGCACGTTGCATAAAGCGCGCAACCCCCTTAGGACTGCCCACCTGAATGATGGTTTCCACAGGGCGAAAATCAACTCCAAGATCGAGGCTCGAAGTGCAAATTACGGCCTTGAGTTTGCCCTCGTGCAAGGCATCTTCTACCCAATGGCGCGTTTCTCTGCTCATGCTTCCATGATGAATGGCCACAACTCCAGCAAAATCTGGAGATACTTCGAGCAATTTTTGATACCATATTTCTGCTTGCCCTCGTGTGTTGAGGAAAATCAAAGTGCTCTCACTTTTAAGCAAGATTGGGATAGCCTTTTCAATGAGCTTGATACCTAAATGTCCCGCCCAGGGCAATTCATCTACATCGTCCGGGTATATTGATTCTACCTCATATTTCTTTTTGATGTCACTTCGGATAATTTGGTGAGGTTTGGAATTGTACCAATCCCCCAAAAGCACATTAAGGGACTCTTCCATATTGCCTATGGTAGCAGAGATACCCCAGATTTTCAGTGATGGTGAAAGCACTTTAAATTTTGACAATGCCAACTCCATCTGCACGCCACGCTTGCTGCCTATGAGGTCATGCCACTCATCGATTATCACTGCTTTAAGATTGCTGAAATATTTATCATAATGCTTTTGAGATAGCATCACGTGCAGCGATTCGGGAGTGGTGATGAGAATATTCGGAGGTGACTTTTTAATCCGAGCTTTATCTTTAGCACTGGTGTCTCCCGTTCTAATTTCAATGGTCACATCGAGCTTCATTCCATCAGTGGCCCGCTGACCCGATTGTAAGATTTCCTTAGCTAAAGCTCTAATGGGAGTTACCCAGATGGCTTGGAGGCCAGATTTCCCACCATTGGAAATATCAAGCAGCACCGGAATCAACAACGAATAAGTCTTCCCGCTACCAGTAGGCGCATTTACGATGCCGAACTCACCATTCGCATAGTTTTTCCATGCCCGCTTTTGAAACTCAAACGCCTCCCAACCCTTGGATTGGAACCAACTTGATACATCCGATAACTCCACGCTCTAAATGTATGATGCGACTAACGGTCATTTGTTGGCAGCTCAATTATTTTTCGGTTATTCTGCCACCCATTGAGTCTATTTTTGCTTAAACAACCACATTATGGCTGAAGATTCTAAATCAGGAGGTTCTAACAGGTTATTGATTGTATTGATCATTTTGTTGGCGCTATCAAATGTTGCTACCGCTTATTTGCTCATGACCAAGCATCAGGAAAATGTTGAGATCGTTACCCAAAACACAGATCTCACTACAGAAAAAGACAACTTAACCGCTGAATTGCAAGACATGCTTGCACAATATGATTCACTCAGCACAGAGAATGAAGAGTATAAAGCAGAAATTTCTGAGCAACGAGCCAAAATAGAAGAAATGCTTGCCGAAGCAGAAAAGCACAAAAACGATGCTTGGATAATTTACAAGCTGAGGAAGGAAACCAATACGTTGCGAGAAATCATGAAGAGCTATGTGGTTACCATTGACTCACTCAATACTGTTAACCAAGGTTTGGTGGTGGCGAAGAAGCAAGTAGAAACCCAGCTAAGCAATCAGAAACAGGAAAACCAAGAGCTCAACAAAACCAACGAGCAATTGAATGAAAAGGTCAAATTAGGCTCGAAGCTCAAGGTCTTGGATTTGGCTTCAAATGCCGAACGCATGAAAAATAATACCGTTAGCCGAGAGACGAACCGAGCAAAGAGGGCAGATAAAATCAAAACATGTTTTACCCTCGATAAAAATGAGGTGGCCAAACCAGGTAAAAAGAAGCTCTATCTGCGAATTATTGATCCTTCTGGAGAAGTGCTTGCACTGGACCAATCTGAAGACTACATGTTTACCTACGATGGCAAAGAGGGATTATACTCGCGTACTGAAGAGGTGATGTATGATAATGAGGAGTTGGACATGTGTCTTTACTGGGATGTTACTAAGGAGCTCAACGAGGGTAAATACATCGTTGAAGTATACGCGGAAGACTACTACATGGGTGCAACTGAGTTTGAGTTGAAGTAGCCTTTATTTTGATTGATCTCTGATTTTTTTTAGTTCTTCAGCATCAGCTTGGTCCTTTAATCGATCACTTATTTCTTTGGATCGAATGAGATCATTAATGTGGAGAAACGGAATCTGAATCTGATTAATTTTAAAAATAGAAGCCATTTGATAGCAGGCATCAAAATCTGATTGCTCTAGGCCGTGTATGTAGGTCATTAAGTCAAGCTCTACGCCAGCATTAAGTTTAATGCTTGTCCAACCTGGGATGAGCTGAGTAGTCAAAAGAGCATCATAGTTTTTGTGTCCCATCGATTTTAGAGCATCAATGATTCGTTGACGATTCTCTCGGTTGTCCTTTATCCATAAATCCACATCGCCAGTAAACCTTTGGTAACCGTGAAGGTTAATAGCAAAACCCCCAACCATAAGGTATTGCACACGATTATTATCTAAAGCATGCCATAAAGAGAGCAATTCTTCATCAAATAGATCCATGGTTGACCGAAGGCTTATGTATAATTTCCCCCTTATCCATAAGACGTTTTGCTCTTATGAGCTGAATGAGGCGTTCATACCGTGATTGATAAAGGTCGTATTTCGCTTCATCTGCAGTGTTCTTTTGTGTCATTCTTCAAATTTAAAATGAATTACGCACAAAATCTACCTGACGCAATGAACCATTTAGCAAATTCGCAGTTGACTCTGAGCGGTGGGAATAGATGATCTGAAAAAGCTTTTTTAGCGTCCCTATATTGAATTTTAAAGGCGAGAACTAATACTATCCCAGATTTTTTTCTCACCCTTTTTTGATAGCAAGAAAACTCTAAAAATGAATCTTCAATTGTTCGAAACAATCATGATCCGTTTCACGCTCAGGGCAGGGAGTCTTTCCTAATAAGATACTGTCTTCAAATATTATATGTAAGGGTTCACTGGAGGTTACATCACTTATGCTTCTATCCGTAAAAGAAATATCATTATCAAATCTCTCGATGACTAGACTATAAAGTATCGTTTTTGATTCTGAGGTTTCGCGATGGCATGGCACCCATCCAAACCTAAAATTCTCACCTCCATATTTTGCGAAGTTCGAATAGACAATTGGCCAATTAACTGGATTCAAATTCTTGGTCTCAAAATGGTTTACTTGAGATTTCATACTCGGGAATGACCTTGCTGTTAGTGAATCAGCCGATTGACTGAATACATATAGAATGGAATCGCTACCATAGTTTACGCACAATCGATTTTCAACTGTTTGAAGTTTGGTTTGGGATAAAACATGATAATGATCTCCAAAGTCTGGATTCATCGTGGGTAAGATTTTACCAATTTGGTCAACAAAATCATATTCAAATACGAATCTCATTTCAGAAGGATATCTCTTATATGGATAGTCCCATTCTCCTCCAATTTTTAAAAAGATTGAACCTTCTACCTGACTTACAGAATTTTCCCTAAAATGAGGAGCGGTGAAGAAATAATTTTTTGGACACCAGTCGGCCAAAGAGACTGGTGTGCCTACTACTTTATTTTCGTTTAATTTTAGAATGATAAACCCTTTTGAGGCTAATAAGACTAGACTATCAGCACTCAGGTATTGGAGTGCCAATATTGATCCAAAGTCTCTCACCTTATTTTTGATGAAGTCATTTAAGTTAAATATGATTTGCACGTTGCTGGATGTTGCCACTAAAATATTAGTGTCAGAGGTGATAGTAAACCGAGAAAGTTGGTTAAGTCTATAACCATAACATGAGGCATTGTCTCCACAACCATCTATTGGTGCTTGAATAGTATCATTGAGTGCTTTGATTATATGCCTTGACCTCGAAAACTTAAAG
>Ga0181593_10003881_pt1 | contig 13643 bp, 8 predicted proteins | sample 071ome_19_FD_133756 | JGI IMG/M metagenome (GOLD analysis project Ga0181593, IMG submission 133756) | Coastal salt marsh microbial communities from the Groves Creek Marsh, Skidaway Island, Georgia - 071413AT metaG (megahit assembly) | ecosystem: Environmental > Aquatic > Marine > Intertidal zone...
CGTATGCTGCACCGCAGCTTTGATCAGTGCCGCCATCGGCGCGTCAGCCAAAACCCAAGTGGTCATGCTGGGGACCGGTACCCCCATCCCCACCCCCGACCGATCTGGCCCGGCTACGGCCATCGTGGTGGATGGTAAAGCCTACCTTGTGGACTTTGGACCCGGCGTGGTTCGACGCGCTGCCGCGGCCTCAACCGAATACGGGGGGTCCATCGAAGGGCTGGAAGTGGACAAGCTCGAGATCGCCTTTCTTACCCACTTACACCATGATCACTCTGCGGGCCTACCCGATCTTGTTTACACCAGTTGGACTCATGGGCGAGAAACGCCCTTCGAGCTCTACGGCCCCACAGGAATAAATGCCATGGCCGAGCATGTTGCCGCGGCCTGGGAAGAGGACAACCGCTACCGCTTATACGGCCTAGAGCCCGCCGCGCCCGAGGGCTGGAAGATTAACGCCCATGAGATTACCGAGGGCGTTGTCTATCGCGATGAGCGAGTGACTGTCGAGGCCTTCAAGGTCAAGCACGGCACCTGGCCCAACGCCTTTGGCTATCGCTTTAGTACGCCCGATAAAGTGATCGTGATCTCGGGGGATGCCGCTTACGATCCCACTATCGAGCGAATGGCCACCGGGGCCGACATCCTTATTCACGAGGTGGTCTCCGAGGAGGCCGTCAATGCGCGAGACCCTTTTTGGCAGAATTATCATCGCAGTAACCACACCACGAGCCACGAACTCGCGGCGCTTGCGAGTCGCGCGAAGCCCGGCCTATTGATTTTGTATCACGTTCTCGTTTTCGGTTTGGAAGATGAAGTGGTGTTGGAGGAAGTCAAAGCGCGATATGAAGGGAATGTTGTGCTAGCGGAGGATTTGGATATCTTCGAGTGACTCAAATTATTCGAGACCACAGTCGAAGCTTCTCAACACCGCTCCATTCAACCTGACTGTCCCACACCACACAAGGAGACACCATGCTACGGCCTCTAACAAACCCTATAACAATGGCCATACCCGTCAAAAAAGAAGCACCGGTAGCGACTGAAGAGCGGGCCTCGGTATTTGGGGTTTTTTCAGCGACTAACGTAAAGCACATAGCGGGCGGCTTGCTGATGCTCTTCTTTATATCAGCTGCCCACGGGCTGACTCCCGATGAGCAATCCATGCTCGACTGGATCGATGCTCATCAGGATGAAGCTATCAAGTTGCTGGAGGAGACAGTGAACATTGGTAGCGGCACCATGAATCATGCGGGGGTTCGCGCCGTGGGTGATGCAATGGCTTCTTCCATGGAGGACTTGGGCATGGCCATTGAGTGGATCGATATGCCACCTGAGGTGGATCGTGCCGGACACCTCGTGGCACGCAAGGGAGGTATTGGCGCAAAATTTTTGCTCATCGGCCATCTGGATACCGTATTTGAAGCAGACGACACCTTTCAGGCTTTCACCCGTGAAGGTAACGTTGCAACCGGCCCCGGTATCAGCGATATGAAGTCAGGCAACGTGGTACTGGTCTATGCACTTAAAGCTCTCGCCGAGGCAGGGGTGCTTGAGGATATTCCAATAGCCGTTGTATTTACCGGTGATGAAGAAAAGCCCGGAAAACCGCTCGAGGTAGCGCGCAAAGATCTTATCGATGCGGGCAAGTGGGCAGATATTGCGCTTGGGTTTGAAGGTGCTATTACAACCGAAGATAGCGACTGGGCGACTATAGCGAGGCGTAGCTCTAGCAGCTGGATCCTGGAGACTACGGGCACACAGGCCCACTCCTCCGCTATATTCAGTGAACGCGTGGGTGCAGGTGCTATCAATGAGGCAGCACGGATCCTCTCACGGTTCTATGAGGATGTGCGGGGTGATTACGGACTAACCTTCAACGCGGGAACGATTCAAGGGGGCACGACTGTCACCTACGACTCGGCACAGAATCGCGGTTCCACCTTCGGCAAAACCAATGTCGTCCCCTCAACCGCGACGGTACATGGGGGTATTCGCGCACTGACGCCGGAACAGCTGGCCGCCAGTAAAACGGCCATGCTAGAAGTGGTCGCTGATCATTTGCCCAACACGACAGCCACCCTCACCTTCGAGGACAGCTACCCGCCGATGGCACCCACCGAGGGCAATCGCGCTCTCGCCGATCAACTCTCACAAATTAACGAGGAGTTGGGACGCGGCCCCATGAAAATCTGGGACCCCCTGCGGCGTGGCGCCGCCGATATCGCCTTTGTCGCCCCCTACACTGACGCGCTGGCAGGATTGGGGGCACTTGGAGAAGGCGGCCACACCCCTCATGAAAGTTTGGAGCTCGACTCCATGAGTCTGGCCATAAAAAGGGCTGCCCTCTTAATCCACAGGCTTGCAACTACTTCAAATACCAATCAGTGAGTGCCTGAGATCGATTTTTGCGCCGATCTGGAAGATCGCGAGTTAAGACGACCGGAGGCTTTCGCTTCTTGAGAATCAGGCTGCACCCAGTTCTGCGCTGCTAACTTGCAAGGGCGCGAAAAATAGCTGACAGGTATGTTTATAATGTAACCACCTGTTAAGGCTGAGCCAACGCGATGACACCATACCGGTTTGTCCATGTGACCACACCATTATCTGAGGACCAGCAGGCCGAGATTATTGCGTTGTGGCAACGTGGCGGCGCTATCATTGAAGACACCGAATCTCGCTTAGACCAGGTAAGCTTTGTAGCCTACACGGAAACAGACGAGATTGTGGGTGTGGCGTCATGTCAAATCCAACCGGGCCTTTATAGTGCCCTACCCGTCCATACGCTCCGGGTTTTCGTCGCAGAGCACCATCGCCAATCTCTACTCGCTTTTGAGCTATTAGCCCATCTTGGCGAAGCTCTCATTGACCAGTCCCGAAGCAAAGGTCTAGCTCAGGCAGTGGGCTTGTCAGCCGTAATTGAGACCGACATCGTCAATCAACGAGGCGCAATTCTCTGCTCACGCACCTTTCAGTTCGCGATTAATAAATTCCCGGTCACTTTTTTATTTACGGGATTCAGCCGTGAGGGCAGCCCCGAATACACCCACTATTTTGAGCTGGGAGATCTTGAGAGAAACACCGCATCTAAAGAACAACCCGCGACCCCTACATCTGGCATGGATCTAGTCTTTCTCGGGCCTGAAAGCGCCGAAACGTTGAAAAAAGACGTCGGAGAAATTCTGATCGAACAGCGGGGAATACCGAGCCCACAGCTCGACCAATATGTGGCACAAAAACTCGTCATAGCCATTTTCGAACAAGGCGTAATGCAAGCCGTGTGCTTGCTGGTGCCCCAGTTCATTCGGGAAATGAACGCCACCCTGTTTGGGCTGATGTTATTTCCAGCTGGGGCGAAGGATTCTGCTCCAATCGACCAGAGTAAATTTCATCAGGTGATTTTTGAGCACATGAATACAGCCTTTCAGGGCAACCCCGAAGAAGCCATCGGCTTATTTATCCTGTTTGCCACCAAAACCGATCAACCTATTTTCGATCCGATCACCCGCTTTTATTATCATGGCAGGGACCAAAAAGGGCAGGAGCTGCGAATTAGATTTTTTGACGAGGCCAGAGTTCAGGTTCCGGCGCGCCCTTCAATCACCTAGTTCAGTGCTATTCTTACCACGAGAAGAATCACAGGAGTGTCAGTGTGAACCAACAGGATAAGATTACTATTGAACAGGTTGAGCAGCCTCTCGATGAGTCTCTGACGTCTGCCATCAAAAGCTTCTGGATAGAACAAGATGCGGGAGTCGCTGATCTCGATCAACGGCTGTCTGAAGTTAAGATGATTGCTCGCAGCGATGGAGAAATTGCCGGCGTGTTAACCGCGACGCTCGTCAAGCCTACCCTGCTTACCTACCCTTTAATCAACTGCCGCTTGCTGATTGGCGAAAAGTTCAGACAGGAAAACCTAGCCTACACGTTGCACCAACGAGCAGTGCAACAGTTTGAAAGTGACTTCAACGCCGGTCTCGATACCTCAGCGATCGGTGTTCTGGCGGTGACCGAAGCGAAGTTTGTGCTGGCCTCGGGTGAGGCGCGCTGTCGCTGGGGATACCCGGTAGACGAGAATGGCCCATTGATCGAGTTCAATTTATTCGGGGTCAAGTCGGATGGCAGGCCCCAATATGTACATTTTTTTGAACACGCATCTCTTTTTGCGGAGGGGCCTGTAGTCGAGCCTCCAAAAACACGTCTTCAAGATAAGGATACTGACATTAGACTGACTTTCACCTGGGGCAAACTCACCGAGCAAGAGGCCCAACAAGTTCTCGGTCTGTGGTTAGCCAATGGTGTCATGAAGAGTCGTGAAGCCTGCTTGGAGAGACTTCCTCAAGTTGCAGCTCTCGCCTGGAAAGGCGACAGAGTCGTGGGCGTCGCTTCACTCTTCGAAGTTCCCTACGAGCCAGCCAATGCTGAGTTCTATGGCTACCGAAGTTTTATCAGTCCCGAAGCACGGGGGAGTGCCTCCGCGACCAAATTACTTAACCTGACCTATGAAGAATTAAATAAACTCTCGCAAGCCGGAGCGTTACCCGCATCGTTTCACGGCATTGCTTACGTGTTGCAGAACGAGCAACTGAACAAACACGTTCACAAGCCTATGGGACCCGATTTAAGGAGCGTGTTTATTGGCTTTCTAGACAACATGCAGCTACGGGTGAAGTATTTTGACGGCGCCAAGGTCCAGCTCAAACGCGCTACGACACTACACTGATTCAATGGAGCACAATCGCCCTTACGACTTAGCCTTTTAACCGCGAGAGGGCTTCCCTTGCGGCTTCAAATTTGGGCCTAACCGCTAGGGCCCGCTCGAAATAGCTTCGGGCTAGATCCGCGTCGTTGTCCGCTTCGGCAAGCGCACCCAATTGATATAGCGCCTCGTAGTGCCCAGCCTCCCGCTCCACGACTGACAGCAAGGTTTGCCTGGCCTCATGAGATTCACCCAGTTTATTCAGGGCCAGCCCGAGGTTATATCGTGCGGGCAAAAATCCTGTATCCAACTCTAATGCCTCTCGATAGCGGTCGACCGCGCTCGATATATCTCCCCCATTAAAAAGTTGATTGCCTGCCTCGAATAGATCGTCAGCAGACTTCCAATCAGGGTTGGGGCTGACCGCCTCGGCCAAGGTTTCATTCGGCACCACAAATGTTCCAAGCTGAAGCGTCGTGTCCTCGCTACCTATATCAGGAAAACGTTGATTGAGCACTGAAACAGCGAAAATCTCCCGGACCCCCCCCGTAAACTTCAGAAACGCCTCAATCGCACCAGAGCGTATGTTGATCACCCAGACGCCACTTTCGCGAACGGGGGTATCACGGGTAATTTCCAAATCCGAAAAAACGGCGGTCTCGCGAACTTGCGAGGTCCCTACAAAAGCGTAGTCACCCCAAAAATCCAGCCCCCTTGTAAAGCCAGGGAGCTTTACTCTTAACAGGTCTTTATCTTCATTCAAATTGCATGCCACCACCTCTCCCTTGCCAGACTCCAGATACCAAAAGGCATTGGCGTACCATCGGGGGGAGTGGGGCATGGAAAGTCCACTCCGAACAATTGAATTATCAAGAAGATCGATGATGATACCGCCGTTGGCCTTATCTTTACGCCATCCTCGCGGCTCATCAGATTTCCCCAAGGCCGAAACGTATCTGACTTTACCGTCACGCACCGCCAGCCCATTTAAATGACAGCGGTCTCTCGGGTCATAGGCAGATATAAAATCCGGTTTCCAGATAGGTTCAAAACTAAAGTCTGTGTTGATGCGGCAGAGACAGGAGAAGCGGGTGTTGACGAACAGGATCTCGTTATCCACCAGTGCCATTTCGTGGACATCGATATCGCCCGTTGTATAGGCAACCCGGGGCATATAACAGCCTGTATGACTGCCTGGTGGATCTAATTTTTGCGCCGCAGAGGGCACGTTGCGAAAATCCAAGATTTGCCCAGCAGCCCCTAGGACCAACCTGTCGGCTGTTGCCACCAAACCCATCGGCTTGGAAAAACCACGGAAGTGGGTATTGGTGACGCCATCAGCGGCTCTAGCCAGAATAACCTTACCCGCCTGATAGGTGGTAATGCAGAGAGAAATTCCCGCCTGGGTAAGCAACTGTGTGAGAGTGCCCGTATGGACACTCTCAAGTGAGGACTCTGAGGCCTCCGGATCCACGGACGCCTCGGCAGACACCATATCGCCTAGCGCCTCAGGGTGCGAAGACGGCCGCGCGGCTTAAGACCGCCGCCTGAGTCCTGCAAGTCCTAAGAGGGCAGAGAGGCCCGCGGTCATCCATACCAAAAACCAAGGTAACGTCGGTACGGGTGTCGGGGGCGCGGCGCGGGCCACGTAAACCGGATCAAGAATACCGTTTCCAGCCCCGTTACAATCGAACCGCTCCCCTTCCTCGATCGAGAAGGTCAGGCGGATTCGATCGGCCCCAAATGACTCTGAACCGCCGACGACCTCCCAGTCACCTAGACTGTCGGGAAGCTCCTCGTTACAAGCAGCTTTCACTAGCACCGTATTTTCATTACCGGCACGGGGAAGGATCAATTCAAAATTCTCAACCTCTCCATCACGAGTGCCCGCAGTAAAGGTGAACCCGTAGAGCGTAGCAAAGTTACCTCCATTGACCGTGCTGATTACCCCAGCACCGCCAACGCCCGCAACCGCTGGTTCATCCCCCTCAACCGCAAAACGAGAGCCCGTATCAATGAAGGTAACACCACCTGGCCCCGAGAATTCTTCATAAGTCGCCAAAGTAACCACCTGACCGCCATATTCAAAGCTCGCGACTTGGCCCTGATTTAGGTCATAAATGCCATCACTATTGCCATCGCCGGTTGGTACCAGCACCGGTTCAATACCTGCGCCCGAAATAAACTGCCGCGGGGGAGCGAGCGATGGGTCAGTGCCAGGCACAACGAGCTCAGTACCGTCGACCAATCCGTCGCCGTCATCCTCGGCACCTCGCTCATAAGCACCCGTGTCAGCACAGGCATCCCGCGGGAACAGCCGCTGATCTACCGCCCCGGCTATCGTCTCGTAGGGGTCACTAGTGGCACAGGCACCTTCCTTCTGTGGATTAATTGCACCACTACCCGCAAGCAATGCAATTGTTTTGTTGTAGCCGCCGTACTTACTCACCGGGTCATCATTCAACCCGCCGTTGTACTGGAGGTCGCCAAGGTAAGCTGGATCCGCGACTGCGGGAGCCAGAAAATCTGGATGCGGCATTGACGCACCGTGGTAGACGGCGGTGCCAGTACCGTACTTCAAGTCGTCTTGGTAGTAGACATCTTGAGTACCTTGGGCCACATCACCCGAGATCAGGGAGTTGAGAATGGAGAAATCAGACGTATCATGGTCATCTGCCAGAATTATTGACGGCTCACCGGGGTCATCTTCCTGAAGCCATACCTGCCCCCCTGTGGGCACACCGTCAGCACTACTCGTGTTGCCCACCACCGTCATGAAATTCATGACAAAGGGGATGTCGGCGTCATATTTTATTTCAGCAAACACCCCAGCGCCTTCCGCCGTTCCGCTACCGGTGAGCCCGATGGAATTGTTGGCAATCGTCGAGGTCGTGAGAGCAGCCACCTCTTCCAGCGAGTACTTCCAGATGCTTTCATCTGAACTCGCCGTATCTACGGCGATGCCGCCCCCACTGACTCGGGATTGTGCCGAGCCACCGGTGACCAATACGCTGTTGCCAGAGATCGTAGAGACCAGTGTCTGAAGGTTGCCGATGTCATAGGGGAAAGGACGACTGCCATCAAGACCAGATGCTTTGGTGCCGATGCCGCCACCCCGCGCGTCCACAGTAACTTCTTCAGGCGCGGTCACCAAGACTTCATTGTCATCAACTGTGAGATATTTAGCGGTCGAAAAATTAACTACCCCAAATGGCTCAGTCAGCCCGGGCTGGCTCCCAATACCCCCGCCCACAGCAGAAACAATACCGTTACCACTCTCTGGCACAGTAACCGACAGGCGGTTGCCACTCACCGACGTTCCAAGCAGTGCCGAGAAAGAATACTTGCTCCCTGCCAACCCACCACCACTCGCCGCTAGGGCAGGATTGGGGGCGGTGGTGATGCTGACGGTATTGTCCACTATTCCACCCGGGTCGGTCCAAAGCTCAATAGGCGCCAGGAACGGCGTGTACTTGGCCTCCTGGAAGGCATCGGGATCAGTGATGGAGAACTGCGGTTTCGTCAACACGCCGATGTGCAAGCTTGCTGATATGCCGCCCCCGCCGATGTCCCCGTAGGTAACGCCATCAACGTCAAGGGTATTGCCACTTACACTCGAGAAAAACGTGGTCGCAACACCAGGGAATACTTCTAACTCGTCTTCGCCACCCGCGTACTTGATGGTATCTAAACCGCCGCCGCGAGCAAAAACGATGCCGTCTCCGTCCTCATCTACGTTCACATCAACCGTGTTGCCTGAAATGGTAGAGAAGATCGTTCCAGCTGCGCTTCCGTACTTAAAGTCCCCGTCAGCAATCCAGGAGTTCGACACCCCGCCACCGCCAATGATGGCTCCTAAGCTCTCATTTCCAACTCCAGTCACTGTGACCGAATTGCGAGAAATAGACGAAGCGGCGTTCCAAACTGAATACTTCCCTTCCCCCTCCGGAAACTCCTGAAACTGAAGTGAATCCCACAAAGGTATGTTGTCGCGAGCACCCGGGAGCGACGCCACCCACTGGCCACCACCACCCGCAACCGAGGCTGAAGGCGTGCTGTCGGGGAGCGACATCACCACCATGTTCTCATCAACAGAGCTGTATTTCGTGGCTAGTAAGCTCCCGCCCACATCAGCCTCTGTGATCAAGGCAACGCCGCCGCCGCCTGCATACACATATTTAAGTTCGGTAGTCCCCGCTCCGGTCAGCGTGAGCTCTGCTGTATTACCCGTCACGCGGCTGGCGTAGATAATATTGCATCCTGCGGCTTCTGCGTCCACAAATGGGCCATCAAGGTCGCAAGACCCTCCATCGCTGTTGTACACCGAATAAGTCTTGCTTGCACCATCGGGAAACGACGCAATGCCCCCACCAACTGCCATCGCGTTGAGATATTCGTAGACGCTACCAACATCCATAACGACCTCCGCCTTGTTTCCGGAGATCACGCTGGGGACTAGCTCCTCACCCTCAGTGTCTAGGGCATCGGCTGCATCGGAGAACGCTTGGCTGATGCGTTCAAGGCTGTTACCAAAACTTAGTTCGCCAGTGCCGCTTGGGCCCACAAAAACCTGACCGTGGACGGCCGCGCCGCCGCCCACCGCCGTGGCGGCACCTAATCCACCCTGTGGTATCTCAATTACCTCAGTGACAGTGTTATTACTGATTTCGGATCCTACGATGACCAGCTCACCATTGACGGAAACACCGCCGCCGCTGCCTACCGCGGTGTTGTTAGTTACGATGCTGTTATGCAATATCACAGCGTGGTTTTGGGCGTTGATGGCCCCGCCCGGCCCCTGACTCGTCGCATCAGCAAATCGAATTCCGCTGAAGATGACCGGAATGGCCAAGTTCGGGTCGGTTGGGTTGACTGTGTCTTCCAGCGTGAAGAGCCCGAAGGTGGTGCCGGTGTCCGCCTTGATGGTTACCTGGGGCACGCCCATTGGATCCAGAGGCGCAGACAGAATAAAAGGCTTGTCCTGAACTACGATCGATGATCCTGTGACCACAATCTCGGGACATGTCAGATGATCTATAACGACCTTGTCACCGCTCACGGAATCAACAGTTGCGATAGCATCCCGGAGGTTGGTTTGACACCCGGCACCGGCGTTATCCACGGTGATATCGGCAGCAAGGGCGGGGTCTACAAGCAACAAGGACGCACCGGCAACAGCCAGTGACAGAGGCGTTTTAGAGGACGACACGGGAGAGCTCCTACAAATTTTTTAAAACTGTACACCCCATCGTGAGCAACCACAACAAAATCGGCCACAAAACCTTGAAATTTATAGCTTTCCCCCCTACACCCACGAAAACTTAAGTAATTTAGTGTGGTCATTGAGAATGACTATCATTTCGATGACTCCAAGGTCCACTCGCCGCTAGGCCGATGGTTGGTCCCAATCGGCGCCTGTCATGGGTTTTTAAGGTGTTTTCTAGGGCGCCAGACTGCGTACGCGGGCCAACCCTGTTGCTGGTACTGTGTTTATTTGTGCAATGGCTTACACTGTCTGACCTTTCACGTGTAATGCTGAGCGATGACATCCTTCACCCCTAAACGCATTGTCTTTGCTGTTGCCTCTGTCGTCATCGCAGGCGCGGCCCTCTCGTTCACGTTCCTGCGCGTGAACACACCGGTTACTATCGAGACAGCGGAGCCAGATGAAACCGTGATGGCAACAACGTCAGGCGATAATGACCAAGCGCCGACAACACTCCCTTTATCAAGTGATCAACAAGACGCTGTAAAAAGCGCCAACAGTGGCTATGCAGAAGGTGCTATCGCACCCACAGTCGCCGAGTCCACCGAACGACAGCGTACTGGCTGGAGACGCACCGCTGACGATGTGGATCGAAAAGCCATGAGGGCTGAGCGCAGAGAGCGCTGGGAGGCAGAGCGTGACGCGCGCAGGAATCTGGCTAAGTCGTCGCCAGAGACCCTGACAGCCCAGCTCTCTGAAAGATTCCGTCTTACTGAGTCCCAGCGAGCAGAGGTGGCATCGATCAATGCCCGCTACGCTGAACAGCTAGTGTCCCTCGACACCTTTCAAGGCTCTGAAACGGAGCTGGCGGCCATGCAACGTCAATTCGACAGCGACTATCTCCAAGCGTTAGCACCGATAATCGGGCAAAGTCCGGCATTCGTCGAGCGGCGGCAGCGGCTTGAAGCTGCTGCCGAGGCGGCGGGAGCGACTCGCGTCACCCCCCAGACACAAACCGACACTGACTGACTCATTCGCTCTCCCACCTGGAGCTGACGTGAACGTTGATACCGGCTACACCTCAGGAAAACTCAAACCCTAGCCAGCAGTCGAGCCACCGAATCAGCGGAGTCCTTAACTTGTCATTCGCTCCAGGGCAGAGGGGCTTTGTGAATCGGCCCTTGCCCACGCTCTGGTTAATAGCTCGCTCTCTGGCACCCCTGCAGCGAGCGCATCACGCATCCGTTCAGGATCAAAAACAGGTCCCAATGGATCGTCGCTGTATTCCTGTGAGGCCATAAACGCGGTCGACTCTGCGGCTGAGGCAAAATTATCGATTTGGAGTTCCACCAAACAGCGGTCAGGATCCCTGTAATAAATGGAGGTTGTGGGTCCATGTTGGATTGGCGCTATTGGCTCAATGCCCAGCGCCATGAGTCGCTGATGATTTTTCAGTAACGATTCCAAATCCACAAAGGTGAATGCAGAGTGCATCAACCCCACGCTATTTGGCGGCTTTGGGGCTGAGCCTCCCGGCACGTTCATGAACGCAACCCGATGATGCTCATCATCATAGGTAATAAAGCACATGGCTTCGTTCTCAAACACAACGTGAGCTTCGAGCAGGGTCATGTAGAAATCGCGCATTTCTCGAACCTGATTAGTCTGAAAAACGATGTGTGCCAGACGTTTATTCATAACGAACCCTCTCATTTGTTTTAATCGACGATCTATGCTTTTTTGATTTCGAACAGAAAGATCTTGGCGTCACATCGCAACTATTCTACTACTCCATCAGGAGTCCTTAACTAACTTACCCGCTTTTATCACGGTGGTGACAGCCTTCAGTCTTTCGACATCGGCCAGTGGATCGCCCTTTACTGCCACGATATCGCCGTAACGGCCGGGAACTATGGCACCTACATCCCTATCCATTGCCATATGAAAAGCGGCATGGGAGCTGGCCGACTTAATTGCATCCATTGGCGTCATCCCTCTCGCCACCATGACGCTGAATTGCCACCCACCCATATCATGGGGCAAAACCCCCGCATCTGTGCCATATATAAGTGGCACCCCTGCCCTGAGTGCTTTTTCGAAAACCACCCGCTGGGCTTCGGTAGTATCGGCGTTGCGTTGCAGAAACACGTCAGGATAACCCTGGGCGCGCCCTGCGGACTCGGTGTAGGTGCCGTTGTAGACGTCCATCGAAAACACCACACCACGTTCAGCTGCCAACCCAATAGTGACGTCTTCCAACAGCGAGGCATGCTCGAGGGAATCAACACCTGCGAGAATCGCATCCTGCCCGGATTGATCGCTGTGTACATGAGCCGTTACCTTGACGCCCCGACGATGGGCGACCTCCACCACAGCCTCGATATCCGCCCGCGTCATCTCGGGTGCACCGGGCTCGGTACCCACGGAAAATACAGCGCCGGAGGCAATAACTTTTAAAAACTCAGCGCCAGCATCGATGGCCGCCTCGGCTCGCTGCGCAAACTCGATTGGCGTGGTCGCTATGCCCCGTTGTGAATCAGAAGGAATCTTTTCTTCGGGAATTTCAGGGAAGCGCAAATCCCCCCCGCCGCCGGGAATGGTGAGGTAAGGTCCAGCCGTCTGAATTCTTGGCCCCAGTGCAACGCCGGCCTCAATCAGCTGCCTAAGTTTGTAAATCGTCGATGGAAACCAGGCTCCTGTGTGACGTACGGTGGTGAAGCCACTCAACAAGGTGGTTTTTGCATTGGCCGACGCGAGCGCCAGAACCTCCTGCTCGGTGCGGGATCCATAGACGCTGTAGTCCGCCGCGTCCTCAGGATTAGCATCGAAGTGGACATGGGTATTGATCAAACCGGGCAGGCAAGTCTTGTCGCTCAAGTCCAAAAATGAGGCTCCCGAAGGCAATAAGCTCCATGGGTCGTTGATTCTGGTTGATCCCGAAACGCCGAGGTTGTCCGAGGGAAGATCATGGCGCGAAGAGCCGGCGCCGATTGGACGCACCGCCACGATGCGACCCCCATCAATGACTACCTCCTGGCGCAAGAGGGGCTCATCAGAGAGACCGTCGATGAGCGTGCCGCAATGCACCACAAGGGCGTCACCACCTGCCGGCAGCATTGCCGCATCAGAGAAGTCTGCATCAGGGGCGGTAGGCCACGGGGGTCGCGAGCAACCGGTAACAGAGGCAACAGCCAACAATGCGACCCCACCGGCAATCGCTTCCCGATAAGCAAAATGACGACTTAGCACGCTTGCAACCATGGTTAGAAGGTCTGTACCTACCATTCCCTGCTTACCATCTGACCTTCCATATGTGCTAGCCGACTTTCCCTCCTCAATAAATGAAGGGAATAATTCGGTATTTGACCTTCGCCGTGTATTGATCCCAGAGCGCCCCGTATTTTTCGGCACAGCGTCTGTCATCGTCGCGCTCCCGAGGGAACAACAGCGCCACGTAATAAAGCGGGTACAACCACGGCCAGATTTCGCCGGGATGCCCCAAGCTCAAGGCAATGCCTGTGGCCATCAACACTTCACCGAGGTAATTAATGTGTCGACTCAAACCCCAAAAGCCATTGGCCAGCAGGCTGCGCTGACCGTCGGTCACCACCTCGGGGGTGATGCCGAGAAAGGGTTTGTCGGGCTGGGTCTTGTAGTAAAACTTCTGCATGTTCGCACCCCGCGCCAGCACCCACCCCGAGAAAAAGATGAGGCCACAACCCGCATACATCCAAGCAC
>Ga0181593_10003883_pt1 | contig 13639 bp, 10 predicted proteins | sample 071ome_19_FD_133756 | JGI IMG/M metagenome (GOLD analysis project Ga0181593, IMG submission 133756) | Coastal salt marsh microbial communities from the Groves Creek Marsh, Skidaway Island, Georgia - 071413AT metaG (megahit assembly) | ecosystem: Environmental > Aquatic > Marine > Intertidal...
GCCCACGCCGGGAGGGCCGACGAGGCACAGGATCGGCCCCTTCAGCTTGTTGGTGCGCGCCTGCACGGCCAAGTACTCGACGATCCGGTCCTTGACCTTGTCCAGCGCATAGTGATCGGCATCGAGCACTTCCATCGCCTTATTGAGGTCTTTCTTCACCTTGGTCCGCTTTTTCCACGGAATACTGAGCATCCAATCGAGATAATTTCGAACGACTGTCGCTTCGGCGGACATCGGGCTCATATTGCGAAGCTTTTTGAGTTCCGTTTCTGATTTTTCTAGAGCTTCCTTGGAAAGCTTGGTCTCTTTGATGCGTTCTTCGAATTCGGCAATTTCATCACGGCCGTCTTCGGTTTCGCCGAGCTCTTTTTGAATCGCCTTCAATTGTTCGTTCAAATAGTACTCACGCTGGGTTTTCTCCATTTGACGTTTAACCCGGTTGCGAATTTTCTTTTCAACCTGCAACACGCCAATTTCGGATTCCATAAACGAATACACCCGCTCAAGCCGTTCGGCAGTGGAAACAATTTCCAACAGCTCCTGCTTTTCGGGAATTTTCAGCGCCAAGTGAGATGCAACCGTATCGGCCAGTTTATCCGGTTCGGTAATCTGATTGATCGATACCAAGGCTTCCGGCGGTATTTTCTTATTCAGTTTGATGTATTGCTCAAACTGCGTCACCACCGAACGCGATAAGGCTTCGAGCTCACTGGGATCATCGATAACTTCTTCGATAATCTCCGCTTCGGCTTGGAAAAAATCTTCATTATCCAAATAACGATTGATCCGGGCACGCTGACCGCCTTCGACTAGAACCTTGACTGTCCCGTCCGGTAATTTCAACAATTGAAGAACGGTCGCGACCGATCCGACGTCAAAGATATCCTCTGTTTTCGGATCGTCCTGAGCGGCGTTTTTCTGAGCCACCAGCAGAATTTTTTTGTCGTCCTTCATCACATCTTCAAGGGCCCGCACGGATTTATCGCGGCCGACGAATAACGGCACGATCATATGCGGGAACACGACGATGTCGCGAAGCGGCAGAACGGGGAAAATATCAATTTGTGCGGTCACGTAAACGTCCCTTTACACTAGTGGTAGAAGCTCATGCACGGAGGATATCAAGATTTAGACGTGTTTGGCGAATCCAGAAACTCAGTGACCCAACAAAGATGGCCCCAAATATTAGAAAATCAAGGGACAGCGGGTTAAGCACTGGTTTCCAGGTCATCCTTACGGTCAGCGTAGATATAGAGGGGTTTTGCTTGATCTTCGGCGACTTCGTGGTTGATCACGATTTCTTCGACACCATCCATCGCAGGCAAATCAAACATCGTATCAAGAAGGATGTTTTCCATGATGGAGCGCAGGCCGCGTGCACCGGTTTTTCGCTCAACTGCTTTCTTAGCAATTGAATCTAAGGCCTTGTCAGTAAAGGATAAATTAACATCCTCCATTTCGAACAGCCGTTGATACTGTTTGACCAATGCATTTTTCGGCCGGGTCAAAATCTCAATTAAAGCGTCCTGATCCAAGTCATTCAGAGTCGCGATGACCGGCAGCCGTCCGACAAATTCGGGAATCAAACCGAATTTCAAAAGATCTTCAGGCTCGACTTCGCTCAGGATTTCGCCGGTTTGGCGCTCTTCAGGCGGTGTAACATCAGCACCGAAACCAATTGAGGTCCCCTTTCCTCTGGCCGATATGATTTTATCGAGCCCCGAAAAAGCGCCGCCGCAAATAAAGAGAATATTTGTTGTGTCGACCTGCAAAAACTCTTGTTGCGGATGTTTTCGCCCCCCTTGCGGCGGCACACTGGCGACCGTGCCCTCCATGATCTTGAGAAGCGCCTGCTGAACACCCTCACCAGATACATCGCGCGTAATAGACGGATTGTCGGATTTACGGGAAATCTTATCAACCTCATCAATGTAAACAATGCCGCGCTGAGCTCGCTCAACATTGTAGTCGGCAGATTGAAGCAGCTTGAGAATGATATTCTCGACATCTTCACCGACATAACCGGCCTCGGTGAGTGTGGTCGCATCCGCCATCGTGAACGGCACGTCCAATATACGCGCCAGCGTTTGCGCCAGCAGCGTTTTGCCGCAACCGGTCGGGCCAACCAGCAAAATATTAGATTTTGCGAGCTCGACGTCGTTGTTTTTTGCACCGTGCGCCAGGCGCTTGTAATGATTATGCACCGCAACGGATAGAACACGCTTTGCCTGATCCTGGCCAATGACATAATCATTCAGAACCGTATTGATATCGCTGGGATTAGGGACCCCATCACCCGGTTTGACGAGGCTCGTCTTGTTTTCCTCGCGGATAATATCCATGCATAGCTCAACGCATTCATCGCAAATGAATACGGTCGGCCCGGCAATCAGCTTGCGGACCTCATGCTGGCTTTTGCCGCAGAATGAACAGTAAAGGGTATTTTTGGAATCACCGCCGGCGGTTTTACTCATTATTTCTCCAGTGATCGCGCAAGGACGTACAGGCCAATTCTAGGAATGATACTAACCGTAGTACTTTACGTCATACAAGCCCCCAAGACCGGGAGTTTCGCAGTATTTTTAATTTTTCAGACGTATATAGCCGATTAGTCGAAGCATTCCCCGGGCATACAATTATTACACGATAAAAGTTTACCAAACGTTGTCTTAAGCTTGGATTAATCCTAGTCGGATTTTGTGCTTTCATCACCGCCATCATCAGTGCCGGGCCGTTCGGTAACGACCTCATCGATCAAACCAAAATCGACCGATTCTTGCGGACTCATGTACTTATCGCGCTCGACCGCTTCTTCAATCACCTTAAGCGGCTGGCCAGTGTGATCTACATAAATTTGGTTCAACCGTTCGCGCAATGAGAGGATTTCACGGGCTTGAATTTCAATATCCGTCGCCTGCCCCTGAGCCCCGCCAGAAGGTTGATGAATCATGATCCGCGAGTTCGGCAAAGCATAGCGCTTACCTTTCGTGCCCGCACATAACAATAACGAGCCCATGGAAGCCGCCTGGCCGATGCACACCGTTGAAATATCGGGCCGGATATAACGCATGGTGTCGTAAATCGCGAGACCGGATGTCACAACCCCACCGGGTGAATTTACATAAAGGGAGATGTCTTTTTTCGGGTTTTCTGATTCCAAAAACAATAGTTGTGCACAAATGAGACTCGAAACGCCGTCATTGATGCCGCCGGTAATAAAAATGATCCGTTCTTTCAAAAGACGGGAATAAATATCGTATGCCCGCTCGCCACGGTTCGTGGTTTCAACCACCATCGGAACCAAATTGTTCATCGTAAATTCAAGCGGGTCGCTCATCTTGATATTTCCTTTACTCGTTCGTACCGGTTTCGGTTTCCATTGATATGGGAATACAGAGGCAGGCTTGGCAAATAATTATTTTTTCTTTTTTGCAGCCTTCTTTTTAGCGGGTGCTTTCTTTTTGGCCGCCTTCTTTTTGGCTTTTGCCTTCGCCGGCTTAGCATCGGCCCCCTCATCGGGATCGGCCATAAGCTCCTCAAGCGAAACCTCTTTTTCGTTAACCTTGGCCAAAGCAAGAATGAAATCGACGACTTTGTCTTCGTAAATCGGTGCCGTCACAGCCTGCAAAGCCTCTGGCGAATTACGATACTGCTCCATGATTTCTTTTTCACGGCCCGGGTATCGGCTCGCCTGCGCCGAAACGGCGCGATTGATTTCTTCTTGAGTCAGCTCGATTTTATTCTGCCGGCCGACTTCCGCCATGATTAAACCAAGTTTCACGCGGCGATTGGCAATTTCCCGAAGCTCTTCTTTGCGCGTTTCATCGTCTTTTTCGTCATCTTTAAATTGATCGGGGTTTTGTTCGCGCTGCTTTTCAAAATCACCCCAAATCGATTCAAACTCGACTTCCAGCAAACGGGGTGGCAATTTGAGGTCGTATGCATTTTCCAGTTCATCCAGCAAGGCGCGCTTTAAGCGCATTTTCGAGATCTCTTGGTATTGCTTTTGTTGTTCCTCTCGAATGCCCCCTTGCAATTGCTCGACGTTCTCTTTGCCGAGTTTTTTGGCCAATTCGTCATTCACCTCAGGAGCGGCTTTTTCCTGAACCTCTTTGACCGTGACGTCGAAAACGGCGTCTTGACCAGCCAGATTTTCGGCCGGATAGTCTTCGGGGAACGCGATCTTGACCTCGCGCGCATCGCCGGCTTTCGCACCGACAAGCTGGTCTTCAAATCCCGGCACGAAGCTGCCCGTGCCCAATTCTAAAGAATAACCTTCCGCCTTACCGCCGGGGAACTCCTCCCCGCCCACTTTGCCGACAAAGTCGATCACGACGACATCGCCGTTTTGAGCTTCGTGATCGGCACCGGCCGGCTTCGTCGAGCGGTAAGCATCGGCAAGCCGTTCGAGGGCCTGATCGACTTCTTTGTCCTCGACCTTGAAAACCATGCGTTCCAACTCGATATTCGACAGCGCGCCAAGATCGACTTCCGGCATCAGCTCTATCGACAGCGAAAACTTGAGATCATCGCCTTGACTGTATTCCGTCATGTCAATTTTCGGCTGCATGGCGGGACGCAAATCGTTTTCAGAAATAACTTTGGTCGTCGCGGTCGATACGGTTTGTTGCAGCACTTCCTCTATCACGTGCTCGCCGTATTTTTTCCGCAAGATGGTCATGGGCACCTTGCCGGGGCGAAATCCTGGCATCGTAACCGACGAGGAGATCTCCTGAAGCTTGCCGATAACGTTTTGTTCGATTTCATCGGCAGGTACCTCGACATCAAACTCGCGCAATAAATTTTCTGCTTTTGTTTCCTTAACTTCCATCGGATCGTCGATACCTCGTCCTAACAAATTTATGACTTTTGCACTCACAAAGACCGTAAAGTCGCCCTAAGGAGTACGATGAGTGTCCCCACATCATAAGGACATTTTAAGCCTGGTGCGGGCGGAGGGACTTGAACCCCCATGGCGTTGCCGCCACCAGGACCTAAACCTGGCGTGTCTACCAATTCCACCACGCCCGCGAGAAGCTTTATTTTGGGGCGGGGGCGAAACTCTATACCAAACGCCCTCGCTGTCAATCCACACAACCGGCTATTATTCTTGATTTTCTGCCGATAAATGCCGTTTTAGACATTCCTCAATGATTAAATTTCCCGACCGATCCCGGCTTCAATAGCCTTATCGTAGATCAGGCTGCCAAAGGCAACATCTTCGAACGCCAGGCCGAGCGAATGAAAGAACGTGATCTGATCGCCGCTTGTCCGTTTCGAGCACGTCTTTGAAACGATATCACCTAATTCGATCACATTTTTCCAAGGCAATTTATCCTGTTCGGCGAGATCCATCAGAATGCCCGCTTCAATATGGGCTTGTTCGAGATCATCGACGACGACCAGGTCAGCTGCCAAAACGGCCGCCTCATCGAACTCGCGGCGAATGCCATTATTTGCACCCGCCCCGTTGATGTGGACACCGGGCCTCAGCCATTCGCCCAGAAATACAGGATCTTTGGAATTTGTCGCTGTCGTGATGATATCGGCACCGCCGACACAGCTTTCGGGTGTCTCCGCCGCAACGATTTCGAAATCAAATTCCTGAGCTAACTCCTGGGCAAACTGATTGCGTTTATCAGCATTCCGGCTAAACACCCTCAGCTCTTGAAGATCACGCACGGCGGCGACGGCACGTACTTGATCTGGCGCAATACGGCCCGTACCGATTAATGCCATCACCTTCGCGTCTTCCCGCGCTAAGTATTTTGTCGCCAACCCAGAAGCAGCCCCTGTACGGGTGCGCGACAGCCAGCGGCATTCGATCAACGCAATCGGTTCTTCGCGCTTCAGGGAAAGCAAAACCAGCAAATTAAATGGAATGGCCGAGGTATAACCCCGGTAGCCGAAAATATCGCTGCCCGGAATGGCTGCCGCCATGAGGTTGAAATATTTAACCGGTAAATCCAGCCGACGGCGCGGCAGATTCCCGCGAGACGGATCGTCCCATTGCCCGAACGCCGTTTCAAGCGCGGCAATGGAATCCTCCATGGTGACGAGGCTTTGAACGTCTTCTTCAGTTAGATAAATCACGGAGCAGAAGAGCCTGATGAATAGAAATGATTAGGATTAGAGGAGCGAACGAACCTCGCTTGAAGCAACAACCACGCCGTTTGCCGTATACGTTTCGTGATTATTCTCGATATCGCTCAAATCGTAAACGTAATTCACCATCATACCCGCCGATTGGGACAGTCCCTTTTCAGAGGTATCGCCCAGCCAGTTGATCCGGTCGATCCGCGCCCCATTGGTCAGATGAAAATGCGTAACCGAATCCCGGGCTGTGCCGCTCGTACGTTTAGCTTGAACAAGATAACACGCGCACAACCGCATCAGGGCCGGACGTAAGGCAAGCGCCAAATCGGCATCATTTCGCCAATCAGTATTGTTCAACACCGAACGGAGGAAGCCCCTGTTCTCGACCGCCTCACCGGCGACTCCTTTTAAGACCGCGCGCTCTTCGGCAAGCAGTAATTCCGAGCCATCTTCGTCTATCCGTTCGTCCAGCCAACGCCGAAATCCCGGTATGGGCGAGAGTGTCGCAAACGTTTTTATCTTCGGAAATTCACGGGTCAGTCGGTCGACAACCCGCTTAATTAGGAAGTTACCGAAACTGATACCGGCCAATCCCTTTTGTGCATTGGTGATCGAGTAGAAAATGGCGGAGTCGGCTTCTGTCGTATCCGTTTGCGGCAACTCGCGGTCCAATAGGACTTGGACATTATCCGCCATCCCGTTGACCAGGGCGACTTGAACGAAAATCAGTGGTTCATCCGGTATGCGGGGATGAAAATAGGCGAAGCACCGCCGGTCCGGTTCGAGCCTATTTTTCAAGTCATCCCAGCTCTGAATTTCATGCACGGCCTCGTACTCGATCAGCTTTTCCAACAATGCCGCCGAAGACTCTTCCCAGGTGATTTGATTGAGCTCCAGAAAATCGACATCGAACCAGGTTCGCAGCAAGGCCCGCAGATCGTCATCCAATCCGCGCAAAGACGAAATGGAATTTTTGAGCGCAATCAGCTCTGCGCGCATATCAACCAAAAACTTAACCCCTTGGGGTAAGCCATTGAATTGAGTTAATAATTTAATACGTGGCGCTTCCAGGCATTGACGAAGATCGCGCTCGGCCCGGCGCCGCGCAGCCTCATCATCAGCTCGTGAAACAGCCTTGGCCGCGAGGTCGACGGCCTCATGATCGACATCGAAATCTTCCGCCAAGACGGTCAGAAACCGGGCACGGCCTTCAGGATTTAAAGCCAGATATGCCTGCCCTAAGGATGCAGTCCGTGCCCGCGCGGACACCTCGCCGCCGGGCGCATTCAGACAGCTTTGCATCTGCTTGCGAAGGTCCTCGACGTCGCTATCGGGCAATTCAGGGCGCCGGGATGCGATATCGACACCATATTCAGAACCGGCAATGGACCGCCACGCCGAGCGCAGGTTGCGCCAGGTACGATCAAAGAATGAGCCGCTCACATGATTCATAAAATTATGTCTAACCCAGGAATGTTGCGACGTTATGTATATTTCGTCATCTCATAAACGCATTTCAAGAAAATGACACCCGAATTCACGGTGATCACACCCGATCTTTGCCATCAATCCCGGCCATGACTGCCGGTAATAATTTTGGAATATCTTCAGCGATAAGCCCCTTACCAAAACGAAGCCCTGCATCGCCATGCATCCATGACGCAGCACAAGCCGCCTCGAACATACCCATGCCCTGTGCCGCTAAACCTAAAATCATCCCGGCGAGAACATCTCCAGATCCGGCCGTGGCTAAAAAAGCTGAAACATGATCTGTAATGACGGTCCGGCCATCCGGTGCCGCGATCACAGTATCGCCACCCTTAAGCAAGAGCACCGCACCGCTTTGTTTTGCCGCAGCTTGGGTCCGCGCAAGTTTGCCGCCGGCAAGGTCTGGAAAGAGCCTTTTAAATTCACCTTCATGGGGTGTTAATACCGTCGGTGATTGGATCGCGCTAAACAATGTTTCGGCATCCCCCTCATAGATACTGAGCGCATCGGCATCCAGAACCGTTTTCTTCTTAGCCTTCAAGGCAGCAACGGTCCTGGTTTTTGTTGTATCCGACACCCCGGCGCCGGGCCCGAGCAAAACGGCATTGCGCCTCGGATCTTCTAAAAAAACGGCGAACGCCTGATCATCCATGACGGGTTGAACAATCATCCCCGGCTCGGCACTTGCATAAATCGGAAAAGTCTGCGGACTCGCGCAAATCGTGACGAGCCCGGCCCCAACACGCCGTGCGCCGAGAGCCGATAAACGTGCCGCCCCGGTCATGACATCGCCGCCTAGAATCACTGAATGTCCGCGCGTATATTTATTGTCGGTAAGTTCGGGGCTGGGCAGCAAACCGCGCCACAAATCAGGATGATTCAGCTGCGTTTTCGGTTTGATCGTCTCGAGAACCGAGCGCGAAATGCCGATATTGATGACAGACACCTCGCCGGCGTACAGGCGGCCCGGCAGTAAAAACAATCCGGGTTTCGGACGAAAAAACGTGACGGTCAATTTACAGTTCGGTGCCGCACCCATTACCGAACCGGTATCACCGTGAATGCCGCTCGGCACATCGATACCGACACAATCCATCTGCCGGTCATTGATGGCTTCGATGATTGTTTGTGTCACGCCCTCAATAGGCCGGGTCAATCCGGCGCCAAACAATCCATCAATCACCAGATTGCAATCGTTTAGCACATCCAGGGACAGCGCTTCGAATTTACCGGTCCAGCGTTCGGCATTGATCGCGGCGTCACCTTTTAAATTTTCTTTTTCCCCGAGCAAACTCAAACGTACGGGCCAGCCCAGTTCTGCTAGGTGCCGGGCGACGACAAACCCATCACCGCCGTTATTACCGGGCCCACACAAAATGGCGACCGGTTGTTTTGTCCAACGTGACGCGATTTCCCGAGCCACACCGGCACCGGCAGCCTCCATCAAATCAATACTGGCAATACCGGCTTGTTCGGCAAGCCGGTCGGCTTGGTAACATTCGTCAACACTGAGCAAATACCGGTCCATATGACTGCCGTACCCTCAAATTCAAAATCGGATAATACACGCCCTAGGATGCCCTTTCGGGCCATGATGATGCAAATTTGCCTATCCAGCGCGCATTTCTCCTTGACCCAGATCACTCCTTTTCGGCTATGTGTTGATTATCAGCCCGCCATGACAAGAAGGTTCAAGAATGGATAAATGGGACCAGCGATTTATTGACCTCGCCAAATACATTTCTGAATGGTCAAAGGACCCTTCAACGAAAGTTGGCGCCGTCATCACCCATCCTGTGAGCAAAAAGATTATTTCGACCGGCTTTAACGGCTTTCCCGCCGGCGTCGAGGATACCGCCGACCGCCTCGAAAACCGCGATATCAAATATGAAATGGTCGTTCACGCTGAATTAAACGCGCTTTTATTTGCCGGAAATTCCGCCGAAGGCGCAACATTATATGTTTACCCCCTGGCTCCGTGCGCACGTTGCGCCGTTACCATTATTCAAGCCGGCATCAAACGCATTGTTGCGCCGCGACCCGATTTTGAGCATGAACGTTGGGGGGCCACTCTTAAGGTCGCCCATGACCTTTTTACAGAAGCCAATCTGACCGTCGATTACCTCGACCTCTAAAACATAATTCGTAATGGAACAAAATTTGAAAACGGCTTTTCTGCAACCGGGCAGACTGTTTGCGCTGGTTATATTAGCTATTGTCGTCTCGGTATTTTTTATTCCTTTACCCGAAGGGTTTGATCCGAAGCTAACCAAAACCGCAGCCTTGGTCATTGCTGTCATGGTGCTGATCGTGACCAATGTCCTGCCCGAGCACATGACGTTTTTAGGGTTTATGTTGGCCATCGTTTTGACGGGGATCGCACCGATTCAAGTTGCATTCGGCGGGTTCACTTCGAGCGTGATTTGGCTCGTATTCGGCGGCACGATGATTAGTCTCGCCATTCAACATACGGGGTTTTCAAGCCGTTTTCGCCTCATTGCCCAATCCATGGCATCGCTCAGTTACAACAAAATTTTAATTTTGGTCACATTTGGAGCATTTGCGAGCGGCCTCTTTATGCCCTCCTCCATCAGCAGGATCGCCATCCTCGTGCCTATTGCCCTAGCATTGGCTGAGCAACTCGGTTTTCGAGAAGGACGACCGGGCCGTCACGGTATTGCCCTGGCCGCCGGCATTGGTACCTATCTGCCAGGTGCAGGCATCCTGCCTGCCAATCTGCCCAATGTCGTTTTTGCCGGAGCCGTCGAAACGGCGCATGGCGTTCAACTCACTTACGGTGAATTTCTCCTTTGGCATTTTCCGGTGACCGGATTCATCAAAGCCTGCCTGCTCGTTGCATTGCTTGCTTATATGTATCCGGATAAACGCGATGAAATCGACCAAACGACGGAAGCCATCGACCCCATCACGGGGCGGCAACGCATATTGCAATTATTGCTGTTCGCCACTGTCGCTTTGTGGGCGACTGACTTCCTGCACGGCATTGCGCCAGGTTATGTTTCATTGCTGGTAGCGCTGGTGATTATGCTGCCAATCCTGAACTTAAGCCCCAATGATGCGTTTGCCGGAAAGATGAATTTAATGCCGATGTTTATGCTGGCCGGTATTTTGGCTATCGGCGGTGTGGTGCAACACAGCGGCATCGGGGGGCATATTGCCACCAACTTGATTGAGTTCACCAATCCGCAGCCGAACGAACCTATTCGCAATTTTACAATTCTCGCCGGCTTGGCCAGTTTATTGACGGCGATCGCAACATCGCCCGGCGCACCGGTGATTATGGCGCCGCTGGCGCAGGACCTCGCCCAGGCCATGGGTCTACCATTGTTTACGGTTATCAATATGATGGTGTTTGGAATATCGATTCAAATTCTGCCCTATATCGGCACGCCATTCATTATCGCCATGAGTTTGAGCACGGCACCCATGCGGGACGGTGTGAGATTGTGCTTAACGATGGCGGCATTAAGCATTGTTGTTTTGGGGCCGCTAACGTTTTTGTGGTGGAAAATACTAGGTTTTATATAGATGAAAGAATTTCTCACGAGCCCTAGCAGAGTCATTGCAGCCCTCGCTGTGCTCGCCACAACCATCGTGCTGCTGATACCGACTCCGGCTGGTCTCGATCCAAAGCTCGTTAAAGCAGGCGCTGTGTTATTCGCCGCCGTGGCCGTATATGCATCCCATGCCCTGCCTGATCATTTTACGTCTTTAAGTTTTATGCTCATGGCCGTGCTGCTCGGTGTTGCGCCAGCGAATGTGGCCTTTTCCGGTTTTATGACCAGCGCTGTGTGGATGTTATTCGGTGGGTTGTTTATCGGCCTCGCCATCCAGCACACGGGCCTCACCGACCGTTTCGGTAAAATCGGCACCCGGCTTGGTCATCTGACCTACACCAAGGTTCTGCTGATCATTGTCTTCGCTTCATTGACGCTCGGCTTTTTTATGCCGGCTTCGATCAGCCGGGTCATCATCCTCGTTCCGATCGCATTTGCCATCGCCGCCGCGCTCGGTTTCGGCGAAGGCCGCCCCGGGCGCACGGGCATCGCCATGGCCGCCGGCATGGGCACGTTCATTCCCGGTTCCGGCATTCTGCCGGCAAACCTACCAAACGTTGTGATGTCCGGGGCCAGTGAAGCGATTTACAAACTCCCGTTTACCTATGGTGAATTTCTCCTTTGGCATTTTCCGGTCACGGGTTTTCTCAAGGCGATTATCCTCGTTTGGGTCATCAAATGGATGTATCCGGATGAAATCGACAATAAATCCTCCCCGTCAAAGGTCGAGCCCATCACATCTAATCAGCAAATGCTGCAATTTATTTTGGCCGCGACGATGTGCCTTTGGGCAACGGACTTTCTCCATCGCATTGCGCCGGGACACATCTCATTGCTGGCCAGCCTTGTGATCATGATGCCGCTATTGAAACTTGTTCCGGATGATGCTCTGCAAAAACACATCAATCTCACATCGTTTTTCTACGTTGCCGGCATTTTAAGTGTTGGCGCCGTGGTTCAGCACGTCGGCTTCGGTTCAACCATCGCTGCTTTCCTGATCGATGTCACCAATCCGCAACCTGGTGAAACATTTACAAATTTCGTTACCCTTTCGATGATGTCGATGATCCTTTGCGTATTTACGACGGCTCCTGGTGCACCCGTCGTTCTCGCACCGATGGCACAGGATCTGGCGCAAGCCGTTGGCATGTCACTGTTTACCGTGATCAACACCATGACCCACGGGTTTGCGACTATTTTGTTCCCCTACATTGGTCCGCCGTTCGTGATAGCGATTGCGATTACGAATACACCGGTTCGCGAGGGCTTGAAATTGTGCTTCGTGATGGCTGCAATCTCGATCATCTTACTCATGCCACTGACCTATATCTGGTGGCAGTGGCTGGGTCTCTTTGGCTGATGCCTGCACCGGCACCCATTTAGAGACGCCCCTCGCTGCCGATTTCCGCCTCAATTAATGCTTTATTAACATAGAATTCCGCTTGCCATGCGCACAGTGCAATGCTGCTGCGCAATAAAACGTCTGGTGCGGGGGCGGAATAAGATTAATTAACCGGCAAGACACAATGTCCTAAAAACAAAAGCAAAGGATAAAAGACCATGGAAAATGTTTTACATCGTTCTCATCGAATTGAAGCGGGCTTTCCCTTCACTTCTCTTTGGCATGGAATTGCGCGGTTTTTTAAAGTCATCAACAACGCCATCGCCGTTCGGAACGAATACACACGGCTTTATGCCTACAGCGATGCCGAGTTGAACAAAAAAGGCTTCGGCCGTGAAGAAATTGCGCAGTATATCGCTCGTAAATACTTCTAAATCAAAGCCCTAAACGGTTATCCCCAAATGGTGTCTTAAGATTAAAAAAATACCGCTAAGGGATTTTACGACAAAAAAAGCGCCGGAATCATCCGGCGCTTTTTTGTTAACCGGGTGATGGACAAATGAAAATTTGAATGAGCCTTGCATTGCTGCATTGCAGCAAACGCATTAAACCAACACCTATTTTGTAACAGTGAAACGATAGTCTTCTTTTCACCTTTAACCCCTATCCACGGAGAAATATGATGACAATGACAGCTCAAGAACAAGCCTATGTCGCTCCCGTCTCCAGCGGGTTCCGGCCTTTGAAAGCAATCAAAACATTTTTCAAATTTTCGGTAAATCCGTCTCCGCATCTAATGAATACACGTACCTGTCGAAAATGTCCGAACAGGAACTCGCAAAACGCGGCCTTAAAAGAGAAACCATCCCCGAATACGTCATTTCGTTGTATTTCAGCGAAGTTTAAGCGCAAAAACATAATCCCGAGGAGAGGCTCTCGGGATTATGTTTTAAGGTTGTCGTCAATATTAAGTTTCTAACTTCGGTGCGACAGAGGTTACTGCCGGCTTCCAAAGTTTTGCCCCACCCCGTTCGTATTGCACCGGATACGGGATGTCCGCACCAAGTGCGACGGCGGCGTGAAACGGCCAGCGCGGATTAAATAAGATACCGCGCGCCAAGGCGACCATGTCGAC
>Ga0181593_10003884_pt1 | contig 13636 bp, 14 predicted proteins | sample 071ome_19_FD_133756 | JGI IMG/M metagenome (GOLD analysis project Ga0181593, IMG submission 133756) | Coastal salt marsh microbial communities from the Groves Creek Marsh, Skidaway Island, Georgia - 071413AT metaG (megahit assembly) | ecosystem: Environmental > Aquatic > Marine > Intertidal...
ACTCCTGTTTAACCCCGGCACCCAGGATGGTGGTGTGGGATGTATTCCAAAAGGTAGAGGCCTTAAATTCATAGTTGTTCAAACGTTGAGAAAATCGGTCCGAAAAATAACGCTCACCGGTATCTTCGTAGCGTAGAGTTGATTGACTTTGAAAAAAACCAAAATAACCATGGGCTTCGACCAAATGCACCGAGCCAACGGCGTAACGAAGAGCAGGTGATAAGAAATAATCTTGCTGAAACTCATCTCCCTGTGCCTTACGTTCCACTCTTCGGTTGAGTATAACATCGGGATACTGCTGATCTTCCCGGTAGTAACGACCCGAAACATCTAAGGAAAGTCCGGGTTGAAAGGAATAGCTGCCTCCACCCTGAAGGGTATAGTTAAGGTACTCGGGTATGGTGGGTGTGAGGGTGCTGGGATTTAAGTCATAGCCTGAAGAGCCATTTAGATTACCATAAAATCGACCTTGGAAGTTGTTTTTTTTCAGATTGAAATGACCCGATACATCCCGTGTGTTATGGGTTGCATAACGAGTATTCAGTCCCCACTCAAAGGGTTTGGAGCCTTTGTCGGTGATAATATTAATCACTCCAGCAAGAGCATCGCTTCCCCAAAGAGCCGATGACGGACCTTTCACAAGTTCGATTTGTTCAATATTACCAACGCTCAGTCGCGTGAGGTCTAGTGTTCCGGCCGTCCGTCCAATAATCGGTTGATTGTCGATGAGAATAAGCGTGTATTCCGGATCAAAACCCTGTAATTGTAAACCGGTTCCATGATCCTCTACTAAATACAAGCCCAACTGTTCGGAGAGCACATCGCTTAAGCGTACATTCCCACTTTGTTGAATTTCTTGCTTGGGAACTACAATCATTGGCACACTTACTTCATTGAGCAATTCCTTGGTTCTGGATGCGGTAACGACTACTGTTTCCGATTCGTAGGCAAGGGACTTTAGAACGGTTTCCATGAAAATTTTATCATTTTCCATGATTTCCACCGTTCTTTGATATCGTTCATACCCAATGGCACTAATGGTAATGGTATAGCGATCGGGTTGAAACCCTTTGAGCGAATAATACCCCAGTGAGTCGGTGGTGGTCCCTTTAGTCTCACTCAAGCGTACATGAGCCATGGCAATAGGTGTTCCATTTTGATCCAGTACTCGTCCGTGTAGTTCGGTATTAAGTGCTGATTCGGACGATATAGAGGGAGGTGTCGACCAAGGTGATTCATTAGCAGACACACCTTCTGCGTACCCATTCACCGAGCCAATATGCAGGCTCATGAACATAGCAATAGCCGTAAAATAACTTGTATTTAGAAATCTACTTTTGGTAGGGAACATCCCTTGATGAATAGTCTAGTCGTTAATTTAGACCAACAGAGCAATCATTCTCGTGTCTGTTGCCATTTGATTGCTAAAGAAAAGCACCAATTGTGAAGAAAATGTGAAGATATATGAAGTTTTATGAAGAAAGGTAGTTCTTAGTTGGTTTTTTGAGGCATAACCAATCGAATGGCGGCTCCCACATAACCAACGAGGAATGATATTCCACCGATTGGAGTGAGATATACCACCCACGGATTAGGGGCTAAACATAGTAGATATAAACTACCAGAAAAAAGAAATATACCAGCGATCACAAAACCCATAGCTAGGTTTAGGTTTACCCCGTAACTTCTTTCGAGTAAACTTAGACCCATGAGTCCAAGGGCATTCCAAAATTGATATTGAACGGCGGTTTCCCAGGTTTCTAATAAGCCAGGACTAAGAACTCCTTCAAAAAAATGAGAACCCATTGCTCCTAGAGCAACGGCGAATGCCAATAGTATTAAGGATAGGGCACTAAAACGAGAAATAGGGCAAGTCCAATTCATGAGGGTATTAATATATTATTTAATAGAAGATGAAGCACTAGTGTGAAGAATTTATGAAAAGCCCAATAGAATTTTTAGTTGTACTAATAGGTTTGAGTTTTTGGAAATCGTTATTATGTATGGGTGGTTTGGTGGGTGAAAGGGTCTTTTCGACTCTTTCTAAATCTTTACAACCCATTCCATTTTCTAAACTCGATTTACAAAACGACATCAAATTATTTTCATCATGAGTAATCAAAGTATTTTATTTGTAGGAAGCTTTATCACCGTTTTAGTTGCTGCGGTCTTGTTTTGGCCATCTTCCAGCGAGCAAACAGCAGAGGCGCCGGTGCCACAAAGGAGTCAGGAGGCAATGATGGCACCTGAGGGAACTATTGCCGTTAAAATGTATAAAAATGAAGGCTGTTTATGTTGCACTCGTTGGGCCGAGCATATGAATAACGCCGGTTTTTATGTAACCGAAGAGGCCACTAGACAACTTAATAGTATAAAGGCATCGCAGGGTATCACCAATGAACTGGCTTCCTGCCACACCGCATTTGTCGATGGTTACATTGTAGAAGGTCATGTACCACCGGCTGATGTGCAACGACTGCTTAAAGAGCGCCCCGATGCGATCGGACTCTCAGTACCCGGCATGCCCGAGGGCTCTCCCGGTATGGAAGGTCCAAACCCTGACCCCTATGATGTTCTTTTAATTAATTCGGACGGAAGCACTTCGGTCTTTAGTTCGTATCGTTAAAATTTTGGGAACCATTTCCGAGTGATTCGGTGTTATAAAGGCATATTGTAGATTGATACTCCGAATAACTCAAACCGACTTAAACCCCCAGACCTTGATTGGTTCGGGGTTTTTTTTTGATCTAAACTTAAGGTTGCAAGCGCACCGGCATCATCTGTTCCAAGATCATACCTGAGCTAAAGAATAAGGTCATGGGTATTTCATCGCCTACCGTTAGGTCGATAGTAGAATTGATAATCATAATGTGATATCCACCTGGAGCAAAATTACGCACACTGTTAGATGCAATATCGACAAATGGTTGTTCCTCCATAACCATCAGCCCATCTTTCTGATAACTTCTGTGAATTTGTACATCATCGGATACCGTAGAACGTGCACGTACAAGTGTATCGGCTGTGGCACCCTGGTTAGATAAATTAAAGTAAGCAGCGCTCATCATCCCGGCTTTGGTTGGACGCACCCAAGCTTCTGAAATATCCATATCCCATTCCGATACCTGATTAGCTGTTCGGGTTGAAGAGGATTCGGTCCTTTCGCAGCCTATCATCAATAATGTTAGAGCAATAAAAAGTAGAGGGGTTTTTGAGCGTTTAGCTAAGCGTGTCATAGTAGTTCGCAAATAAGTGAGTAGTGAAAGGTGTGGGTTTGTGGTGTTTGGTGCTGGCAAATGGTTCAAGTGAAAGGTGTGAAAGAGTTGCCTCATATGGATCAATTTTTTATCGAATCAGGGGCTCTAAATCTTGTATGATCAGAGAAGGGACCGAGGGCATACTCCCTCCATATTCAATGATAATCTCCCCTTTTGGATTCATGACCATAATTTTATCGGAGTGATTTAAAAAATAGATTTCTTGTCCACTTTCCGTTGTTGTTTGCATGGAAACCTGGGTGCGAACACGGACGCTATCCATAAGTTGCTCGACCATTGCCGTTTCACCCGTTAAAAATTGAAAGTTTTTGTCCAGCTTAAATACTTCTTTGTACCGATGTAATATGGCGGGTGTGTCTCTTTTCGGGTCGAAACTAAATCCTAAGAACTGCACATTATCGGGATAGTTCAGACCCTTTTGAATAGCGATGAGATTTTGTGTGATAAGAGGGCAAATATCTGGGCAGTTGGTGTATATGAATCCCATGACCACATAATCACCTTGGAAATCGGATGGAAAACTAACCGCCGCGCTATCCTGATTTACAAGCTCGAAGCTGGCGTCATTCATGTCGTCAATTACTTTGTAATCGTTCATGCAAGCGGTGAGCGATAAAACGATCATTCCCAACAAATACAAGGGAATCAGTGACAATCTGTGGTGTGATCTAAACAGGGTAACCATTCGAATTCTAGGGTTGAGTGATGAATGTTGTAGTGTTGAGCTAAGTAGCTTTTGATGTTCTTTTTTATTTGCTCCATGGCGCCAATATCTTTCTCATCGATGCGAACATGGCATTCCATTAGTGTTTCCATCTCGTTGATTTTCCAAACATGTACATGATGCACATCTTGAACGAGTGAAATATTTTTGAGTTCCTTACTTAATTGATCGAGTTCGATTCCCTCTGGGGTTGATTCCATAAGAATATCGATACTTTCACGTAACATATGGTAGGAATGAAATAAGATATAGATACCGATAAGTACGGTCAATGCACTGTCGATCCAATACCATTGGAAACGCACAATAATCCATGCCCCCACAATGACGCCAACCGAAGAAAAGGCATCCGATAAGATGTGCAAATAGGCACTTCTCATGTTCAGGTTGTCTTTGCGTTGTCCATGTAATAAAATGGCGGTAAGTACATTCGCGACAAGGCCAACAATAGCTACCCAAAACATTATGGAACCGTTGATGCTTACGGGTTCATAAAATCGCTCAATACCTTCCTTAATAAGTACAATGGCAATAATGATGAGGGTTATGAGATTGATAAAAGCCCCTATAATTTCCGCTCTTTTGTAGCCAAAGGTCTTATGGGCGTCGGCGCGCTTAGTGCCAATTTTTCGAGCAATGAGGGCGATAACTAAGGAAAGCGTGTCGTTGAGATTGTGAGCGGCGTCGGATAGTAGGGCCAAACTATTGGAAATGAGGCCTCCAATAAATTGAGCGAGTGTGATGATGAGGTTTAGGACGATGGAGATCCATAGTTTCACGGTTGGGGTGTCACGGTCGATGTGATGGTGATGGTGGCTGTGACTGTGGCCGTGGTTGTGGCTGTGGCTATGACTGTGACCGGGGCTGTGGCTGTGCCCGGAGTCGTGGTTGTGGCCTGGGCTGTGGCCGTGGTCATCGGCGCCATGAAAATGCAAGGAATTTAGACTATGGAGGGTAGCTCGCATCTATCTGATAATTACTGTCCTTTAAGTTCTTCTAGTAATAGGGTCATGAGGGATTCCGCTGCCGATTCACCAAGTTGCTTCATGGCTTCTTCGCTTAACTCATCGTCCACTTCAAAGGTAAGAGCATCGGTCCCAAATGTTTTATATACCCAGTTTTTAGAGATGGGTGAGTTGGGTTCAAACTCCTCGCTTCGAAAGTTTAATGCTGGGTTTGCTTCGACTACGAAGGGGAACCAGCGTTGGGTGAAGTTATCTATGCCCGTGACTACTTCTTCGTTGATAGGGTAGAAGACGTTTTCGTTGGTGGAGTGAAAATCAATGCCATATACTATCGAATAATCCAGTTCAGCATAGGGAGAAACGGCATCTCGAATAGCCCGAGTTTCAGGCTGTCTGAAATACTCCCAATCTCTATTTAAGTCAATTCCTTTGAGATTATGACGCCAATGCCCTTCAACCACTCCATCTGGATTCATCATTGGGTAGGCCAAAATGGTGAAGGCCTCTCGGAATTGAAGCGCTAGTTCGTCGGATGCGTGAAGGCGTTTGTAGAAGTACAAAAAAGTACGGTAGCCAGATACTTCCGGTGGATGCTGCCGACTAAACAGCAATAATAAGCCCGAGCCAGACATTTCCTCAGCTGTAGTACTGGCTTCGATTTGAGTTTTCCATTCAATAATTCCGCGCTTTCCATGAGAATAACCAACGGTGTCTGATTGAACTAAATCAGAGATTCCCGAAGCTTCTAAATAATTGGTTAGGCCTAAAAAATCATTGGCATTGGTTGGGTGTGCGGCTATCCATTTCACTTCAGGCCCAATACTTAGGAGCATGGATGCGGCTCCTGCGGTAATAGACACAGAATCTATGGGCTGCCAGATCGCGGATTCAGGCTTATGGCTCCATTTAGGTACATATCGATGCCGAGCATCGGCGTAGTGTAATTGTAGAATGACCTCCTGTGGCGCATCACTCCATAGTTTAAATCCATACCAAGGAGAATTGTTGATTGGAGCATTTTCAGGTTCAATCCGAACCCTAATGGTATCTAATGCTACCCCTTTTCCTTTTACAAGCCAAGCGTCATTTAGGCGGGCGGCATTGAATTCGTTGCTTATCCAAATTTTTGGGTCACCAAATCCTATGGTTCTCTTTTTTTGAAGTTCTGTTAGTTTATCACGAGTATCCGTTGCATCTGGGGGGTCGTAGGAATAACCTGTGAAAGGTTCTGTGGTAGAGCAGCTCAAAACGAATAAACTCATGATGATGCCCAGTGAAAAGGATGGAAAACGGATGATTGAAAAAAGGTCGTGTTTATTTGGCGGTTTGTTCATGGACGACGAAATAATGTGTACTACTAATGACTCAATTTTAAATTAAGATACTATATTATGGATAGATTGTGTAGGTGATGTGTAGCTATCAAAAAATATATAAAATATTGTTTCTCAACCGGTTTGTTCTGTTGATACTTCTGATTTGGGTAAGTGGTAATTTGGCAATTGCGCAATCTCCACTTACTGGCTTTACAGAGGATTATCTCTTGGAGAATCCATACCAAGAGCTGCCGGATACTATCCCCATTCGAACGGTGCGATTTGGTGGACAAGAGCGATTCTCGGAATCGATACTTCGGGCTCAATTAGAGGGTGAGTTGCCGGGATGGTGGAAACAACAATGGGCCAGTATGGACGCTTGGTCAATTGATGAAACCGGCCTCGGACTACCTAACTTCGAATGGATTGCATTACCCTTTTGGACGGGTGAAGTTATCGACAAAAATGTAGAGCTTATTGGTAGATTTCTAAATGCACAAGGATACTTAGATGCGGATGTTCATACTCATCTTGTTCCCCTTCACAATGGGCTGTTTTGGGATCTTTGGTTTCATCTTGAATTAGGTCCACCAACCACCGTGGAACAAGTGGAAATTTTAATAGCATCTGAAGCCAGTGAGTTTGAACAAATAGAGGAACAAGAGTGGTTCGAGGTGTCTGGAATTTTATTAAGTGAGCTGGCTCAAGAGTACTTACGAAATCAAGGCCTGGGTTTTGTTTTTATTCGTGAGTTAGCAAAATCAAAGTCATTAGAAAACAAACCTTATAATGAAATTCGAATTCTTCAAGAGCAAAATCGCTTAATGTCTGTTCTTAAAGAGCATGGTTTTGTGTATGCTCATCCGAACCTATCTATCCGCTCCGATTCGGGTTATCGAAGTAAAAAGCTAGAAATTAGAATTCATTTAGGGCCTCGTCCACGGATTCGACAAATTGATATATTGGGAAATCAGACCGTAGATGAAGCTACAGTACGCAGAGAATTAACTTTGAGCATAGATCAACCCTATCAAGAATCATTGAAACGATCTTCTACCACAGAATTATATGCCCATCATTTGTTTGAACGGGCGCAGATTAGGATTCCCCTTCAACCCGAAACAGATAGCTTACGCTTAGAGGTTGAAATTAAGGAAGAACCCTTGCGTTCGTTTCAGTGGCGTGGGGGTATGGGGTATTTCGACCGTTTGGATCGTAATTTTTCATTATGGGATAGTTATCAAGTGCTCAGAACACAATGGTCTTGGGTGCATAGAAATGTAAATGGAACGGGGCATCAATTTTCAACGCAGCTTAAGTTAGCGTATTTCGAGCGGTATTTAGAAGCCGACTATTTGTTTCCTTTTGCCTTCAATACTAAAAGTAGTGTGCGACTGCACCCCTTTATTCAATATCGGGATGAACGAGCCTATGACATTCGTTCGGCTGGTGTGGGAGCTTCTCTTAGTTATGTGTACAGTAATCGATTAACGGGTACGGTTTCGTATCGATTTGCCTTGAATGATGAGTCCAATGTGGAAGCGGGGCAGGTGATTCCCGACAGTTTGTTGACCTATAATTTATCGGTATTTAATGTGAGCGCGAGGTATCATTCCAAGGGGATTGTGGGGTATAATTCATGGTCTGTTCAACCCTCCATTGAGTTGTCGGGACTGTTTGGTGAAAGTGATTTCAGCTATCAAAGTATCCAAATAGATGTACGTAAATATACTCCTGTCGCTCAGTCAAATGTACTGGCAACAAGGATACGAACGGGTTGGATATTTGAAGAAAATCAAGATAGTTTACCTTCAGATGTTCGTTTTTATAATGGAGGTAGTACCTTGGTCCGAGGTTGGTCTAGGCATGATTTAGGTCCTAAGGAGTGGATTACCCGGGTAGATAGTAGTTCTGGGACACCTGTGAACCGGTATCAATTTGTGCCCACGGGAGGAAAAGCCATGCTAACGATGAATGTTGAGTGGCGCCAACCTTTTTCATGGTGGAAAGGTGGCTATGGAGTGGTTTTTCTAGATGGTGGTCAGGTGTGGAAGCGAACCGATGAGTTGGCCTTTGGAGACATTCAATGGGCCTTGGGAGGAGGGATTCGATACAGGTCACCTTTTGGGCCGATACGAATGGATGTGGCCTATAAATTGAACCCAAATGAGGATGATCTGGGGATTATTGAAGGAATTCAACCCGAACAATCATGGGCTCGATGGGCTTTGTATATTTCAATTGGAGAGGCATTTTAATGAAAGCATTTCGATACTTAAGCATCTTTGCGATTCTTGGGCTGCAGGCATGCAGCACATACAGCTCACTGGAAGGAGTGACCAGCGATGGTCTTCGTATTACCCCCTCGCCTTTGCAGAGAAGTTTAGCCGGCATGGAAGTCTTACAGAACAGCAATACGATGGAGGTAGATTCGGTGGGCTTTTGGTCTACAGGCTATTTCTCTTATTTGGGTCAAGACAGTTATCTATGGGAAGAATTATTACGATCCGAAATGGAACAGTTGGCCAAGCAGGGGCTAGGTATGGATATCATAGAATTAGATCAGAGCGGATTCGAAGGGCGGGGGCCTGCTCTGAAAACGGGTTGGATTATCTCGGATAGGGCGCAGTTTTTCGTGATTAACGAATTAGCCGGCCGATCACCCCATACCTTTTTTCTGCTTCAAACCGCCATTAAACCACATTGGGATTTTGTGATCACTCAATCCGACGATGCTAGAGAAGGTTTTGATATACAGTATCGTAGAGATTATTGATCAGTCACAAGATTTAAACACCTAGTATTCTAGGAGCCCATTAGTTCGTCGTAAACAATCTCTAGGTTGTAAGCGAGAGGGAGTCTCCAGTTAGGAGCCGCAAAGTCTTCAAAGCCTGGGAGCATCTCCATTTTGGCTAGTTCCTCTTTGCTTTTCCCCTCCGCAATGGCTTTTTGAGTCACGGTCAAAAGCTCTTCTAAAAATTCACGTTTGCGCTGGATATCTTCCCAAGAACCGGTGATGCCATGACCAGGATGACCATGTCCGAAAATGTATAGGGTTTCTTTGGGAAGCTCTTCTATAATTTGGTTTAGCACCAATACCCAATTTTGAACCGAGGCTCCAGACCGAGGATCTATATAGGGATAAGCCCGATTGAAAACCAAATCCCCAAGGTGGGCCACCTCTGCTTGCTCGAAAAAACTAATGGTATCGCCCCCGGTATGAGCGGCGCCAAAATGAAATAAATGCAGCGTCTCGTCTCCAAAATCACCACTCCATCGGGTTGAAAATCGTTGATCAGCCGTTACGGGTACCGTTTCACTATCGGCATTTGCCGCTTTTTGATACTCAGGCACTCGTTCATGTGCAATGATATGATCGGTAAATCCCGCAAAAACTCCATTTCCAGCCGTGTGGTCATTGTGGTGATGAGAATTTACCAAAAGATCCATGGTTTTAGAACTACGCGCCTTCAACCCGTTAATACATTCTTCTGCAGTATCTGGAAATTGCGCATCTATGGCTACCAAAGCCTCTGAATTATCAAGCCATCCGATGGTGCCGCCCCTTCCTGTAAATAGCCCCACATTGCGACGTAATTTCTGGAAATTACTCTGATCTATGGTGGCCTTAGAAACAGGTGCGATGTCCGTATAATCGCCTTTGTCGGATGCAATACCTGCTAAATTGAGTCCAATGCTGCCGGCAGCAATGGTCTTTAGGCTGTTGGAAAGAAATTCTTTTCGGTTAATCATGGCTTAGATTCTTAGGTATGAAGTTGGTGTATTACCTAAGACATTAATCCCATGAAATTCATTCGGTCGAACGAATGGTGGCCACCGCTAAATTATACCTCCGGCTCCCACCCTGGTTCGTATTCCCTTTTCCATAGCTTCATCGCTTCTGGATTGTCTATTATTTTGCGGGTTGAAGGATCCACTTTCAAACTACCAGTAGTCTCAACGGCTATGTTTCCATAATGGCAAAGTAGGGTGGAGATATTGGCGTCCTGAATAGGCGCATTTAAATCGACTCCTGTTCGAATAGCGTCTGCAAAATTTTGCATATGATTGACCGTTAAGCCACCAAATCCTCTGGTATCGGCAGTACTGGTGGCATTGTTGGCCCCTTCTACTTCCTCCTTAATAAGATTACCATCTAAATCGTATAAAAGATATCCTGCTCGATCGAGTAAAATGCTTCCTTCCGTTCCATGTATCATGGCACCTCGACCTCTTCCATAAAAGGTTTGTCCATTACAGCTTTTACCTTCCCAAGAAATCATCTTGCCCCCTTCAAATTCATAGTTGGCAATTTGGGTATCGAACCATTCCCAATCGTCCTGATGATGTAAGCGACCACCTGATGAGGTTACTTTATGGGGTATTCCTACACCTAAAGCCCATCGACAGATATCAATTTCATGCGTACCATTGTTGTGAATTTCTCCCGTCCCCCAAGTTTTGAACCAATGCCAATTATAGGGGTGCACATTATCTCTGTACGATTCTCTAGGAGCAGGACCCTGCCATAAATCCCAGTCTAATGTGGACGGTACAGGTATTTCTTTTCCTATTCCAATTGGGCCACGCGTATTTGAATACCAAGCTTTTCCAAAATAGGGAGTCCCAATAATCCCTTCACCTATTTCTTTAATGGCTAAATTTGAGGTGTATGACGAGCGCTGTTGATTTCCCATTTGGCAGAGCTTTCCACTTTTTAGTTGGGCTTCAACCAGCATTTCATTTTCCCATGGATTATGGCTACAAGGTTTTTCAACATAGACATGTTTCCCCGCCATCATAGCCATAATAGCCATTGGTGCATGCCAGTGTTCTGGGGTAGCAATGGCAATGACATCAATGTCTGATTTTTGAACGAGTTTCCGGAAATCTTTTTCGACCTTTGGTACATACCCGATGGTTTCCTGATGAAAGACTTTATGCTCTTCAATAATGGTATCATCTACATCACATATCCAAGAGATATCACAGTTGGGTACGGCATTAATCGCTTGAGAAAGTGCATTTCCTCGGCTTCTTATCCCTACTACTGCAAATTGAATGCGTTCATTTGCGGAGGCTCTAATGATTGAGGGAAATCCAAAGCTCATGATTCCCGCCGCAGTTGCAGCAGCCCCTGTTTTTAAAAATGATTTTCTATCCATGTTTTTCATTGGTGGTGGGTTATAGAGTTTTAATTTTGATGGAGCTAAAGTGAACCTCGTCACCATGATCTTGCAAGAGGATATGACCGCTTTCGAAATTCCCAAAATTAGGCCAATCAGCATATTTACTATAATCTACTAATGCATCCCACATAGGTGTATTACGAGTGTATTCTAAGGCTTTGACTCCGTTCAGCCAATGTTCTACATGATTCCCATCAACTACAATTCGGGCTCTATTCCATTCCCCTATACGACTTACCCGACGATACCCCGGGGGAATTAAATCATAGAGTGCTGCCATCGTGCGATTACCATTTACACCTAGTTTTGCATCCGGATGTCGTGCATCGTCTAGAATTTGAAACTCGCATCCTATAGCAGAACCCGCCCCCATATTCAGGTTGGGGTCTACGAAGTACTTAATACCACTATTGGCTCCCTCAGTAATTCTGAAGTCGACCATAAGTTCAAAATTCTCATATTTATCAACGGTGATGATGTCCCCGCCATTGGCGGATTCAGCTCCATCGGAATCCATCACTTTTAAGATGCCATTTTCAATCTTCCAACCTGTTTGTGGGAACTCATTTATTTTAGCTCCTCGCCAACCATTGGTAGTTTCGCCATCCCAAAGTAAGCTCCACCCTTCGGAAGCTTCATAATCGCTTATGGTGTTCAATAGATAGTTTTTCTGTTCAATGGTATGTGCTTCGGTAGCGTAAGCTTCTGGATTTTCTGTAATGATATTAATGTTCTTGAACTTAATGACCAGACCCTTCATTTCATCTCCACCATTTACGGAATGGACTTGAAGTCCTATGAAGCCTTCAGCCGTTTGATCATCCAATATGCTGGACGCCTCTACGCCGTTAATCCATGTACGAATAGAATGACCAATTGCTTCAACCCGTATTTTATTCCATTCATTAAGTTTGAATGCATTTTGGGCGGCTTCATTTTTTGTTAAGGGGTACAACCAACCTCTTCGTCGTTCATCATAGATTCCAGCACTCCATGCCCGAGGAGAGGGGTCTAATTCGACTTGATATCCGAACACGACATTATCATTACTAACCTCACTGCGTATTTGTACACCAGAATTAAATTCAGGATTAGGAAAAACTTCATACTCTAAGATAAAGTCACCAAAGGTTTGTTCGGTTGAAAGGAAACTATTGGGTGAGTCCAGAACAGTAAAACCATGGATTTCTCCATCGACTACTCGATATTCGGCATTTCCACCATATTGGGTCCATCCGTTTAGAGTAGTTCCATCGAATAGTGGAACCCAGGGCTCTTGTGCCGATTGGCATTGAATGAATAATAAAACCCCTATAAAGCTCATTAAGAGTGAATTCAAAAAGCGTAACATGTGATGACGTATTGGTTATGGGTGGTTAGTATTAGTAAGACTACGATTTGAACTTGATTGTGCAAATGAATAGAATGAGTAAATAATATATTAAGGCCAAAAGTGAATTAAAAAATAATTGAAGCGCTTTCAAAAAGGCCATAAATGCATTGATCTTACATCTATATAAAAGCATGAAAATATTGTATTTAACATTGTTATGTTTAACTCTTAAAACATCTTTAACAGCCTCTGATTTCGGGTTAATTTTACCCCGTTACTTAACCGGTGACTCTCTTTTTGTGCATCTTGTTCCCATACATGAAAATGAGTGTCTAATGGGTTTCATATAAATTTGCTTAAGAATCGATTAAATGACATAAGTCTTTATTATTCATTCAATTACTTGAATTTATGAAGTTTAAAAACTATCTTTAGACACCGGTTAAGTAAAATGTTCATTTAATTTATAAACTACGTTTTTTAGTTAAAAAGCATAAAATTGATTGCTGAGTTATAGTAAAAATAATGATTGCACTGTCTTTTTTAAGTAAACTCACTTTGGTGAAATGTCCCGTTTAAAAGATTAGATTTAAATATCTGCAAGTCCTATTATATGGCAACACTATTTAGATGTGCGTAAATCAATACCCTGCTAACCAATAATATGAGTAAGACAGTACGACTCGATGACATCGCTAAACAACTCAACCTTACGAAGGTAAGTGTTTCAAAAGCATTGCGGGATCATCCAGATATATCTCAAGAGACGATAAAAAAAGTGAAGCTGATTGCGGAGGAGTTAGGTTATAGACCCAATCGGTTAGCTCAATC
>Ga0181593_10003887_pt1 | contig 13634 bp, 14 predicted proteins | sample 071ome_19_FD_133756 | JGI IMG/M metagenome (GOLD analysis project Ga0181593, IMG submission 133756) | Coastal salt marsh microbial communities from the Groves Creek Marsh, Skidaway Island, Georgia - 071413AT metaG (megahit assembly) | ecosystem: Environmental > Aquatic > Marine > Intertidal...
GCAACCCGACCACGGCCAGAGCCAGCCGGTTGGTTGCCGCCAACCGCACTTGCGGGGCCTTGCCTGCCTGACGGGCCTCCTCCCAGCGCGCCGCACACAAGCACCACCAATCCCCCGGCTGCAACCCGGCAAAGCCAAATTCCGGCCGCGGCGTTGAAAGATCATTGCCTGCCGCTTTGCTGAAGGACAGAAATTCTGCATCCATCAGCGCACAGACCACATGCAGCCCCTGATCTGACGGGCCGGTATTGCAGCAGCCATCGCGGAAAAAACCGGTCATCGGATCAGTTGAGCAAGAGGCCAGCGGCCCGCCCAATACATTCAGCTGGCCAGACCGGCCAAAATCCTCTCCATCCATCATTGCTGTTTTTCTCCTGCCTATTTATCGAGTGCCTGTTTATCGAGTGCCAGCTGGGCGGTTTCAATGGCCTGTTCCAGCTGGTGCATAAAGGGCTTACGCGCCAAACCGGCAGCGATTTCCGGTAAAAACTGCACCGTGATCAGGCCACCCCTTTTGGCCAGCCCGCGCTTTGGCCAGAACCAGCCTGAATTGAGCGCCACCGGCACCACCGGCAGGCCAGTTGCTTCTTGCAGGGCAAAAACCCCCACCTGATAGGGGGCCGTCTGGCCGGGGGCAAGGCGCGTTCCTTGCGGATAAATCAGCACCGAGCGGCCTTTGCTGGTGGCTGATATGGCATCTTGGCGCATTTTTTTCAAAGCGGCCATACCGGCCCTGCGGTCCACCGCTATCATGCCGGCGCGGCCAAAAAACCAGCCCAGAACCGGGATCGCCATCAGCTCTTTTTTCAGCACGATCACCGGCGCATCCAGCAGCCAGTAAAGCACCATCGTTTCCCAGGCAGATTGATGCTTGACCGCATAGATCACCTGCCTGTCTGCCTGGCGGTCCCCATCCAACTGCCAGCCAAGCCCGCAGAGCCGTGCCGCATGGGCAGTATAAAAGCCCCAAAGGCGGCCACAGGCGCGCGCCGCCCCACCCGGCAAAACCAAGGCCGGAAGCAGAATAAGGGCCAGCAGAACCGTACCGCCATAGAACAGCCCGGACAGGCAGAAGGAGCGCAAAAAAGTCATCATGCCTCCAGCTTTACGACAGGCAGGGCACTGGGGGCAAGCCTGCAAAGCAGTGGATTCGATTGGCCAGCTGGGCTATGGATCAGGCCATGACAGACCATAATGACAGCAAGCAATGGGCAAAGCGTGCAGAAATATTGCTGACCAGTGCCGCCGGGACCGGCCAGCTGATCACCTATGCCGGGCTGGCTGAAGCGGCGCGCATCCCCGGCCCGCATCGCATCCACAAGTTGACCAGCTGGCTGGAGCAGCTGGCCGCCCTGGACAACCAGATGGGCCAGCCGATCCGCAGTGCGCTGGTGATCTCGCGCAGCCGCGATGGCCTGCCGGCACCGGGATTTTTTGCCCATTGCCAGATGCTGGGTCTTTATGAAGGGCCAGAAAGCGGACCGCAGGCACGCCGCTTTCACCAGAGCTGTTTGTCAGCCTTTAGCGCTTTTCAATCAGAAAGATAAACCGCCCATCGCGCGACTCTGAAGCTATCATCTGATGACCTGAGGTCTCGCAGAAATGGTCAAAATCCAGCGGCGCGGCCGGATCATCTGCCCAGATAACCAGCTGCGTGCCGATAGCAGCCTGTTTGAGAGCACGGCGCGCTTTCAGCACAGGCAACGGGCATTTCAGCCCGGTAAAATCATGATCAGCCGGTCGGTCTGTCAGACGCATTTTTCCGCTGTCCCTTCTCGCAGATATTGTGCCGGATGCTACCTGTTGTAAGCGGCGGGCAGAGAATTTCCAGCTGTTTTTTCCCTGCTGCCTTGTCTTGCCTGATGAAGCTGTCTACAACACGGGGTGATGACTATATGGGGCATGATCATTGGCGGGGCAACCGGTTTTGCGTTGGGCGGGCCTATTGGGGCTTTGCTCGGGGCAGCGGCTGGCCATCTGGCCGAAAAATCGATGCGCGGCCCGCAAAATAATGAGCAGGCCCGCCAGGTCGCCTTTACAGTTGCGGTGATTGCGCTGTCTGCCAAGATGGCCAAGGCCGACGGGCAGGTCTCGCGCTCCGAGATAGAGGCGTTCCGCCAGCGCGTGCATATCCCCCAAGAAGAAGTGGCACGGGTGGGCAAATTCTGGGATCTGGCCCGTCAGACACCAGATGGGTTTGAAGCCTATGCCAGCCAGACTGCCAACCTGTTCGGGCCGCGCAATCCGATTCTGGAACAGCTGCTGGAATTGCTGTTTTTCATTGCCCGCGCAGATGGTGAGATTAAGGGTTCTGAATGGGCCTATCTGGCTGAGGTTAGCCGCCTGTTCGGCTATGATGAGCAAGATTTCCGCCATTTCTCAGATATGTGGGGGCAGACCGAAACACCGCCGCACAGCCTGCTCGGCGTGGCTGAGGATGCCGGGCTGGAAGAAATCCGCACGGCCTGGAAAAGGCTGGTGAAGGAATATCACCCGGACCGGCTGCGCGCCGAGGGGCTGCCAGATGAATTTGTTGAAGCCGCAAATGACAAGCTGGCCGCGATTAACACAGCCTATAAGGTGATGCGCGCCGCAGCCGAGAGACGGGCGGCGGGCCAGCCCCAGCAAAGCTGATGGCCACTCCGCTGCTGACCCTGTCCGATATCGGCGTTAATCTGGGCGACAGATGGCTGCTGCGCCATGTCGATTTATCCCTGCATAGCGGTGACCGGCTGGCTCTGGTCGGGCGCAACGGGGCCGGCAAATCCACGCTGATGAAACTGATCGCTGATGCCGCTGAGCCGGATGAGGGCACCCTCTGGCAGGCCCCCGGGGTGGAGGTCGCCTATCTGCCGCAAAACCCGCAGATAAAAGGCAGCCAGTCGCTGGCCTCCTATGTATCGGGCGGGCTGGCGGATCCGTCGGAAATGCACCGGGCAGAAGCGCTATTGATGAAAATGGATATGGATCCGGGGCGGCTGACAGATGGGCTGTCCGGAGGCGAGGCGCGGCGACTCTCGCTGGCCCGCGCGCTGGTCAGCAAACCGCAAGTGCTGCTGCTGGATGAGCCGACCAACCATCTCGATTTGCCAACCATTGAATGGCTGGAAAAGCTGATGCAAGAACATCAGGGCGCGCTGGTGGTGATCAGCCATGACCGCGCCTTTTTGCGCGCCCTTGGCACCGGCATTGTCTGGATTCATCAGGGCAAGCTGCGCCGCCGCGAGGGGGCTTTTGATCAGTTTGAGGAATGGTCAGATGGTATCCTGGCCGAAGAAGAGGTACGGCTGGCCAAGCTGGATAAAAAGATTGCTGAGGAAACACGCTGGTCACGGCAGGGGATTTCCGCCCGTCGCAAGCGCAATCAGGGACGCCTGCGTGAGCTGGAAGGGATGCGCCAGCTGCGCGCTGCTGAAGGCGGGGTGATGATGCGCCAGATGCAGATCGATTCTGGCCGTGCCGAAGGCGGCGGTCAGGTGGTGCTGGAGGCGCGCAACCTGTCTGTGTCGGTGCCGGGCAGACCGGCTCTCAGAAACGGCGAGCCAGCCCGGCATAGCAGCAGGCAGCAGGAGGACCCGGAGCAGGAACGCCTGCTGGTCAGCCATTTTAACGCGCTGATCAAACGCGGCGACCGGATCGGCATTGTCGGGCCAAACGGGATTGGCAAATCCAGCCTTGTGCGGGTGCTGCTGGACAAAGCCAAGCCGACAGCTGGCTATGTAAAACCGGGTTTTGGCCTGTTGCCCGGCTGGTTTGATCAATCCCGCAGCGCGCTGAACCCGGAGGCCAGCCCCTGGACAACCTTGTGCCCGGATGGCGGCGATATGGTTGAGATTGACGGCAAATCACGCCATGTGACCAGCTATCTGAGGGATTTTCTGTTTGATGATAACAAGATGACCCAGCGCGTTGGCATCCTCTCAGGCGGTGAGCAGAACCGGCTTTTACTGGCCCGTATTTTTGCCCAGCCGCATAATTTTCTGGTGCTGGATGAGCCGACCAATGATCTGGATATGGAGACCATCGATCTGTTGCAAGAGGTGATAGCAACCTATGACGGCACGGTGCTGATCGTCAGCCATGACCGGGATTTTCTGGACCGGACAGTGACCTCTATTCTGGCGTTTGAGGGAGAGGGCAAGATACTGGCCCATGCTGGCGGTTATTCAGACTGGCTGGCCAAACAGGCCGGGCTGAAAGAACGGCGCGCGGCCCGCAGCAAGGCACAAAACAAAGCGGCCAATAAGAAAACTGGCAGCAAAGACCGCGACAAGGCCCCGCGCACAGACCGGCTTTCCTATAAAGAAGGCTGGTTGCTGGAGCGGCTGCCGGGCGAGATTGCCGAGCTGGAAGAAGCTATCACTGAGGCTGAGGCTCAGCTGGCGGATATGGGGTTTTATGCCGATGACCCGCAGGCCTGGCAGGCGATGGCGGACCAGCTGGAAAAGGACAAGCAGGCGCGGGCGGAAAAAGAAGAGGCCTGGCTGGCGCTGGAGCTAAAACGCGAGGCACTGGAAAAGGGCTGAAGGGTGACCGGCTGGCTTGACCTGGACCGGCCAGCTCGGGCACAATGCGGCGGCAATCCAGAGGGCTGGATGGTTGCTGCGGGGGGGGGCTGGCTTGCCACTCCCCGGCAGAGGAAAGTCCGGGCTTCACAGGATCAGGATGCTGGTTAACGGCCAGCGGGGGCGACCCCAGGGAAAGTGCCACAGAAAACAGACCGCCTCGCTCCGGCGCGGCAAGGGTGAAAAGGTGCGGCAAGAGCGCACCGCGGGACTGGCGACAGGCCCCGGCAAGGTAAACCCCATCCGAAGCAAGACCATATAGGGGCATGATCCGCCTTGGCGGGTGCTGGCGATCCTGCCAGAGATGCCCGGGTAGGTCGCTTGAGATGTCTGGCAACAGGCATCCGTCAGATGAATAGCCATCCACGGGCCAGGCTACACGGCCAGCCCCGGACAGAACCCGGCTTACAGGCGCTCTGGATTGCAGTTTTCCCAAAATTTATTAGCCGAATTTTTTTTCCCATAATTTACCGAAAATTAACTTAATCCTCTTATGCTGCCCTTTTCGCTTCAGGCACCAGATTTCTGGGGCTGTGCCGGGCCCGGCTGCGCGTATCGCAGCCTGTCTTCGGTATGGCTGATTGAAAAGGACAGGCAGCATGCCCCTCTCCCCTGCGACCGGCAAAACCGGAGCCGCAATGGCAAAAATCCAGATAGCTGATAATAAGGGAGGCTGGCAGACTGTGCAGACTGTGCCGGGCAACCGTATCGCGGTGAAGCTGGCCCTGCAGCGCGCGCTCCGCCACCGGCCGGGCAGCAGCCCCAACATCGCCCGCGCCATTGACAGCCAGTCCGGCAAAATGATCGCAAGGCTGGAAAAAGACTGAACCGGCAATCACGGCCAGACCTTTGAGCTAAAATCTGTTTTCCGGAAGGGCTGAGGCTGGCCTGCCAATATCCTGTTTTTGCTGGCTATTTTAAGAACAAAAGCAGAACTGAAAAAAATCTATAATAATTTCATTATCTTATAAAAGACTCTTGAAGTAATGAATTCAAGTGACTGATTTTCTTTGCTTTTCCCATCAAAAAACAAGCCAAACCCATTGACTGCCATAAGTTCCCATGTTATCCCATAAAAACCCATAGATAGCCTTATGGCCATCTGTCGGGCTGTATCCTGCCAGGTGCCGCCTGTGATTTTCGGGCTAGCGCACTGAAAAAGCTGGTTTTTAGCAGGATACATTGTAAGGGGGTTTTGGTGATGGCCGGGGCGTTCCTCCTCCCCGCCCCGGCCATGATCTGGCAGCAGGCTGGTCAGGATAGGACCGGTGCAGCCGTTAAAAAAAAGAGGTCAGGGTGGCAAAAAAAGCAGCCTTGAGAACAGGCGGGGGAAGAAACGGCGCGGGGACAGATGGATTTGTTTCTGTCAACATTTGAGAACCGGATAGACAAGAAGGGGCGGCTTTCTGTGCCGGCTTCCTATCGTCTGGTTCTGGAACGCAGCCGCGCCACACTGTATTTATATAAGTCGCTCACCCACCCCTGTCTTGAGGGGTGCGGGCCAGAGCGCATCGCCCAGATTGTTGATGCGATTGATCGGCTGGACACGCTCTCAGAAGAGGCGGAAACCCTGCAGACCATGCTCTCCAGCGCGCAGGAAATGAAAATGGATGCTGAGGGCCGGGTGCTGTTATCTGAGGATTTTCTTCAGTTTGCCGAGCTGTCTGACAGCGCGTTGATTGCCGGTATTGGGCGATCTTTCCAGATCTGGCAGCCTGCTGCCTGGCGTGCGCGGGAGACGGCAGCACGCGGGCGCGCCCGCACTGGCGGTCTGCCCAAGCTGACTCTGGCCAGACCGGCCGGACCGGGAGATGGTTGATGCAGCGGGCAGCTGTGCATCTGCCTGTCTTACTGCCTCAGATTCTGGCAGCCATTCATCCACGGCCCGGTGCGTTCTATATTGATGCAACTTTCGGCGATGGCGGCTATAGCCGAGCCTTGCTGGAGGCAGCAGAGTGCGCCGTGGCCGCGATTGACCGGGATCCGGATGCGGTGGCACGGGCTGCTGAGAATATGGCCCGCTTTGCCGACCGGTTTGAGATCTGGGAAGGGCCGTTTTCCAGTCTGGCTGAACTGGCCATAAATACCCGCTTTTCCCGCCCCGATGCGATAGTTTTTGATCTGGGGGTCTGCTCCTCCCAGCTGGATGAGGCCGAGCGCGGCTTTTCCTTTCGTTCCGACGGGCCGCTGGATATGCGGATGTCAAAACAGGGGCTGAGCGCTGCAGATATTGTCAATCAGGCGAGCGAGAAAAAGCTGGCTGATATTCTGTTTCACTATGGCGAGGAGCGTTCTGCACGGCGGATTGCGCGCGCCATTTGCAAGGCCCGCCAAAACGCCCCTCTGACCCGCACGGCTGAGCTGGCGGAGCTGGTCCGTGCCCAGCTGCCTCGTGCCAAGCCGGGCCAGTCCGATCCAGCCACCCGCAGCTTTCAGGCCCTGCGGATAGCCGTCAATGATGAGCTGGGCGAGATCAAGGCCGGCCTGCTGGCAGCAGAAAAATTGCTGCAGCCTGGCGGCGTACTGGCGGTGGTAAGCTTTCATTCGCTGGAAGACCGGCTGGTCAAACAATTCATCACCAGCCGCACGGCCCGCCAGGCAGGCGGATCGCGCCATCGCCCGCAAGCTGTGCTGCCAGACCCCAGCTTTGAGCTGGCGGCCCGCCGCCCGATCACCGCAGAGGCCGCCGAATCAGAAGCCAATCCGCGAGCCAGATCAGCAAAATTACGGGTGGTGCGCCGTACCGAAGCGGCCCCGCTCAGCGACTTACCGGATTGGAAGCCTGATTGGACGCCAGATTGGAAGGAGGCCGTGTGATGCGGGTCTTTGTGCTGTTGATATTGCTGCTCAGCCTGTGCGGAACCGGCCTCTATATGGTCAAACGCAGCATTGATGCACGCTATGCAGAGCTGGCCCGGCTGCGCGTTGATATTCAGGCCGAACAGGATAATCATTCGATTTTGCAAGCCGAATGGGCCTGGCTCAGCCGCCCTGACCGGATTATGCGCCTGTCTGGCACGCTGCTGGAGATGACCCCGATTAATGCCAATCGAATCCTGCCGATTGAAGCGATACCGATGCGCCCGTCCAGCCAGACAGGCAAGGACCGGCCCGCATCCGCGCCGGCCGGACTGAAAACAACGATCAACCAGATAGAGGTGCTGCCGTGAAGCCGCCAGTGATGAAATTCAGCCGCTGGGCTGGCTGGCTGTGGCCGGGCCGCCCGGAACCGGCAAAAAGCTGGCAGATTGCCCGCCGCCGTCTGGCTGTCGCAACGGTGCTGGCTGGTATCTGCTTTGCCGGCATCAGTGCTCAGGCCCTCAATCTGGCCCTGTTGCCGAATGACGGGGCCGCCCCGGCCAATACCCAGCAGGCCGGCCTGCCAAGAGGCGTTATCACCGACCGGCAGGGCCGCTTGCTGGCCAGCAATTTGCCGGTGCGGGTGCTGCATGCTGACCCGCAGCTGATACTGGACAGGCTTGAAGTGGCAGAAAAGCTGGCCCCGCTGCTGCCCGGCCAGGAGCCTGCCGATATTCTGGCCCTGCTGGCCAAGCCAACCCGCTATATAGAGCTGGACCGCAAGATAACGCCGCGCCGCCATGCAGAAATTCTACGGCTCGGCCTGCCGGGCGTTTTTGTCAGCCCCGGCACACTGCGCCTTTATCCGCATGGGCGCGAAGCCGCCCATCTGCTGGGGGTGGTGGACCGGGACGGGCTGGGCATTGCCGGCATTGAAAAAAGCCAGCAGGACAAGCTGGCCAGAGGTCAGCCGGTTACCCTATCGATTGATTTGGCCCTGCAAGCCATTCTGCGCGAGCAGGTCGGCCGCCAGATTGAGCGTTTTGAAGCCATTGGCGGGGCCGGGCTTATTCTGGATATGAAATCAGGAGAGCTGTTGGCCCTCGCCTCGCTGCCGGATTTTGATCCCAATCATTTGATGGCGGCTGAGGAAAAGGCCCGCTTCAATCAGGCGGCCAAGGGCGTTTTTGAAATGGGCTCTATCTTCAAGGTGCTGAACACCGCCATCGCGCTGGAATCCGGGGCAGCCCGGCTGGATAGCCAGTTTGAGGTGGCCCGGCCGATGCGGGTTTCGCGTTTTGCCATCCGCGATTATCACCCTCTCAAAGGGCCGCTGAGCGTGCCGGAAATTCTGGTTCATTCCTCAAATATCGGTTCAGCGCGCATGGCTGATCTGATCGGCCCGGATACCCAGCGCGCCTATCTGGACAGGCTCGGCCTGCTGCGCGCCTCTGCGCTGGAAATACCGGAGAACGGCCAGCCTCTGCTGCCGCCCAGATGGGGACGCATTGCCAGCCTGACCATCTCTTACGGGCATGGCCTGTCGGTCAGCCCGGTACAGGCCGCCGCCGCGATAGCCGCCGCAGCTGGTGATGGCCATTATATCAAGCCGACTTTGCTGAAACGCCATCCGCAAGAAGAAATTGAGCGCGTGCGCATCTTTTCCGAAGAAACCGCCCGTGCGGTGCGTAGCATGATGCGTCTGGTGGTCAGTCACAAGGCTGGAACCGGCAATCTGGCTGAGGTAGAGGGCTATCTGATTGGCGGGAAAACCGGCACAGCTGAGAAAATCCTCAATAAGGGCTATGACCGCAAGGCCAACCGGGTTTCCTTTGTTGCAACCTTTCCAGCACATGACCCGGCCTATCTGGTCTTTATCATGGTGGATGAGCCAAAAGGCCAGAAACATTCCTATGGCTATGCGACCGCCGGTTGGGTTGCCGCGCCTGCTGCCGGGCGCATCATTCGCCAGATGGCCCCGATTGTCGGAATTCATCCTGTTGCCACAGATCAGCCTGAAATCCGCCAGAATTTGCTGGCTGGACTCTCCATAGACGGCGAGGAGGCCATCTATGCAGCTTATTGATCTGTTCCCGCATCTTACTGTCAAGCCTGCGCCCGGCAAGCCGAGCCTGATCAGCGGGCTGTCACAGGATAGTCGCCAGATTCAGCCAGGCTGGCTGTTCGCCGCCCTGCCCGGCAACAAGCAAGATGGCCATGCTTATCTGGAGGAGGCGCTGAGCCGCGGCGCAACAGCCGTGCTGAGCGAAAAGAAAACCCTGTCTCTGCCCGCCGGGGTCATCCATATTCATGCCGCTGACAGCCAGAAAGCCTTTATTGAGGCCTGTGCCAAGTTTTGGCGCGGGAGGCCACAGATGGCGGTCGCGGTGACCGGCACTAATGGCAAGACCTCGGTCGCGGATTACCTGCACCAGCTCTGGGATATCGCAGGCTGGCAAAGTGCGGCTTTGGGCACGATGGGGCTGCGCTGTTCGGTCGCTTTTCCGGGCAGTGAGCTGCGTGGGTTGACCGGCAATCTGACCACCCCGCCGCCGGAAAAATTCTTTGCCATCACGGATATGCTGGGCAAGGCCGGGGTAGGAAGGCTGGCGTTTGAGGCTTCCAGCCACGGCATCAGCCAGCAGCGCTTTTCCGGGCTGGCCGTGCATATCGCGGTCTTCACCAATCTCGGCCGGGACCATCTCGATTATCATGGCAGTATGGAAGAGTATTTTGCCAGCAAGGCCCGTCTGTTTGAGGAAAATCTGCTGGCTGGCGGCATTGCCATTATCAATATAGATGATGAATGGGGGCAAAAGCTGGCCGTCCGGCTACAGGACAGGCAGCTGGCAATCCTTACTTTCGGGCGCGCCAAAACAGCAGATTTCCGTATCCATCTCTTACAGCCAGAGAGCTTTGGCCAGCTGCTGGAGGTAACCTATCAAGGGGAACGGTTTTCCTGTCCGCTGGCACTGGCCGGAGATTTTCAGGCAACCAACGCGCTGGCCGCAGGCATCGCTGCCCATGCCTCCGGCCTGTCCCTGCCCTGCTCGCTTGGCAGGCTGGCCCAGCTGAAGCCGGTCGCCGGACGGATGCAGCCGGTCTTTGGCCATCCGGCCGGGGCACGGGTGGTTATTGATTATGCCCATACTGCTGATGCGCTGGCAGCGGCATTGACTGCCTTGCGTTCAGAAACACCGGGCCAGCTGCAGGTGCTGTTCGGCTGTGGCGGTGAACGCGATATTGGCAAGCGGGCTTTGATGGGCAAGGCCGCAGCCAGGCTGGCAGACCGAGTGATCATCACTGATGATAATCCAAGAGGCGAAGATCCGGCTGCCATCCGGGCCGAGATCAAAAAAGCCTGCAAAAACGCTGAGGAAATCACCCCGCGCGATGCGGCTATCCAAAAGGCAGTGGCTGGGCTGGCCAGTCAGGATACTTTGCTGATCGCAGGCAAAGGCCATGAAACAGTCCAGATGATTGGCACCGAAACCCTGCCCTTTGATGATGCGGTTGTGGCGCGCAATGCGATCGCCGCCCTGCCCGCAAGGAGGTCTGCATGAGCAGCTGGCAAATGCAGGATATTGCCCGCATCTGTCAGGCAAACTGGCAGGGCCCCGGGACCTCCGGCCAGACAGCTATGGCCGCCAGGCCTGATCCTGTTTCGCCGCCCCAAATTGTGATAAATCATCTGGCCATAGATCATAGGCAATTAGGCGATAATGGCCTGTTTATCGCCCTGCCGGGTAGCCGCCATGACGGGCATGAATTTGTGCCGGAATTATCTGCCGGCCGCGGACAGGCTGCCATTGTCAGCCATGCGGTGGCGGAGGCCGATATTGCCCAGCTGGTTGTGGCTGACCCGTTGAAGGCCCTGCATCATCTGGCGCGCAGCAAGGCTGATCAGCTGCCTGCGGCGAAAATCGCCATCACTGGCTCAGTTGGCAAGACTGGCACCAAGGAAATGCTGGCCCGCTGCCTGTCCGGCTTTAGCACAACCCATGCCAGCCCAGGTAATTTCAACAATCATATCGGCGCGCCGCTGTCGATTGCCAATGCCCCGGATGCGGCCCGCTTTGTGATCGCTGAAATGGGTATGAATCGGGCCGGGGAAATCGGCCTTCTGGCCAATCTGTTCAACCCGCATATTGCCGTGATCACCAAAATAGCGGCCTCACACGCCGGTTTCTTCAGCCGTCTGGAAGATATCGCCGATGCCAAGGCCGAGATTTTTTCAGGCTTTGCAACAGGCGGCACTGCTATCCTGCCGGGCGATGATGCGTTTTTTGCCCGTCTGGCCGGCACAGCCCGCATGGCCGGGGCCGACCGTATCCTGCGCTTTGGCGAGAGTGAGGGCTGCGATATTCAGCTCTGCCGCCAGACCCGCAGCTCGCTGGGCCAGACGCTGCTGATCAAGGCATTCGGCCAGCAGCTAGAGCTAGAGCTGGGTATGCAGGCCCCGCATTGGGGGGTGAATGCGCTGGCAGTTCTGGGCGTTGCTGCTGAGCTGGAGCTGGATTTGCACGCCGCCGCCCAGCACCTGTCCGGCATGGCAGATTTGCCCGGCCGCGGGGCCCGCTTTGATCTGGTGATAGAGGGGCATTATTGCCGGGTTATTGATGATGCCTATAATGCCGGGCCAGCTTCCATGCAGGCGGCGCTGGCTGATTTTGCCAGCCTGCCGGCCAAGGGGCGGGTGCTGATCCTCTCCGATATGCTGGAGCTGGGCAATCTGGCAGAGACTGCCCATACCGCGCTGCAGACCGCTATTGAACAGGCTCAGCCTGATCATCTCTTGCTGATCGGCCCGCTGATGGCCGGCCTGGCGGATAGGCTGGCAAGGGATGGGCAGGAAAACAGCATAAATACAGAAACTTACGAAAATGCAGAGCAAGCAATAGGGCGCGCCAGAGAGCTGGCAGGGCAGGCAGAATTGATGCTGATCAAAGGCTCTAACGGGTCCGGGGCGCATCTGATCGCAGCCGATTTGCGCCGGTTGGCTGGCAAGGGAGGGGCGGGCTGATGTTACCTGATCTGTTGCTTCCCTTTGCTGATCGGTATCAGATTTTCAATCTGTTCCGCTATATCACCTTTCGAACGGGCGGGGCGACAATGACGGCGCTGATGCTTAGCCTGTTTTTTGGCCCGGCCTTTATCCGCTGGCTGAAATCACGCCAGGCAGAAGGCCAGCCGATCCGCCGGGATGGCCCGGCTGAACATCTGTTGACCAAGGCAGGCACGCCAACCATGGGCGGGCTGTTGATTCTGGGCAGCTTTGTCATCGCAACGCTGCTCTGGGTGCCGTGGGGCAATGGGTATCTCTGGCCGGTTTTGATGGTGGTGCTGATTTTCGGCCTTATCGGGGCCGCCGATGATTGGCTGAAGCTGACCCGCAAATCCAGCGCCGGGCTCAGCGGGCGGGCGAAGCTGGCCTTGCAGACGCTGGCCGCCCTGTTTGCCACGCTGATTCTCATTCAGCTCTCGCCGGACGGGCTGCGCTATGGGGTGGCTCTGCCCTTTGTCAAGGATGCGCTGCTTTATCTGGGGCTGTTTTATGTGCCTTTTGCGATTTTTGTCATGGTCGGGGCCTCCAACGCGGTCAATCTGACAGATGGGCTGGACGGGCTGGCGATTGTGCCGGTGATGATTGTAGCCGCCTGTTTTGCGCTGATTGCCTATCTGTCGGGCAATAGCAATTTTTCCAGCTATTTGCAGATTCACTATGTGCCCGGCACGGGCGAGCTGGCCACTCTCTGCGGGGCCTTGATCGGGGCCGGGCTGGGCTTTTTGTGGTTTAATGCGCCGCCTGCGCGGGTGTTTATGGGTGATACCGGATCGCTGGCACTGGGCGGGGCGCTGGGTGCAGTATCGGTTGCCACCCGCCATGAGCTGGTGCTGGCCATTGCTGGCGGGCTGTTTGTGCTGGAGACGGTTTCGGTTGTCTTGCAGGTTGCCTCTTTCAAGCTGACCGGCCGGCGCATTTTCCTGATGGCCCCGCTGCATCATCATTTTGAAAAAAAGGGCTGGGCCGAGCCGACCATCGTCATCCGTTTTTGGATCATTTCGGTGATTCTGGCGCTGGTCAGCCTGTCCACCCTAAAACTGAGATAGCTGAGATGATTACCCGCCAGACACCGACAAAGCTGGAAAATATCGCCGTTCTGGGGCTGGGCCGGGCCGGGCTGGCGGCTGCGCGGCTGGCGCTGGATGCCGGGCTGTCTGTTGTGTGTTTTGATGATCAGATGAGCAGCTGCGAGAGCCTGCCTGAGA
>Ga0181593_10003889_pt1 | contig 13629 bp, 13 predicted proteins | sample 071ome_19_FD_133756 | JGI IMG/M metagenome (GOLD analysis project Ga0181593, IMG submission 133756) | Coastal salt marsh microbial communities from the Groves Creek Marsh, Skidaway Island, Georgia - 071413AT metaG (megahit assembly) | ecosystem: Environmental > Aquatic > Marine > Intertidal...
GGCCTGTTCCAGCCTGAGGTGGCCTGATGAGATATGCCGGCATTCTTGGGCGTGGCTGCCTGCTGGTTCTCCTCGCCGGCACGATGCTAAGCGGAAGGTTGGTTGAAGCAGCCTCTCCTCGCACAGAGGCCGATCAGTTCGTGGCCGAACCAGAGCGGCAATCGCCGCTCTCGCCGCTCTCGCCGGTGCCGTTGGTGCCGCTGGTTGCAGATGGCACTGCGGCAGTAGAACCGCCATCGACCAAGCCATCGACCAAGGAGGATCAGCCGCTGGCGGAATCAGCGCTGGCGGACCAAGCTTTGGCAGATCTTCCGTCTTGGTTTGATCGCCGTTGGGCTGATCGCTTGCTACCAGCTGCGTTGACGTTCGGAGTCATGAGCCTCGCCCCTGCTGTTCTCCTGATGACGACCTGTTTTGTGAGGATGTCGGTTGTCTTGTCGTTGACCCGTCAGGCACTCGGAACCACCAACCTGCCATCCACCCAGATCCTCACATCATTAGCGTTGTTTTTATCGGCCCTGGTCATGTGGCCGATCTGGACCGCTGCCTATCGGGCAGGGGTGGAACCGTATCAGGCTGGCACGCTCTCCTTTCAGGAGGCCTATGAACAGGGCAGCCTGCCGGTCCGGCGGTGGATGGCTGCTCAGATCGAAGAGGCAGACAATCGAGAGACGATTGCCATGTTCCTGCGTCGGCATCCACATGGTCCCCAGCAAGTCAGCAGTTATGACGACATCCCTCTGGAGGTCCTGTTGCCAGCGTTTCTGGTCAGTGAACTGGAAGTTGCGTTCATGATTGGCTTTCGGATTCTCCTGCCATTTCTGGTGCTGGACTGCGTGGTGGCGACGCTGGTGGTTTCCACCGGCCTGGTCATGTTGCCGCCGACGCTGGTCTCCCTGCCGCTGAAACTTCTCGTTTTTGTCATGGCCGATGGCTGGTCGCTAGTGGTTCGTGGGCTCCTCGATGGCGTCCGTTTTGTGGCATCCCCCTAAAGGCATGAATCTGATGGCGGAGATCGATCTCATTCATCTTGTCCGTGCCGCATTGGTGGAAGGGGGCATTGTGCTCCTTCCGGCCCTGTTGGCAGGCTTTGGTGTTGCTCTGATTGTTGGCCTGCTGCAGTCGGCGACAGGAATTCATGAACCACTCGTCGGCATGGTGCCGCGGCTCGCAGTCATGCTGACAGTCCTGTTTTTGGCTGGTGGCTGGATGGTGGAACGGTTTGTCGACTTGTTCCAGTCGAGTCTGTTGATGCCCTAGAAAGGAGTGCCGTCTGATGCAGCTCTCGCTTTCGGTGACACAGGCTCTCGGCCTCGCAGCAGATCCGGCGGTCGATTGGCAGATTCTCGCGGTGGTGGTCGTCGGCGTTCTGGCCAGAATAGGTGGCATGCTTCTGGCTGGCGGCATGCGTCTCTTTCCCGGCGTGACGGTCGGACTGCGGCTTGGGGTCGTCGTAATCATTGGCGTGGCGACAACACCAGCGGCAGTGCTTGCCGCACAGCGGGGAGTCACGGTCAATTCCCCGAGCCTCGTACCGACCCTCGCGGCAGAACTGCTCGTCGGCTGTGGGCTGGGGCTGGCAGTCGCAATGGTTGTTTCCGTTGCTGAAATGGCCGGCAGCATGCTGGCGTCTGTTGCCGGACTCAACTGGGCCGACGCCTTCACGCCCGGCGGAAGTGGTGGATCAGGTCTTGCGCGACTTTGTGGCTGGCTGGGGCTGGCAGCGTTCGTGGCAGCCGGTGGGCAGCAGGCGGCGGTCGCAGGCCTGCTCGACAGTTTTTGGATCCTTCCGGTGGGAGAGGCATCTGCTCCTGGGGACGTTTTCGGCAGTCCGTTTCTTGAGCGACTCATTCACCTGCCGTCACTCTGCCTGGGACTGGCACTTGCGGTCGCGCTTCCGGTTTTGGTGGCAGTCGTGACCACCCATGTGGCGGCAGCCATTTGTTTCCGTTCCGTGGCGTTTACGCCCGGCCCAGGGGTCCTTCAAGGGATCGCAGCGGTCGTCCTGCTCGGAGGGCTGATTGCTGGCAGTCAGCAGTGGTCTGGTGAGGTTGGCAGGGTGATGATGAGGCCACTTGAGACAACATTTGAGTCAGTCGGCCGTCCAGTAGACAGAGGCCAGGTCGCCGGTCCTGAGCAAGCCACTGTTCCTGATAAGGAGTCACGTTGATGGCCAATGCTGACCGGACCATTCCGGCGACACCGCGACGCCGAGAGCAGGCTCGTGAGCAGGGGCTCGCGCCTACTGCAGCGGTGCTTGTCTGGCCGGCGCTGGCCGTGCTGGTATTGGCCGCATTGCCCGCCTGGGCACGGGCAACGGCGGCAGCTGGTCTGACAGCCATTAAGTCAGCAACAGGTGCGGGGCGGGGGGGGGCTGATGCCAGCGTCTGGCTGTCACTCGTGTTGCCAACCGTCTTGCTGGTATCGGCGGCAACCACGATTCTCATTGGGATGCGATTGCTTCTTGATGGGGCGGCCTGGCGGCTTAGTCGGGCCGCATTGCATGGCGGGCGAATTTCCCCGGCCGCTGGATTCCGGCGAATTTTTTCCTGGCTCTCCGTGGGCCGTGGAGTCCTCTCAGCTGTGGCACTCAGCATTTTGCTGGGGACGGTATGGTGGGCAGCCGGTCCATTGGTGGCGGCAATGGGACAGCCACTGCCGATCACCGCCGAAGGCTTTTCTTTTGAAGAGGCGGGGCGTGTTGCCACCGCTGCGGAGCGGTTTCTCTGGGTATTTCTGGCAGCGGCAGCCGTGGTGGCTGCTGCTCAGTGGGGTACGCAGCGGCTGCGTTTCGAACGCCAGATCAGAATGACTCCTGAGGAATTCCGTGAAGAAATGCGGAGCCTCCAGGCTGAGCCAAAGGTTCGCCTGCAGCAGCATGGCCGATAAACTCCGTGGCGGACTGAGGCAGCGGCAGGCTTCAGGCCGTTAGACCCGCAATTCACTCTCCGCAGCCCGCTCAGCACAACTGGCAAGGGCATCCCTGACAGGGCCGTCAAGAAATTCCTCCACCTGCACGGCGGCCCTACCTTCAAGGCCTTCCACCTTCATGGCAGCAGCCAGATCAACACCAGCGAAAAGTGGATCGCCACTGAGCCGTTCAATCAGATCATTGTCAGCCCCTTCCCGCATGCGGGCGGTGGTGGCGTGGCTGTGCCGACGAATGGCCTCGTGCAACTCCTGCCGATCGCCCCCCGCAGTCGTCGCTGCCATCAGGAGCCGCTCGCTGGCGAGGAAGGGGAGGTGCTGCTCAAGGTTGCGACGAATGCTTCCGGGTAACACGACAAGGCCGCCGGCGATATTAGCATAGATCACCAGTTGGGCATCGGTTGCCAGGAAGGCCTGAGGGAGAACCAGCCGGCGTGGGGCAGAGTCATCGAGTGTTCGTTCATACCATTGCACGGCTGCTGTCTGGCTTGCGGTGGCCTGCATCCCCATGACAAAGCGGCCGAGGCCGCACATGCGTTCGGCTCGCATCGGGTTTCGTTTGTAGGGCATTGCCGATGAACCGACCTGGTCGGTTTCGAAAGGCTCTTCAAGTTCGCCCCAGGCGGCAGCGAGCCGCAGGTCATTGCCCGCCTTATGGGTCGATTCAGCAATGCCGCCTAGTGACGCCAGCACCTGTGAGTCAACTTTCCGCGGATAGGTCTGGCCTGTCACAGCATAGGACGATGCAAACCCAAGTTTCTGTGAGACGAGCCGGTCAAGCTCGCGGACCTTGGCGTGATCGCCATCGAAGAGTTCCAGGAAACTTGCCTGAGTGCCAGTGGTGCCTTTGGCGCCGCGAGCCCGCAGCAGGTGGCGACGATGCTGGACTTCTTCAAGATCGAGTAAGAGGTCCTGAATCCAGAGGCAGATGCGTTTGCCAATGGTGGTCGGCTGTGCCGGCTGCAGATGGGTGCGGCCGAGGCAGATGACGGAGCGGTTTTCGCGGGCCCGGTCGGCCAGCCGTTCAATGACCGTTGCGAGTCGAGCCGCTACCAGAGCAAGCGACTCACCGAGAAGCAGCAGGTCGGTGTTATCGGTGACAAAGGCACTTGTCGCTCCGAGATGCAGGATTGGGCGGGCTGCCGGGCAGTCGTCCCCGAAGGTATGCAGATGGGCAAAGACGTCATGCCGTGTCTGCTTCTCGTAGGCGGCTGCCTTGGCAAAGTCGACGGTATCGAGGTGAGCCCGCATCTCGTCGAGTTGGTTGGGCGTGATCGGGAGGCCGAGTTCGGCCTCGGCTTCGGCAAGTGCCAGCCAAACACGACGCCAGAGACCGTAGCGGTGCGGGTCACTCCAGATTTCCGCCATCTCAAAGGATGCATAGCGTGACGCCAGCGGGTTGCTCCAGCGTTCCGGGGAAGCGGGGTGAAGCGTCGTCGAAGCGTCAGTCATCGTCATCCTCAAGGGTCATGGGGCAGGGCGGCGGGGAGGCCGGGATGGCACAGGTGGTGCCGATCCTGCCATCTTGCAGAAGAATCGCTCGAGGGCCAGCCTGGCCCGTAGGCCCCGGGAAGCCTCGGCTTTTAGGCTGCGGTCAGTGGCTTCCAGCCAGGCAGGAAGCTGCCGGCACCGCTGGCTGCCAAGATGCCTGAGAGCCCGCTCCGCTTCGGCGAGTGCCTTTGGCCACGAGGCGACACCAGCTTCCCGTAACGCTGCCGGGATTCCCGCCGGCCTATCTGGGCCGGCCAGCAGCCGGGCTGCTGTTGCATAGCGACGAAACACCGACGCAGATTGCGCCGCCAGACCAATGGGGTTTTCGCCAGCCTCGAGCAGGCTGGCAAGCAGGGCGATGGCCTCAGCCGTTCTGCCAGCAGCAGCGGCATCGAGCATTTCCCAGGCAGTTCGTTGCGTGCCCGATCCACCGATCGTATCAACGGCCTCTGGGGTGATCTTTCGTGGGCCGGACTTGGGCAAAGCCGCTGCGAGGCTGGCGATGGCCTGATCGATCTGGCCGAGCTCGTTTCCCAGGCGTTCCAGCAGCCGTGAGGCGGTTGTTGTTGGGAGTTCGACCTGATGTGTCTGCTTCGCCCAGGCCTGCAGCCAACGGGCGAGGTTGAAGCTGGCGGGGATGCTGCTGTCGATGGCCAATCCATGTCGTCCAACTGCCTTGGCCAGTCGGGTCGTTGCCGGAAAACTTCGCACCTCAAGAATGACGAGGCCCCGGTTCCCGCGCGGGCGATCGGCAATGGTCTCCAGAATGTTCCGACAGGCCGAGACAAAGCCATCGGCTCGGCGCACCACCGCAACCCGGGTGGCGGTAGCAAACATGGGCACCGTCGCAGCCTCATCGAGCACATCTCTGGGATCAGGCTGTTCGTCGCCTGAAAACTCTCGCCAGGCCCAGGCCCAATCTTCTTCATCAGGGCAGAGCCGGTCACGAAGACGTGCCAGAAGGTGCCGGTTAAGAAAGGCATCTTCCCCAACCAGGATGACCAGCGAGGGACCTCCACGAACGGCTTCAAGGGCCGCAGTGAATGCCTCAGCATCAAGAAGAAGGTCGAGGCCACAGGGGCCGACTGATTTCTTTGCCACCGCCAATGTCCTGCTGGCCTGGAGAACGGCTTGATCAGCCAGACAGTGTAGCGGGTCAGACGGCCGGTTCGAGAGCGTTCGTCCTGGCCATCATCCAGATGAGCCCGGTTGCCGCTGGACTAGCGGTTGTCGGCCCGGTGATCCGGCAGTCGGGGACTGCCAAGGGTGCCGACAAAACGTGCCGTTCGTACGGTGACAGGCTGTGGAGAGACACTTTCCCCCACATTGCCGGCGGCATCAGACATTTCTACCCGCACGAAGACTTGACCGGGAAGTGACCGATGTGGCTGCCAGCGGTAGCTTCCCGTTGCAGGCTGGTCGGTCACGATGGTTGCCCACGGGCCGGTTGGATGAGGCGAGTAGGACAGCCGCACGCTATCAGGCAGGCCAAGTGGATCCTCGCAGCGGTAATCGATGAGGAAATCACCTGAGGCAGCATCGTCGACTGGTCTCACTTCGAGGGTACTGACCTGTGGAGGAGTCTCATCGACGCCGATCCAGGCTGCCGGAGCCGCACCAGACTGCGGTGCGATTGGCTCGCCCGGTGTGTCGCGGACGATCTCGAGACGGCATCCATAAAGCCCGTCCCCGGGAAAGGTGACAGCGATGGGGCTGACGATGTCATCATCGACGGCGGCACGTTGCCATGAGCCACCGGCGTCGAGAGTGATCCAGAGTTCGGCGCGAAACGGCCCATGCAGGTCGTCAGGAGCCTGAAAGTTGTAGTCCCACATGAATTCTCGAGACCGCATGAGATGCAAGGGTTTCCCCCGATATGCTGCCGGCACGCCGGTCGGGCTGGTGACGGCCTCAGCGAGTGTCGGTGGTGCCACCTTGATCATGGGTCGTTCCACCCGGTGACTGTTGCCGGCCTGGGCGTGGGATGAGGCGACGGGAAACGCAAGTGCCGATTGGGGGAGAGGCTCACCGCCTGTCCAGGTCGCAGTGGTATCGGCCTGCCAACGGCCCTTGGTGGCGTGACTGTGATGGCTGAGGTCCTGGCCAGCGGTAACTACGACGGACTGTGTTTTGCGGCCGTGTTCTTCTGCCAGCGATGCCGTTTCTCCCGGGAGGGCAGGGGATTGGATCTCTCGGGCCAACGCGGCCTGTGAAATGCCCGGGTCGGAGGGCAGGAGAGAAAACTGCCTGGTCGTGGTGTGGCCTGCCGAATCGGCCACTGTAATTCGGACCGTCAGGTCGTTGACATCTTGGCCAGCCCACCAGATCTCTTCCCCAACAAGATGAGCTGGGGATTGCCGAGAAAGGACAGGCTGGGCAGCGACCGACTTCCAGGGAGTGTTGCCCTGACGGTACTCCAGACGAACCTGCTCCATGTTGATTGAGTCGTCGGCTGCCGCGTACCGGCAAATGATTTCACCATCTTCGCCCTTCCAGACGCGGCCATCGAGCCGGGGTGGAGCGGCATCAACAAGCACGCGAACGTCGGGGCCTTCGCTGCCTCGGGCGTGATCCTGCTTGTCGAATGCGCGGATCCGAAACCAGTATTCGCCGTCGGCACCGGCCCGATAGGGTATCGATGACTCCTGGGGTGAGGCACTTCCCGCAACCTGCCACGTGAGGCCGAAGTCTTGAGAGACGCTCATTTCAACCCGCTGGGCAGCCGCGTCGGCTGTGGCTGGCTTGGGCAGTCGAAACGGGATGGCAAAGACCCGCTGGGTGGTTCTGACCAATTCTGGCAGGTTGGCCGGACTCCCTGGGGCTGCCCATGAGACAGAAGGCCCCAGGAGACTCACCGAAAAGCAGGCCAGATTGGTGATCCAGCAGTTGAGCCGGCGTCGGTTCGTAAGAGCCATGGATCCTTCCCGGGAGCGGTGTACAGTCCTCACCGTCGGTATCGACCGATTCTTTCAGAAAATCGTGCCTTTTCGATAAAATGAGAAGATGCTGAAGCGGGCCGCTTCCGATTGGGCTGGGCAGGCGGGGAAGGCTGCGTCGATAATTCGGGCCAAGCGAGCGTTTGGGGTCTGGCTTCAGGCTGCGGTGGCCGGTGTTTGGCGGAGTTTGGCATCGAGCGAAATGAGGAAGGCACGCCGGTGGTTTCATTTTTGATAAGCGCGTTGCTCCTGGTGGCCCTCGTGGCCGGAGGGATCGCCCTGATCGTCGCAACCCGCGAAACAGTTCGTGGGTCGGGTGCCGGTCGTGGCGGTTGCGACGAAACGTGGGAGCACGATTTGGCTCAGTATAAAAATCTCCGGGATAGAGGTGTCCTGGACGATGATGAATACCGAAGAATAAGAACACTCGTCGATCCTTCTGCGCGTTCCGCGCAGGAAGGTTCGTCTGAGTTGCCTCCTGCATCTGCGGAGAGGAATCAATCTGAGGACAGGAGGAACTGAATCGATGCCAACCGGAAAAGACGCCAGTGGGATTGGACGCCGTGGTACCGGCGGAACGACGAAGAAAAACGCCTTCTGTTCGTTTTGCCGCAAGAGTTACCGCGACGTCGGTCCGCTCGTCGAGGGACCAGGCGACGTCTATATCTGCGGTGAGTGCATCGAGCTCTGTCAATCAATATTAGATCAGGAAAAACGGCGAAGGGGAACGAGCAAAGAACTCTTCACATCGATTCCGTCGCCCCGTGAGATTGTTTCGCATCTCGATCAGTACGTGATCGGCCAGCATCATGCCAAGCGGGTGCTTTCGGTGGCTGTTCACAGTCACTACAAGCGTTTGATGCTGGGAGCCGAGGGCAGCGACGTCGACGTTGAGAAGTCGAATATTCTGCTGCTTGGCCCAACGGGTTGTGGCAAAACATTGTTGGCGAAGACGCTGGCGAAGATCCTTGATGTCCCCTTTGCCATTGGTGATGCCACCACGCTGACAGAGGCTGGTTACGTCGGTGAGGATGTCGAAAATCTTTTGCTGAAGCTTCTGAGTGCCGCCGACTTTGATATCGAGGCAGCCCAGCGCGGGGTGCTTTACATTGACGAAATCGACAAGATCGGAAAGACCAGCCAGAATGTCTCGATTACCCGCGATGTTTCGGGTGAGGGTGTCCAGCAGGCACTCTTGAAGATGCTGGAGGGCACCGTTGCCAATGTGCCGCCCCAGGGGGGGCGGAAGCACCCTGAGCAGCAGTACATTCAAATCGACACCTCGAACATCCTGTTCATCTGCGGCGGGACCTTCGTCGGGATGGACAAGATTATTGGCCGACGGCTCGGGAAGCGAGCCATCGGCTTTGGTCAGCCGAGTGGGATCGACAATGATGCCGATCTGGCAGAACTGCTTCCGCAGGTCGACTCGGATGACATTCTCGAGTTTGGCCTCATCCCAGAGTTACTCGGCCGCCTGCCGGTGATCTCATCGCTTCAGCCGCTGAACGCCGAAGCACTCGTGCGGGTGCTTCTTGAGCCACGCAATGCATTGGTGAAGCAGTATCAGAAACTCTTCGAAATGGAAAACTGCAAGCTCGAGTTCACCGACGACGCCCTGCTGGCTGTAGCGAAGCGGGCACTGCGGAAAGACACGGGAGCTCGCGGACTGCGATCAATCATGGAAGACGTCATGCTCGACGTCATGTTCGACCTGCCCGAGAATGCGGGAAGCAGTTATCTGATTGAGGCTGCCCATGTTGAAGACAAGCAGCCTGTTGTGCCATTGCGGGAAGCCCGCCCCAAGAGCGCCTGAGGGTTTCCTCGAGTGCAGGCGTGAGGGTGAGATTCTGGCTAGTTTGCCAGACGAGTGAGTGCGGCAATGCCGCGGTCGAGCATCTCGTCGGAAACCGTGTAGGAGAGGCGGAAGTGCGTGTCGGCATTCCCAAAGACGGTCCCCGGCACGACGAGAAGTTGCTCTTCCGCCACTGCCCGTTCAGCAAATGCCTTGCCTGATCCGCCAGGAGCCTCAGGGTAAAGGTAGAAGGCTCCGCCGGGGCTGACGAAGCGGTAGTGCTTCTCCAGGCCTGCCATGAGTTTGTCGCGTTTGCGGCGGCACTCAGCCAGTGACTGGCTCATGTCGCAGTCAAGGGCAGCCAGTGCAGCCCACTGACCAACTTGCGGGGCACAGACGAAGGTGTACTGCTGAAGGGTCGTGCAGGCTTCCACGATGTTGCGGGGGCCGTGCAGCCAGCCAACCCGCCAGCCGGTCATCGCATGTGATTTTGAGAAGCCATCGAGCACAACAGCGGTGTGGCTGAAGTGGGCGGCCGATGCAAACGGACGGTCGTAGCAATAGCAGCGGTAGAGTTCATCGCTGATGAGGGTGACGCCGTTCCGCTCAGCCAGTTCGGCAATCGCCTTGACGGTCTCGCCGGGCACGACCACCCCCGTGGGGTTGTTGGGGCTATTGAGCAGAATGGCCTTGGTCCGGGAACTGATTGCGTTGGCAACCTGCTCGGGGTCGATGGCGAAGGTCGGAGCCGTGTCGATAACGACGCACCGGCCGCCGAGGAATTCGACGAGTGGACGGTACATGACGAACGCCGGCTCGAAGATGATCACCTCATCGCCCGGATCAATCAGGGCCATGAGTGCCAGCACCAGGGCGCCGCTGGTCCCGCTGGTGATGCAGAGTGCCCGGTCGGGTTGGTGGCACTGCTGGCGAACGTCTGCTTCAAGTCGCTCCCGAAGTTCGGGGAGCCCTTGGGTGGCGGTATATCCATTGCGGCCAGAAACGGTTGCCTCACAAGCCGCTTGGCAGGCAGCCTCCGGCATCGGAAAGTCAGGCTGCCCGATCGACAGGTTGATCGGATCAGGCAGGGTTCGCATCAGATCAAAGACCCGGCGAATGCCCGATGAGTCAAAGGCAGCGGCCCGACGTGAAATGACGGGCTGTGAAGAAGCGGAGGCGTTCACCGGTGAAGCGGTCTCGAGGCGACAGGTGGGCTATTCAAACAGCGGGGCGAGCAGTTCGCCGAGCCGTTCACCGCGGGCATTGAGGCTGATGACGTTGCCGTCTCGTCCAATCAGGATGACCGTGGGAATGCCACTGATGCCATAGTACGTCGCCAGCGGGTGCTGCCAGCCGCTTCCCTCAGAGGGCTCAAACAGGATGGGCCAGGGAATCTTCCGGTCAGCAATAAACTTTTCCAGGGCTTTTCGATCCTGGTCGAGGCTAATCCCGACGACTTCGAATCCTTTGGCATGGTACTTCTGATACTGCTCTAAAACGTTGGGGATTTCGGCAACACAGGGACCACACCAGGTGGCCCAGAAGTCGACGAGGACGACTTTGCCAGCAAGGGTGCTCTGGTCGAAGGCATTCCCGTCGAGCAGGGTGCCAGTGAGCTGCATCGGGTTCCCGGGGAGCGAAAGCCGCCGCAGGGTGCCAGCGAAACTATCAGCCATCTGACGGATGCTCTCGTTGCTACTCTTCGCGAAGATTGGGCCAAAGGCTTCATAAGCCTGCTTGGCAGCTGGTTCTCCACCCGGCATGTGCTCGAAGGCACTGGCGAGTTGCATGGCAAGACCGGCAGAAGCCTTGTCATTGGGGTCGGCGGCGAGGAGTTCCTGGGTCTTGTTGATCAGGTCGGCCGCACCGCTCAGGTCACGCTGCTTGAACATGGCTTGTGCCTCAGCAACGAGCAATAGTCGCTTGGCTTCCATGGCCAGCGTTGCTGAGGGACCACCAATGAGTGTTTCGGCAAACTGCTTGAGGGTGGCATCAGCCTCGTCCACCCCGAGACGCCCTAGCATTGCCAAGCCCTCGAGCTTGGCCTGGGCCGCCTCTTCAAAGGCCTCGTCGACTCCTTTGAGTTGAGCCAGGGCTTTGTCTGCGGCTTCCACAATCGCCGTCGCCAGTTGCTGCATCTGATCGGGCGTCGAGGGGCGGACGACGTTTGGCCGATTGGCGCGGATGTATTCGAGGAGTTCTGCTGGCGTGCCGTTGGGGACGGGAGCGAGTGAAAACGCTTGCCGCTGGCCGTTGCCACGACTTCCTGCGGAAGGCTCTGCAGCGGTGAGCGTGCCGGCCGTCAGAAGTGCGACGAACATCACCACGAGTGGAAATGGTCGCGGGCAGGGGAAAGAGAGCGTCAGCAGGCGAACCATCACAGGCCTCGTGTCGAGTTGAGGAAGGGGGCAGGGAGACGAGGCAAAGCCTCGCCGGAACCGATAGCCTACCCCTAAGCGAACCGTGACGGCAATCGAGAGTGACTGCCCCGAGGCTTCGCCGCAAAGGGCGGGGCGGGCGGGGCTCAGCGAACCACGGTGCGGAGCCGCACAAAGCCCGATTTGCCGGCCTCGAGGGTGTCCTGCAACTTCCACGAGATGACGCGACTTCCGTCGTCAGCCGTTGAAAGTGAGATTTCTGCCGGAAGGCTTGCTGCAGGTGAGTCGGCAATAAGTTCGAGTCGCCCTGGTAGGGTGTCAACAATGACCACATCGGTGAGGGGCACATCGCCAGAGTTGAGAAAGGCAATGGTGAAATCGAGTTCCTCGCCAACCCGGGCCGAATCGTTTCCTGCTCGTTTGCAGAGCGTAAGTTCCGCCCGTCCTGGGGACTCAACCCGCAGGGTGGCTGTGCCCTGACTGGCCGACACCACATCAGCCGCCTGTTCATTGATGACGGCGTTGGCTGAGGTCAGGCGGGTCCAGGTGGTGGGGACATCAAAGCCGACGGCTTCTGCGAGGCCTTGCTTCCGCTGGGCTGACTCAGCCTGTAGTTCGGCAGCACGTTCGGCCACATGGGCCTGGCCGAACGATTCGTTGGGCAGATCAGACGCTGCGACGCCGAGTGGCCCGGAACGTTCTTCGACAGCCAGACCACTGGCAGATCGTCTGGCGGCCTGCAGGTTCACCCACTGGGCGGCCCGGCCGACAGGCTGGAGGGCCGTATCGCTTGTTACGCTGGCCTCAGCGGTGACGCCACTGGGGCCGACGGGAAGTTTTTCTTCATAGAGTCGCACGACCTGCCGGACTGATCCGAATCGTGGCGTGTAGATGCAGGTGCGGTTGGAGACGGCCATCCCCGATGCTTTGGCAGCATCTGCGGCAGTAGCCGGTGGGCCGTTGGCGACGCGGTAGCGAGCGACGGTATCACCTGCCGACAGGCCGACAATATCAAACTGGCCATGTGGCCGAGCTGGTGCGCAAGCGTCACCCCCATCGCAGATCGGCGGGGGGAGCACGGCAGGCGGAAGCAGTCGGAACGCAGCCGCAGGTGGGAAGACCGGCTCACAGGATACCGGTTCAGGCAGGGCAGGGGGGGCTGCCTGAGCGGGTGTGATGCCCCAGAAGCCGATGCCCCAGAAACTGATGCCCCAGAAGGCCAGCACTATTGCTGCCAGGCGGTTCGGGGCCAAGCGTGGCTGGCGACGGGGAATCATGGTGTCGTTCCGACGGGCAGCAGGGGAAGCCGGTTGCCAATTCTGAGTTCAGCCACTGGTTCTCCCAGTGTTTTTGCGACCTCCAGGCAATCATCTCCGGGTCGAGCGTCGAACCAGCGACTGGCAAGCACGTCGGCGGCCTCTGGCTCGTGCGACAGATAGACCACCCGGCGAACATGGCTTCCGGCAGAAGCCTCATCGAGATCATCGCGGTCGATGACCAGTTCGATGGGAAACCGCCAGCGTTGCCCTCGAGGAGCGGCCAGCGGGGCCAGCACCTGTAGTGAGGGGTAGAGGACGTCAGCCGGTTTCCCTGGAATGTCGGTCAGTCGCAGCCGGTAAGCCCGGCCGGGCTCGAAGCCAATGCGTAGTGGCAGGGGCTCGGGTGACGACCAGCCAGCAGCTGTTTCAACTGAGAGGCTGAGCCCCTCTGGGCCACTGATTTCGACCGGCTGAGAATAACTGGACACACCATCCGGACGGGGACCGAACTGCGGGCGGCGGATCGTGCCAATCGCTCCCGGTTCTGTCATTTCGACAATGGGCCCTGGAGCGGTGGTCCCGAGAGGAGCGGCAGCCGCAGCTGTCGCTATTCCCAGAGCCACCAAGGCCATCGTCGGCATGCCGCCGAGGTTCCGCAGCGCGGACCCTGTCCGGATGAAGGTGTCAGTTTTTTGCATCGTGAACTATCAGGGGTCTAATCGTCGCGGTGGCCGTCGCTCGCCACCGGCTGGCTCAAGCCGGGCTGCGTCAGAAGGCAGGAGGCTCGGGCGGGCAGTCGCGGCAGATGATTGCTGCCGCCGCTTCGGCATCAGGGTCAGGAC
>Ga0181593_10003890_pt1 | contig 13628 bp, 10 predicted proteins | sample 071ome_19_FD_133756 | JGI IMG/M metagenome (GOLD analysis project Ga0181593, IMG submission 133756) | Coastal salt marsh microbial communities from the Groves Creek Marsh, Skidaway Island, Georgia - 071413AT metaG (megahit assembly) | ecosystem: Environmental > Aquatic > Marine > Intertidal...
GTCATCTCGCCCCAGCTATAGGCGAAAAGCTGCAAAGGTCGCTTTGCCGTGTTGGAGGAATTGAGCTGGCGCAGCGATCCTGCGGCGGCATTGCGCGGGTTGGCGAACAGGGCTGCGCCTTCTTGTTCGCGCCTGGCATTGATCGACGCAAAAGCGGAATGGCTCAGATAGATTTCGCCGCGGACCTCGAGCGTGTCCGGCGCGCTGTCTATTGTTTTCGGGACTTCGCCGATTGTGGCGATGTTTGCGGTGACGTTCTCTCCCTCGCGCCCGTCGCCGCGGGTCGCACCCATGACGAATTTGCCGTTTTCGTATCTCAGGGAGATCGATAGCCCGTCGATCTTGGGTTCGGCGACGACCTCCACCGGTTCGTTCTCCCCCAGATTGAGGAACCGCCTGATCCTGGCGAAAAAATCCCGTACATCATCGCCGTTGAACGCGTTGCCGAGCGACAACATGGGCACCGCATGGCGGACTTTTGAAAAACCGGTCGCAGGGGCCGCGCCGACGGATTGCGAAGGGCTGTCGTTTCTGACAAAGGCCGGAAAGCGGGCCTCGATTTCCTCGTTGCGACGGCGTAAAGCGTCGTATTCGGCATCAGAAATCTCGGGAGCGTCATCGGTATGGTAGAGCGCGTCGTGGCGGGCGATTTCCTCCGCCAGCCGCGCCAGCTCCGCTTCCGCCTCAAACGGCGTCAGCTTGTCGACCGCGACGTCAGCGCTGTTTCGCGCCCGTTCCGTCATCCCGCGTTTCCCGCGATCAGCCTGTCGGCGGCGGCGCGCGCTTCGTCGGTTATCCGTGCGCCTGCCAGCATGCGGGCGATTTCTTCGCGACGCGCATCCGGTGAAAGTTCCTCGACGATCGTAACGGTGCCGGTTTGCCCTCCGGAGCCGAATTCAGCAGCGTCTCCCTTTGCGACACGGAGATGCTGGCTGCCATAGGCGGCGACCTGTGGCGAATGGGTGACGACAAGGACCTGAGCCGATTGAGCCAGCGTCGCCAGCCTTTCGCCGACCGCCGCAGCCGCCGCGCCGCCAAGTCCGGCATCGACCTCATCGAATACAAGCGTGGAGACACCGTGCGCCTGCTGCAGCGTGACTTTGAGCGCGAGCAGGAACCGCGCAAGCTCGCCGCCGGACGCGACCTTTGACATCGGCGCCGGCGGCAGGCCCGGATTGGTGGCGACCTCAAAGCGCACGCGGTCGAAACCCGACGGGCCCCACCCTTCCTCGTCCTGCCGGTCGACCAGCGTGGAGAACCTCGCCTTGTCGAGTCGGAGCGCCGGCAATTCCGTATTGACGGCCTTGTCCAGCCGTCTCGCCTGCTTCAGGCGAGATTCGCTGAGGTCAGTCGCGGTTTCGACATAGGCCGTCCGCGCTGCCTTGCAGGCGGCCTCAAGACGATTCAGGGCGGCGCCGGTATCTTCCAGTGCGGCGATCCTGCTCTCCATCTCCTGGCGCAGCTGAGGCAGTTCCTCGACGATTACGTTGTATTTCCGCGCGGCAGCCCGGAGGGCGAAAAGCCGTTCTTCGCAGTTCTCCAGCCTGGCCGGGTCTGGCTGCGAATCGTGCATGAGCGACTGAAGGGCGGCCATGGCCTCATTGACATTGTCGCTGGCGACCTCGAGCCCCGCCAGAATCGGATCGAGGCGTTGCCCGGCATCCGTCGCCTGTCTTGTCAGAATGCGAATGGCGGCGGCAAGCCGGCTGTCGACCCCGTCCCGCCCCGTCAGCGACTTTTCCGCCGATGCCAGTGCCTCTACCAGCTTTTCGCTATGCATCAGCAGCGTGCGCGAATCGGCGAGAGCCTGCTCCTCGCCTTGCTGGGGATTGAGCGTTGCAAGCTCCTCGGCCGCATGGCGGAGATAGTCTTCTTCCTGACGGGCGGCTTCTATCTCCTCGCAGGCCGCGCTGTACGCTGCTTCCGCGTCGCGCCATTCCCGCCATAATCCGGCGACCTCGGTTCGATCGCTCGCGAGGCCCGCGAAATCGTCGAGTGCGGTGCGGTGCGTACTCTCGTCCATCAGCCCCTGGCTGGCGAACTGGCCTTCGATCTCGACCAGAAGGTCTCCGATCTGCCGCAGAAGCTGAACGCCGACAGGCTGATCGTTCACAAACGCCCGGCTTCGGCCGCTGGCATCGACGGAACGGCGTAGAAGGAGCGGTTCCCCCTGTTCAGGCGGAATGAGGGCGTGTTCCTCCATCAGCGAAGCGAGCCTGTCATTGCCGTCGATGGAAAAGGCGGCTGCGATGGTCGCTCGGGGCGGCGCTTCCCTGTCGTCTCCGTTATCGCGGGTTCGCACGAGCGACGCGCTTGCCCGCATGCCGAGCGCGAGACCGAGAGAGTCGAGAAGGATGGATTTACCGGCGCCTGTCTCGCCGGTCAGAACGCATAACCCTTCGCCAAAGGCAATGTCGACCGAATCGATCAGGACAACATCGCCAATGGATAGCGAGAGCAGCATGTTGGGTTAGAAAACCCAGTTCCAGGCGCGTCGGAAAAACCCCGGTCTTTCTTTCGGTTTGCGGATGTCGTCGCCCGTCATCAGGGCGTAGGAATCCACATACCACTCGCTGCCGGGATAGTTATGTCCGAGCACTGCCGCGGCCTTCTTGGCCTCTTCCGACATTCCCAGAGATGCATAGGCCTCCGCCAGACGGTGAAGCGCTTCAGGGACATGGCTGGTGGTCTCAAAATTGTCGACCACGACGCGAAAACGGTTAATTGCGGCGAGAATCTCTCCCCGGCGCAGATAGTACCGTCCCACCGTCATCTCCTTGCCGGCCAGATGGTCCTGCGTCAGGTCGAGCTTGAGCTTCGCGTCGCGGGCGTATTTGGTTTCCGGAAACCGTCGGATGACGTCCCGGAGCGCCGTCATCGCCTGGTTGGTGACGCCCTGATCGCGCTGTACGTCTGATATCTGCTCGTAGAAGCTCAGCGCCTTGAGGTAATAGGCGTAGGCAATGTCGCGGTTTCCGGGGTGGAGCTGGATATACCGGTTGAGGGCGATGATCGCGTCGTCATACTTGCTGTTTTCGAAATGCGAGTAGGCGGCCATGAGCTGGGCCTTGGTGGACCATACCGAGTACGGGTGCTGGCGTTCAACTTCCTCGAATGCGGACGCGGCTTCCTCGTATCGCCGGTTTTCCATAGCGCTGACGCCGGAATTATAGAGATCGTTTACCGGTTTCTCGACGTAGGGCGCTTCCTTTTCCGAACCGGAACAGGCGGCGACGGCGAAGAGAATACCCGCAAGGGAGCATAACCTGGCCAGAGTAAGTCGGTATCGTTTCATGCCGCGGTATCTGAAATCAGCGTCAATCCTGCGCAATCGCGCTACGCAAGCTGTATACCACGGTCGGTTCGCAGGACGCCAGATTTGGCTTCCGGGGATTGCGAGGTGCGACGACGCCCGTGGCTGCCTGCATTACAGGCACAGAAAATGGAGAGTGGGTGCGGAACGAGGTCAGGCGATGGCCAGTTCCAGCGCGTCCGCGCGATGCGATGTGCCGGGGACGACGGCGTCGGTCATCTCGACATAGGACCAGGCGGTTTCGTCTTCGAGAAGGGCAAAGAGAAATTTATTGTTGAGGGCGTGCCCGGAACGCGAGGCGACAATCTGTCCGATAATGGGTGCGCCCGCCAGATACAGGTCGCCGACGCAGTCGAGGATTTTGTGGCGGACGAATTCGTCCTCGTAGCGAAGCCCGTCGCCGTTGAGGACCTTGTCGCCGCTGATGACGACTGCGTTGTCAAGCGAGCCGCCACGGGCGAGACCCGCGGCGCGAAGCGCGTCGACCTCATGGGCGAAGCCGAACGTACGCGCGCGCGCGACATCGGATTTGAAGGCGCCGTTGACGAGACAAATGTTCAGGTGCTGGCGTGCGACTACCGAATCTTCGAAATCGATCTCGAAAGACACAGAAAAGACGCCGTCGGGCGAGCCCGTGATCGACTTGCGCCCATCGCCGACCGTAACCGGTTTGTCGATTCGAATGGCGCGGCGCGGCGCGGCCTGTTCAGTCAGGCCCGCGCATTCAATGAGAAACACAAAAGGTTGCGAACTGCCGTCCATGACCGGGACTTCAGGGCCGTCGATCTCAATGACCGCGTTGTCGACCCCGCAACCGGCAAGCGCCGCCATAAGATGTTCGACCGTGCCGATCTGCGCGCCCGCTTCATTTCCAAGCGTCGTCGCCATCCGGGTGTCGACTACATTCTTCCAGTGCGCTGCGACAATTCCATCGTCGCCGGGCAAGTCCGTCCTGCGAAATACAATCCCGGCATTCGCCTCCGCGGGGCAAAGGGTCATGGACACCTTGCGCCCGGAGTGAAGACCGATGCCGGTGCAGCCGATCGAAGATTTCAGGGTTTTCTGGCGGATTGTGTTCAGGTCTGAACGGCTGTCGGGGGAAATCGCCTTACGCTGATCGTTTGACTTTGACACGCTGTTTAATCCCCCTACCGAACCGCCATACAAACGGCAATTCGTACTCCTGAAATCACACTCGGTTGCGCCTGTGTTTCGACACTTTTGCTTCGACACTTCTCGTCTCGGCAAGCCGGAGGCGCAAGCCCTCAAAAGAAAACTACGGGAGGTGTTTACCAAACCCTCCCGTAGTTCCCAAATCAACAATTGTTACAGAATGTTACGTCTGCAACATGGTGAAGAAGACCCTTCGGTCAGTTCGCCTGTCGGCGGAGAAAAGCCGGAATATCCAGCAGGTCTTCTTCGCTCTGCGAACTGGGAAGACGATCCTGGGGGTCGACGCCGCTAAGGCGTGGCTGCGCGTTCTCCTGCGCAGGCCGGGCCTGTGCGACAACGGCCGGTTTGGCCGGCGAGGTCTTCTTCGACTCGCTGGTTGAGGGCGCATGCTCGGCCCGCAGCTCCGGCCCAGACACCGGCCCAGACACCGGCCCAGACACCGGCCCAGACACCGGCCCAGACACTGGCTCTGGCCTTGCTTCTGGTACCGGTGCCGGTTGGGGGGCCGGTTCCGGTGCTTTTGTAGCCTCTACCGCCGGATTCTCCTTGCCGGGTCCTGAAAGTCCCCTGTCTTCCTTGCCGGGGCTATCCTTTCGGCCCCATCCAGCGCCTGTCATGCGCTGGAACAGGCTGACAGGGCGCTTCTTCTCCGGCGCCGACGAGGGGTTAAGCATGTCCGCTTCCCTGAATGGGTCGGTCGATGACATGGCTGCTCCCGCTGTTTCCGGCGCCTTGGCCGGTTCCGGCGGGATGAACGGTTTGGCCTCGGAAGACGGTTCGGGGATCTTGATCTCGTCGTCTTTTGCGTCTTCCGCCGGCGCCTTTGTGGTGTCGATCTCGGAGAGGACGGCAGCAAGGGCTTCCTCTTCGCGTTTCCAGACCTCATCGGCGCCCATTTTACTCATTGCCCTTGCATCGGGCTCGGGCAGTTCCAGACTACCCGTTTCCGGGTCGTGTTCCGTCTCTTCCGTCAGTTCCGGCTCGGGCATCTTTAGCGCCGCCGCGGCGGAAGAACCGGTTACGGTCGCGGCCGGTAAAGTGACGTGCGCCGCCGGTTTCGGCGCCGAGTCGATGGCGATGGCCGGCGTGGCGTCCCTTGCGGGTTCAGGAATCCGGGCCTCTGCGGGGACCGGTTTCGGCGCCGCGTCGTCGCTCAGGACCCGCAGAACGGGGCGGGGCTGCGCGCCAGCCTCGATATCGATGCCGGTGGCGACGACAGATACCCTGATCTTGCCTTCGAGGGTCGGATCGAGCGCCGAACCGAAAATGATGTTGGCATCCGGGTCGACTTCCTCGCCGATCCGGTTGGCCGCCTCGTCGACCTCGAAGAGGGTCATGTCCGGGCCGCCGGTGATGTTGATTAGCACGCCCCGCGCGCCTTTCATCGAAACGTCGTCGAGAAGCGGGTTGGAAATCGCCGCCTCGGCCGCCAGCCGGGCGCGTTCTTCGCCATCCGCTTCGCCGGTGCCCATCATGGCTTTGCCCATTTCTGACATTACGCTGCGAATATCGGCGAAATCGAGGTTGATGAGGCCCGGAACCACCATCAGGTCCGTGACGCCCCGGACGCCGCAATGAAGGACATCGTCGGCCATCGCAAACGCATCGGCGAAGGTGGTCTTTTCGTTGGCGATCCGGAACAAATTCTGGTTGGGGATCACAATCAGCGTATCGACGAACTGCTGCATCTCCTCGATGCCGGCATCCGCGATCCGCATCCGGTTCGCGCCTTCGAACTGGAACGGCTTGGTGACGACGCCGACCGTCAGCATGCCCTGTTCGCGGGCCATCCGGGCAATGACCGGCGCGGCTCCGGTACCGGTGCCTCCGCCCATGCCGGCGGCAATGAACACCATATGCGAACCGGCCAGGTGCTGGTTGATGTCGTCGATAGCTTCCTCGGCGGCTGCGCGGCCCATATCCGGTCGGGAGCCGGCGCCGAGACCATGGGTTATGGCTCGTCCGAGCTGTACCCGACGGTCGGCCAGAGACTGGGCAAGCGCCTGCGCGTCGGTGTTTCCGACGACGAATTCCACGCCTTCGAGCTGCTTGCTGATCATATTGTTGACCGCGTTGCCGCCGGCGCCGCCCACGCCGACAACCGTGATCCTTGGTTTAAGCTGTTCTTCCTTATCGGGTGCAGAAAAATTAATCGTCATGGCTAGCCTCCTTACGCTAAAGGGAAGTTAATTCCGCACCGCGGGCGCCCGCGGCACTTCGGTGGGGGGTGGTGTGAAAACTGGATTGCGCCGGAACATCAGAAATTCTCCCGGAACCACTGACCGATACGCCCAAGGCCGGCAGGCATATGCGCCGGCAGCGATGCGACAGGGTCGAGCGCCTCTGCCTGTTTCTCGACGGCGAACCGCAGGAGACCGACGCTGGTGGCGAAAGCCGGGCCCGTATTGGCTTCGGCGATGCCTGCGATCTTCATGGGTTTGCCCATGCGGACCTGTTTTTCGAGCACCTGCGATGCAAGTTCGCGCGCGCCGTGCAGCTGGCTGGCGCCGCCTGTCAGGACGAGCCGGCGACCCGCCAGTCGGTCGACGCCGGCAACCTCCATACGGCTCCGGACCAGCTCGAAGGTTTCCTCGATTCTCGGGCGAATGATTCCGTTGAGGAGAGAACGCGGTACATGGTTGGGCTGAGTCGCATTTTCTTCTCCGATCAGCGGAACGTCGATCAACTCGCGCTCGTCGGAAGGGGAGGGTATTGCGCTTCCGTACAGTGTCTTCATCCGCTCAGCCTGGGCCAGCGGAGTCGACAGTCCGCGCGCGATATCGCTCGTCACATGCGCGCCGCCTACCGGAATCGAGTCCGTGTGAACGATTTCGCCGTCATAGAAAACCGCGATGGTGGTTGTTCCGCCGCCCATATCGACGAGGGTTACGCCGAGATCGATCTCATCCTCCACCAGGCAGGACAGCCCTGACGCGTATGGCGCCGCGACTGCCGACTCGATCTCGAGATGGCATCGCTGGATACAGTTGGCGAGATTGCGAAGCGTGGCGCTGCGCGCCGTAATCATGTGCATGGTGACGGACATGCGGTCGGCGAACATGCCGCGCGGATCCTGGATTCGTTTGGTGTCGTCGATCGCATAGCCGACAGGGATGCAATGCAGCATGTCCCGGTCGGGCTCGATCTCCAGGGCGTTCGCCTGGCTCGACGCCCGCAGAAGGTCGCTTTCGATGACTTCGCGGCCCGCGATGGGAACCTCCACGGTATAGGTACGGGAGGCGAGGTCGCCGCCGGAAATGTTGATAACGACGCGTTCGATTCTCTCGCCGCAGCGCTCCTCCGCGGCGCTGACTGCCGTCAGAATCGCGGTCTGCGCCGCGTCCATATCGATAACCGCGCCGCCCCGAATGCCCCGGGCTGCGTGATGGCCGATGCCTGCGATGCGAACCGGCTCGTTCGGCTGTGCGTGGCCGATCAGGCAACAGATCTTCGTGGTTCCGATGTCGAGGGCTGCGATCAGCCCGCTTCTGGTCTTTGTCACAGCTCCTCCCTTTCTGCCGCGGCGTTTGGCGTTGCGGCCGTCATGTGTTTTTCCCCTTGTGAAGCAGAATCTGCGCGCCGAGCGCTCCCGGCTTGATGATCATCCTGTCGGGCAACCGCATATCGATCAGCTTGATGTCGCGCGCGAGCAGCTTTTTCCGGCGGTCCGCCTTTGCGAGGCGGGCCCAGGCGAGATGCGGGTCCGCCTCCGGAAGGAAAACCTTCACGCCGTTGGAGAAGGACAGCGTCCAGCGGCGATTGCCAATCCGTGCCGCGGCGGAAACCTGTTTCGCCAGAGCAGGCTCCGCCGAGAGCATGGCGAAAAGCGTGGCGGCGTTTGCCGGTGCGTCCTTCCCGACCAGTATGATCAGGTCGCGGAATTTCCGAAGGTCGGCGTCTCTGATGACTTTTCCCGAGCGGTCGATGAGCATGAGCTTGCCGCGCCGTTGCCATAGCGCCATGGGATGTCGCTCCGTCAGGCGAATACGGACGGTGTCGGGGAGACGGCGTTCCACGCTGGCGTCGGCGATCCAGGGATTCGCGATCAGGCGTTCCCTCACCGAGGAGAGCGAAACGCCCAGAATCGGCATGCCGCGTTTGAGATCGACCGCGCGGACGACGTCGCGCCGGTTTGCGAAGTGGCGTCCTTCGAGAAGCACCTCGTCGATGGTCAGCCCTGCGTCCGCGCTCGCTTCGACCAGGGTCTGCCAGACAGCGGATCCAGACCTCTCGACCGCTCCCGACTTCCATAGCCATACGGGTCCGCCGACGACAATTGCGATCCCTGCAATCCCGGCTGCGGCGCACAAGGCGGGCTTCCGCCAACGCGGCGGGGCTGGCTTGCGGACTGCTTTCCTCTTCCTCGCGCCTTTTGCCCTGATGAGCGGGGAGACGGATTTCGCGAACTTGTCGATCAGCTGTCGCATGACGCGTTCTCCACCATCCAGGCCACCATGTCGCCGAAATCGATACCGGCATATGCGGCCTGCTCGGGGGCAAGCGACAGCGGCGTCAGACCCGGCTGCGTGTTGATTTCCAGCAGATAGAGCGAGCCTGGTTCACCCGCTGTATCGTCGTATCTGAAGTCGGCCCGGCTGACGCCACGGCAGCCCAGCGTCCTGTGCGCGGTCTCGGCATGTTCCAGCGCGGCGCTGTAGACCGATTCCGGTATCGGTGCCGGAATAAGGTGATCCGTCATCCCGTCGGTATATTTCGCGTCGTAATCGTAAAAGCCCTGCTTGGGGCGCAGTTCGGTGACAGCAAGCGGCCGGTCTCCCATGACCGCGACGGTGATTTCCCGTCCGGGCACATAGCGTTCGACCATGACGCGGTCTCCAAACGGCCAGTCTTCATCGCCAAAGGCCGGTTTGTCCCTGCTTTCCCGCACGATGCGAACGCCGACGCTCGAGCCTTCGTTCAGCGGCTTGATGACGTAGGGCAGCGACATGACGTCGCCGCCAAGAATTTCGTCCCGCGTTGCGATGACATGCTCGGTGCAGGGGATACCGGCTTCGACGAACAGGCGCTTGGCCATCGGCTTGTCCATCGCCAGCGCGGACGCGAGGACGCCGGAATGGGTGTATCGAAGACCGGCGAGTTCAAGAACGCCCTGAATGCAGCCGTCTTCGCCGTAGCGGCCGTGAAGCGCGTTGAATACGACATCGGGACGGTCGTTCAGCGCGCCGATCAGGGCGGCGACATCGCCCGAATAATCGATCGGCCTTGCATCGAAGCCGCGTTCGCGGAGCGCTTCTACCACGGCGTTGCCCGAAACGAGCGATACCTCGCGCTCGTTGGAGGTGCCGCCCATCAGAACGGCTACGGAGCGCGCATCGGTCATGAAGCCCTCCCTTCCGTGGGGCGTCCCGATACGCCGATACGCCGGATTTCCCATTCGAGTTCGACGCCGGTCGTTTCCTTCACCCGGCGACGCACATCCTCGCCCAGCCCTTCGAGATCGTCGGCGGTCGCTTCGCCGGTATTGATCAGGAAATTGCAGTGCTGGTTTGATACCTGCGCCCCGCCGCGCGTGAGGCCCCGGCATCCGGCGGCGTCTATCAGTTCCCAGGCCTTCGCATTGGGCGGGTTTTTGAAAGTGCTGCCGCCGGTGCGGGTGCGGATCGGCTGGCTGTCTTCGCGACTTGCCGCGATCTGCTCCATCCGTGCGGTGACGGCGTCTTTGTCATTGTGAGCGGCCTGCAGCCGGGCTGACAGGAAAATCCAGTCCTGCGGCGCAGCGCTGTGACGATAGCTGTATTCGAATGAGGCCAGAGGTACGTCGTGGAGTGCTCCCTGACGGTCGACCGCGGTCGCGTCGATCAGGACATCCTGAATTTCCCGGCCATAGGCGCCGGCGTTCATCCGTATGGCGCCGCCTATGGTGCCCGGAATGCCGCTCAGAAATTCGAGCCCGCCGAGCCCGGCGTCGCGCGCTGCGCGGGAAACGGTCACGTCTACCGCGCCGCCAGCGGCGGTGACGATGTCGTTTTCGATGGCAATTCCGGCGAACGCGCGACCCAGCCGGATGGTGATGCCGGGAATGCCGCCATCTCGAACAAGCAGGTTCGACCCGACGCCGATGATGGTGACGGGGATGTCGTCCGACAGGGCGGTAAGGAACGATGCCAGGTCTTCGCTGTCCGCCGGTTCGAAGAGTATTTCCGCAGGGCCGCCCACCCGAAACCAGGTAAAGCGTGCGATCTGCGCGTCAGGCGTAAGTGTGCCGCGCACCGGCGGAATCCGGCCGATCAGAGCGTCGCGGCCCATGGCGTCGTAGCGGGGCGCGGGCATCACGATGCCGCCTCCTTTTTCTCTTCTGACTCCGGATCCAGGAGCGATTCAAGAGCCTGAGGAAGTGAGGCAGCCCATTGCGTAATGTTGCCTGCGCCGAGGCAGATGACCATATCGCCCGGCCCGGCTGTTTCCGCGATCAGGGAAGGCAGACTGTCGGCGTCTTCGAGCGGAATCGCCCGGCGATGACCATGGGCGCGCAGCCCGTCGACGAGAGCATCCCGGTTGAAGCCCTCGATCGGCTCTTCTCCCGCCGGGTACACGTCTGCCACGACGACGATGTCGGCATCGTTGAAACAGGTGCAGAACTCTTCGAACAGGTCCCGCAGCCGCGTGAAGCGATGCGGCTGGACCACGGCGATGACGCGCTTTTCGGTGCTGGATCTCGCGGCGCCCAGCACGGCGGCGATCTCGACGGGATGATGGCCGTAATCGTCGATGACCGTGATGTCGTGCGCCGTTCCCGTGACCGTGAAGCGGCGCTTGACGCCCGAGAAGGAAGCAAGGCCGTTGCGGATGACATCGGGAGAGAAACCCATCTCCTGAGCGATGGAGACGGCGGCCAGCGCATTCTGGACGTTGTGCCGGCCGGCCATCGGCAGGGCGACATCCTCGATTCGCGTTCCCGCCAGCGGCGAGCGCCCGGCGAAGGCGACATCGAAACGGCTGACGCCGGTCTCGATCCGGATATTTTCAGCCCTTATGTCCGCCTGGGGCGACATGCCGTAGGTGAGAATGCGCCGGTCAGCCACCTGGGGAATCAGGGCCTGCACTTCGGGGTGATCGATGCAAAGGACCGCAAAACCGTAAAACGGAATATTGGCAACGAAGGAGACAAAGGCCTTTCGCAACTCGTCGAACGATCCATAAAAATCGAGATGTTCGGGGTCGATATTGGTGACCACCGCGATGGTTGCCGGCAGCTTGACGAAAGTGCCGTCCGATTCGTCGGCTTCGACGACGATCCATTCGCCGTCGCCCAGACGCGCATTGGTACCGTATGCGTTGATGATGCCGCCATTGATGACGGTCGGGTCGATCCCGGCGGCGTCCAGCATGGCCGAGATGAGGGTCGTGGTCGTGGTCTTTCCGTGCGTGCCGCCCACCGCGATGGCCCATTTGAGCCGCATAAGCTCGGCCAGCATCTCCGCCCGCCGGACGATGGGGATCAGCCGTTCGCGCGCCGCGACAAGTTCCGGATTGTCGGGCCGGATGGCGGAGGAAACGACGACGACCGCCGCTTCGTCCAGATTCTCCGCTTTCTGGCCGACATGAACCGTGATGCCGAGACCGCGCAGCCGCTCGACATTGGCGTTCTCCGCCATGTCGCTGCCCTGCACCGCATAACCCAGATTGTGCAGCACCTCGGCGATGCCGCTCATGCCAATGCCGCCGATGCCGCAGAAATGCATGGTGCCGATCGAGAGGGGTAGGGTTCTCATGCCGCCTTCTCCCGTGCGGCGCCGTTGTCGTTGGCCGGGCGTGCAAGGAACTCAGCCGCATCCGCCAGCCGTTCTGCCGCGTCGGCATGGCCCGAAGCCAGCGCGCAGGAAGCGGCCCGGGACAGAATGCCCGGATCGGCGAAAAATTCCGTGAGCCGTTGTGAAAGAGCTTCAGCGGTGAAGTCCGCTTCCGGCATCATCCAGGCGCCGCCGCCCTGAGCCATGGCGCTGGCGTTCCCGGTCTGGTGGTCATCCATCGCAAACCGGTAGGGAATCAGAATGGCGGGACGGCCCGCGACCGCGAGTTCGGTTACGGTAGACGCGCCGGCGCGCCCGATAACCAGATGCGCTTCGGCGATCCGCGACGGCATGTCGTCGAAAAAGGTCTGCAGGACTGTCTCGATCCTCGCCGCCCGATAGGTTGCCCGAACGGTTTCGATGTCCTCGGGCCGGCATTGTTGTACGACCGACAGGCGCGATCTCAGGGTGTCCGGCAGCGATGCAAGCGCTTCGGGGACGATTTCGCTGAGCACCCTTGCACCCTGGCTGCCGCCGAAAATCAAAAGCCGGACCGGGCCGGTTTCCGTGGGGGCGGCATAGGGTGTGGCTGCTATGGCGGCGACCTCGGCGCGCACCGGATTGCCGGTCAGGACGATCTTTGCCAGATCCGCCTCCCGGACGCCTTTCACATCGGGGAAAGATGTAGCGATGGTTCGCGCGCGTGCCGCGAGAAGCCGGTTCGCCCGGCCCAGTACGGCGTTCTGCTCGTGGAGCATCGTCGGAATGCCCATCTGAGCGGCCGCCCACATGGTCGGGGCGGAGGCGTAGCCCCCGAAACCAACGACGGCTGCCGGACGGATCCGGCGGAGGAGGGCGCGCGCCTGCAGCAGCCCAACGCAAAGATGCGTGAGCCCCTTGAGCTTGCTGCAGGCGCCGCCGCCAAGGCTCGCCGCCTTGATCCGGTATGTCTCCGTGTTGGCGATGTCGTCTGAAAAGGATGCCCCGCGGGAATCTGTAATCAGCGCAATGTGCCAGCCGCGGGCAGAGAGCGCTTCCGCAAGCGCGCGCGCCGGGAAAACGTGACCGCCGGTGCCGCCCGCCGCCAGCGCGATAACGCCGTTATGGGTCACAGGGGGTGTCGCGGAGGCGTTCATAGCGCCTCCTGGCCGTTTCGGCTGCGGGTCAGCGCCAGCACCATGCCGATCAGTATCGCGATAGCCAGCAGCGATGAGCCGCCGTATGAGATGAAGGGAAGCGTCATGCCCTTGGTCGGCATGAGCCGCAGTGTCGAGCCCATGTTCACCAGCGCCTGAAGCCCGAACTGGATCAGCAGCCCGGTAACCGCCAGCAGGATGAACAGGTTCGCTTCCTTGATGACCCGCGAAAAGCCGCGCAGCACGACAAAGGCA
>Ga0181593_10003901_pt1 | contig 13608 bp, 11 predicted proteins | sample 071ome_19_FD_133756 | JGI IMG/M metagenome (GOLD analysis project Ga0181593, IMG submission 133756) | Coastal salt marsh microbial communities from the Groves Creek Marsh, Skidaway Island, Georgia - 071413AT metaG (megahit assembly) | ecosystem: Environmental > Aquatic > Marine > Intertidal...
GGCAGGCAGCACAAGACCGCGCAGGAACTCACCGTTTTCACCGGTTTTATTTAATACGCGAATGGCGATTGCGCTGGATTTAGGCGCTAAAAGCTCCAAACCTGCTTCTACTGCTTGCCCCTTAATATTGCGAATCCAGCATATCGTGGCCAATGACCAAGCATGGGAATCCGCTTCACGGATCACCATAATTTCACCGGTTTGTAGTGAATTTGGTGGATTGCTCATTCGAATACAGTAACCGCCCGGTGCCGTATTGACTATTTGTGCCGCCATGACTTGGCCTTTTGGGCCTGTGTCGATGTTTTCTTCTAAATTATTTTTATTGATAAATGCATTGGCATCGAAGTCTATACTGTCAGGATCTGGCAGGTTTTGGCCGCCCGCATCAAATGATTGTGCCCATGCGTCGTCAGGGTGAATTTTCTTTTTATCTTTTGGTAAACCGCCAGGCATCCATTCTTGTAACAAAAATGGAAAACTTTTTTGCCCGCAAACAAAATAATGACTGCCAAGTAATCCAGTACTGATGTGCAGTTGACCTGTACCTTCACTGCGTCGAAAGGAGCGCTCTTTTAAAATGCCCCAAGCATGAATCAATTGATTCACAATATTTTCGCTTAAATTACCCGGAATGGTGGCGGCCCTTCCTGCTTGGCTAGTGCTCTTTGTAGTGCAATAACCAGTGCTCTTGTATCAATGGCTCTTAATGTGGAATCTGGCGTGTTGGCTGCCAGCTTTTGATACACGGGACCGTAGTCTCTAAACAAATTCACCGTGAACAAGGCTTGCGGATCTTGGGAAGGCGTCAATCGAACCCGAGTGCACCACAACTCAGTAGCGTCATAGACTTGCCCAAGTTCTTGCTGACGTAGTTGATTGGTTTTGGCGCAACCTAATAACAATGCGCGAGTATAGAGATCACGAATACTGGATGTGGATAAAAACCGTGTCTGTTCATCTTTTATGGAGTAACCCGCAATGTTTGAGTTTTCCGCTAACAGATAAAGTTGATGCAAGTCGTACCAAGCATTTCTGGGTGGTGTTTGATAAAGCTGATAAGCACGAAGTATGGCTTGAGAAGTATCGGCAATGGCTCTATGTATGGCGAATGTCATAAGCTTTTGTGGAGGCTTCTTTTTCTGTTTGCACCATTGCCATTCGTCTATGGCCACCCGCTTATAGCCGGCTGCCAATTGAATCATTAACGCTTGCGCGAGGTTAGCCACTTTTCGGTCATTTTCATTCAGTAGCACGGAGTGATTTAAGAATCGCTTGCTGAGTAATTCACAGATGGCGTGAGTTTTGTCACGTATGATTTCTAAGCGTTTGTATCTATGTGTGGTGCTGAAGGCTGTGGTGGAAAGCTCTTTGGTGGCCAAAAACAATTGCTTGGAAGCAGCACCCAAGTTACCCATAGGCAATGCTTTTGCCCATGCTTCAAACCCATCAAGGCCATCTGTGCAAAATGACAGATACTCCTGAGTGACAGGCAATGCATGAATGTCGATGGAATCGTTGTCCATGATTTGAGGTTTCTTCCTTTCGGCCAGCAAGCGTTATCTCCATATAACTGATTTTTTTATTCTTCTCGCGTTCCGCCTACTACTAACTAGATAGGGGTCCGATGTCATCTGTCCGTGATGACCCTCGCGGGCTTTGCTGTTTGGCTCGAATACTTGGATTGATTCGAACTCTCCGATTTTAGAGAGAAAAGTGAGCAATCGCCAACCTGAAATGTAAATTTGTATTACAAGCGATTACTTTGACACGATTAGCGGTGGTATTGGCGTTTTTGAACCTTGTCCTGCAAGTTCTTGAATTAATTTAGGCACAAGGAAGCCAGGTAACGAAAGGTGTAAATCATGATGGAGTTTTTGCGCCTTCTCTAGCTCGACATGAAAATGATGGGTGCCCACGACAGGATCGAGGAAATGTAGGTAATAAGGCATAACATGAATGGAAAAAAGGCGCTCGCTTAACTCAGTTAATGCTTCAACGGAATCGTTGATGCCTTTCATTAACACACTTTGATTAAGCACATGGATACCCGCGTGATGAAGCTTGTGGGTGGCAGTTGCTACATGGGCGTCTAGCTCATTGGCGTGGTTAGCATGGATTACCATGACCACCTTTAATCGGCTATTGGTGAGGCGTTGGACTAGTTCATCAGTTACTCGACTTGGAATGACCACAGGTAAACGAGTATGGATCCGTAATCGTGTGACATGAGGAATGGCCTCAATCATCTCAAATAGCTTGAATAATCGGCTGTCAGGACTGCTCAGCGGATCGCCCCCACTTAAGATGACTTCGTTTATTTCTGGTCTCTCGGCTACGTAGTCCAAGCTTTCTTGCCACTGTTTGACGCTTAAATTGTTGTCGTCGTAAGGAAAGTGCCGACGAAAGCAGTAGCGACAATGGACGGCACAAGCGCCATTGGTGATCAGCAAAACCCGGCTTGTGTATTTATGAACAATGCCCGGTGCAGCATTGGCTTCAACTTCGCCAAGGGGGTCCAGCACGTAACCTGGAGGCGGAGGATCGGTTTCGTCAGATAATGGTAAGACTTGCTTCAGAAGAGGGTCGTCAGGATCGCCTTGCTTCATGCGCTCAACAAAGGACCAAGGTACCCGGATGGGGAAGGTGTCAGCCCCTGCTTGAGCCCCGTTTAACAAGGTCTTGGGCAGCTCAAGAGCGTCCAATAATGCTTGCGGAGTACGGATGACATTGGCCAGTTCTTGCTGCCAAGTTGAGGTATGGGTGTCATCAGCAGATTCCGATGTGTCTATTATGTCTACAATGGAGTGCATTGTGGCGGGCTGCTGAGGTATCATTGCGCCTTTCTTTTTCTCTGATTGACTAAATTTTGAGCGGTGACCATTCATGGCGAGCTATTCTACCAACGAATTCAAATCGGGTCTTAAAGTGATGCTGGATGGCGACCCATGTTCCATTTTGGAAAATGAGTACGTTAAGCCAGGTAAAGGTCAGGCATTTAACCGCGTTAAGTTGCGCAACCTTAAATCCGGTCGTGTTTGGGAACGTACTTTCAAATCTGGCGAAAAGCTGGATGGTGCGGACGTTATGGACTACGACATGGAGTACTTGTACACCGACGGTGAATTCTACCACTTCATGGCCACAGACGGTTCTTTCGAACAGCACGGTGCCACTCCAGAAGCCGTAGGCGACGTTAAGAACTGGCTAAAAGAACAGGAGAAGTACGAAGTAACTTTGTACAACGGTTCTCCAATTTCTGTAACGGCACCTAACTTCGTAGAGCTAGAAGTGGTTGAAACTGATCCAGGTCTAAAAGGTGATACGGCTCAAGGTGGTTCTAAGCCAGCTACATTGACCACGGGTGCGGTTGTGCGTGTGCCTTTGTTCATCAATATTGGTGAGGTATTACGTATCGATACTCGTACTGGCGAGTACGTTTCTCGCGCCAAAGGCGAGTAATATCTTATAGTCGTCAGCTACTTACGTTGCTGATGCGGCGTTAAAAAAGTGCTCGGGGTTGTCATTTATACCCACATAAAATCCGCCCCCTCGCACTTTTTTGCCTTGCCTCAGCGGCCTCAGAAACGCTAACAACATGAAAACCGTAGGTGAAAGCTTACGGTTTTTTATTTGGATGACGTTTTACCTTTTCTCTCAGCAGAACTAAATACTATGTCTTGGCAACCTTCCGCTTCTCTTGAATCTTTAAAAGCCCGCGCTGAATTGAATCGCTATATTCGCGAATTTTTTGCTGTGCGTGATGTGTTAGAAGTGGAGACGCCGGTTCTATCTCAAGCGGGTGTGAGCGATCCGTATTTGAATCCGGTGGTTGCAACATGCATGGGTAAACCTGCCTACTTGCATACGTCTCCGGAATATCCCATGAAGCGTTTATTGGCGGCGGGCAGTGGGGATATTTATCAGATCTGTAAGGTGTTCCGTGATGAGGAGTTAGGTGGGCGACATAATCCTGAGTTTTCCATGTTGGAATACTATCGGGTGGGCTTCTCTATGATGACGCTCATGGATGACGTGGCCCAGCTGGTGGGTGACTTTTTACAGATTCAGCAGCGCTTGGATCTGACCTATGAGCAGGCCATGGGACGTTATGTGGGTCTAAATCCATTTACCGCAGAGGATGCCCAGCTACTGGTGGCCGCTCAGAATGCCATGGGCTCAGGACCGGACATGACGTTAGATCGTGATGGCTGTTTGGATATCCTCATGACCCACTTGGTTGAGCCTAATTTACCTCGCAATACCCTGGTCTTCATTCACGCTTATCCGCAGTCTCAAGCAGCTTTGGCGCGTACTTATGAAGACATAAATGGTCATGCTGTTGCCAAGCGATTTGAGCTGTATGTAAACGGTTTGGAGTTGGCCAACGGTTACGATGAGTTGTGTGATGCGAAAGAACAAGAGCAGAGATTCAAGCGAGATCAGGCTCAGCAGCGTGCTCTAAATAATCACGCTCGCCCTGTGGATAACCACTTCCTACAGGCCTTGGGCCATGGTATGCCAGCTTGTTCAGGGGTTGCCTTGGGGCTTGATCGCATTTTGATGCTGAAGCTGGGAACAGGCTCCATCGCTGACGTACTGTCGTTTTCCTACGATCGTAGCTAAATCTTAATGACCCCGCCTTTTGGGTGGGGGCCCGCGGGTTTTGCCCCGCCTACACTTCGTCAGCGTACAGGCAATTTCCGTCTATGCTTACTTTTATAGCCCCTAAATCCAGAGGGCTAGACTAATTGAGCATTTTGGATGGGTTTCAGTATCTCTGGACAGCAGTTTTTTCAGAAGATCCCTTTTCAGGCCATTATTGTTACTGGTCTACTTTACTTCATTGCCGCATGGGCGGGGCTCTTTTTTGCCTTGCCGCCGGGCTTTGCGAGTGTCGTCTGGCCCGGTGCAGGCGTGGCACTGGCGCTCATACTGCTCTACGGTAATCAGGCGCTCATTGGATTGTGGATCGGCTCCTTGCTGGCCAACTTTTATGTGGTGGGTCAGGGGGGAGAACTATCCTTCTCTGCGTTGTTGCTACCCGCTTGGATTGCTTCCGGCTCTACGCTGCAAGCGTTTGTTGCCACTTATTTCATTAAGCGCTTTTGTGGATGGCCCGAACCCTTTGAGTCTGTTGCCACTACCATAAAATTCTTTCTAATATCCGGGCCTCTTACCTGCGTTATTGCCAGTTCCATTGGAGTACTTGGACTCATTCTATTTGTGGGTTTACCGCTGGAAAAGTGGGGATTCAATTGGTTTAGCTGGTGGGTAGGGGATACTGTTGGTAACTGGTTTTTTGCCCCTGTCATAATTGTCTTCATAAAAGAAAGAGCGCGTTTGAGAGGCTGGCTCATACTGATTCCCTCGGCCCTCATTTTTATTCTGATCTGCTTAGCGTTTGTTTACTCACGAGAAAATTTTATACAGAACGTCGAGAAACAAGTTTTGGAACGCACTGATCGTACAATGATGCAATTGGATCAACGAACTCACTCCATTACGCAAACTTTACACATCGTGAAAGAAATTTTTTCCAAGTACGAACCTTCTACACAAAAAGCATTTCAAGATCAGCTGAGCGCCGTTGTCGGTAATCGAGGTGAATTTACAAATGTGTACTGGTTTGATGTTAACGAAAAGAATCGAATAAAGTATCAATTGAAATATACCTACCCCACAGATGATGAAAATGGTTTATTCAACTACAAGCGCGATCAGGCGGCTATTACAGAATTAATCATGCAATCTCAAAAATTAGGCCGTCTGACCTCCATTACGATTAATTCTGGTGTACTTGCCGTACCGCAAATTTACATTGCATTGCCCATCTATCATAACGGGAAATCTTTTTTCAAACCCCATACGCCGTATCAGAAAGAGTTTGGTTTTTATGGGGCAATTGTTGCGGAAGTGAATTTTGAGCGAATCCATGAAATTCTGCTTAACGCATTTAGTCGTTGGTATTTGGATGTTTATATCTATCAGCAGCGAGACAAACAAACGACCACTTTATACGGACAATCTCAGTCCAAAAAAACTTATTTGGTAAATCGCCGTGAAATAATTTTTGGAGAAAAATGGCAGTTGCAATTTTCTCACTCTGATATTTTACCTGTATATGGTAAAGATTGGTTGAGTTGGTACAGCTTGATATTAGGCACGCTTATGGGGTGTGCTATTCAAGTTCTAATATTAATGCTTACATCATTTAACTTGCATTTATCAAACAAAGTAAAAATAAAAACCAAAGACCTTGAGAAAATGAACTTCGCTTTGGTAGAAGCGAACCAAATAAAAAGCCGTTTTCTCGCCAATATCAGTCATGAAATTCGAACGCCACTTAATGCAATATTAGGGTTTTGTAGAATTGCTTTAAATAAGCCTGAAGATGAAAACAATAAAGAATATTTTTCTAAGATTGAAGAGTCCTCTCACATTTTGAGTCAAATTGTAAATGATATATTGGATATATCAAAGTTAGAGAAAGGTAGTCTGAAAATTGATCGTAAACCGACTAGTGTGCGAAAAGTATTAAAAGAAATTGAAAATCTATATGATAACGAAGCAAGTAAAAAAGGGTTGGAGCTAATTTTCTCTGTCGATGATGAAGTTAGCGAATACGTCATGGGTGACCCGCGTCGTCTACAGCAAGTGCTCATGAATCTTTGCAGTAATGCCATTAAGTTCACGGACCATGGTCACGTATCTGTTAAAGTGACGATCTCACATGAAAGTAATTTATTGCAATTTGAAGTAGAAGACACGGGTATAGGTATTCCCGCTAAGGATCAAGGGGATATTTTTGCAGACTTTAATCAAAAAGATGCCTCTTCCACGCGTAAATATGGTGGTACAGGATTGGGTTTGTCCATTACCCATAAACTGGTTTCGTTGATGAATGGCGCCATCTGGTTAAAAAGCACAGATGGATTAGGCAGTCAGTTCTATGTAGCGGTTCCCTACGAACCAACAGATGCGCCAGAGCAAACCTCTTCTAATTTTATTGAATTTACACAATTGAAAAACAAAACCATCTTGGTGGCAGAAGACAATCTCGTAAACCAAGAACTAATAAAAGAAATTCTTAAAGATTGGAAGTGCTACGTGATCTTAGCGGTTAATGGGCGCGATGCCATTGAGCAATTAAAACATAATCCACAAATTGATGCGGTATTGATGGATTGCCAAATGCCCATAATGGATGGTTATCAAGCCACAAAGCATATTCGAGGCGAATCACGTTGGAAAGATATGCCAATCATTGCGTTGACGGCGAATGTGCTACCTGAAGATGTGGATAAAAGTTTAAAAGCCGGTATGAATGCTCACTTAGGTAAACCAATTGATGAGGCACTCTTATACGATACGCTCGTGTTTTATACGGGTAAAAAACGCTAGCGCTTATAAAATCATTAACCAATCAATTTAGCTATGTGGTAACAATTACCAAAATGCTTCGTCTTGCACATCCGGTGGCGCATCGTAAGCGTTATTTTCATCTTCCCGTTGCTGCTGTAATTCATTTAGCAAGGAGCCGCTGCGTTTGATGCTGGTTTCTTGGTCTTCATCGGGTTTCGCAGAACCTTCTTGGTTTTGTCCGTAACCACCGGCACGAGAAGCGATGGCTTTGTCCGTACGTTTATTCAAAACCACAATGGCAATGCGTCGATTAATAGGATCAGTAGGGTTATCAATATTAAAATGGGCTTTGTCGCCCATGCCGACGACCTGAGCAATTTTGTCTTCTTCAAGCCCTGCGTCAGATAAAGTTCGACGAGCGGAGTTTGCTCGACCTGCACTTAATTCCCAATTGCCAGGGTCCCATGGATTCGAAGCACCTGAACTGTCTGTATGACCGGTGATGGAGACTCTATTAGGTACAGACGATAAAATAGGTGCCAGCTCATAAAGAATATCTTCCGCATAATATTTTAAGCGCGCTGAACCAGGGTCGAACATGGGGCGATTGGTTTTATCTACAATCTGAATGCGCAAACCTTCGCTGGTAATATCGACTTTTAACTGGTCTTTGTAAGGACTGAGAGTGGCGCTTTCATTTATTTTTTCTTGGAAGTCACTTTGCATTTCTTCCAAACGTGCTTTTTCAATGGCTTCCGCTGCACTTTCAATTTCTTCGGCCTGCAGCACTTTTGTCGGATCAACAGTTTCACTTACCGCTACATTGCTTTGAACGGAGGGGCTTCCCCCTAAGTCAATGACCCATTTGCTAGGAACTTTTTTCCCATCCTCATAGGCCGCCGGATCATTAAAGTAACCAGCAACCGCTGCAATCTCTTCTTCGTTCGATGAGTTTATTAACCACAGAATTAAGAACAGTGCCATCATGGCCATTGCGAAATCTGCAAGAGCTACTTTCCACGCGCCCCCGTGGTGGCCGTGATGCCCTTTCTTTATTCGCCGTATGATGACATTTTGTTGTTCAAACTTATCCATGTTTTTTCACACGAGTATTTATAAACCACATAAATCTATGGAGCGTTTCTGAGGAAATCGAAACAAGGCACAAAATTTTTGAGGATGCGCAGTGTACGTATTTGGTACATGAGCAATCCGATAAAATTTTTAACGCCGTGTCGATGACGTAAGTAGCTCCTATCTTCCGCGAACCTTACTTTCAAGCTCATTAAAGGAAGGCCTCCCATGACTAAAGAGTACCTTCCGTCCAAACTCCACGGCCAGCTGTGGTGGTAAACCATTTACCGATGCAATGATGGACGCTTTTGCAGCTTCGTATAATTTAATTTCATCGTGAGCAATGTGTTCAAGAGAAGCGGCAATGGGTCCAAACAAACCATAACCAAATAAAATCCCAGAGAAGGTACCCACAAGTGCCGCTGCAATGTGGCGACCTAATTCTTCCATGGGTCCGTCAATGGCCCCCATGGTAATAACGATACCCAATACCGCGGCTACGATACCGAAACCCGGCATGGCGTCGGCAATTTTCTGTACGGCGGAACCGGGTTGTTGTAATTCGTGTAGGCGAGAATCAATTTCCATATCCATGAGCGCATCCAGCTCGTGGGCTTGCATGTTGCCCGATGCAATCAAACGAAAATAATCCGCAATGAAATCCGCTAGGGCATGGTTGCTTTGAACGGCGGGATATTTTGAAAAGATGCCGCTGGATTGTGGGTTTTCCACATCCGCTTCAATGGACATCATGCCTTCTTTGCGACTTTTGTCGAGAATGTCATAGATTAGGCTTAATACGTCCATGAACATGGCTTTGTTTGCCTTACTGCCCATGACCACTTGCGGAAACATCTTGAAGATGTCCGTGTGGATAACAGCAGGGTGGCTGACAATATGCGCCCCTATACCTGCACCCAATATGATCAAAAACTCATACGGTTGCCAAAGGGCCATTACGACGCCGTGCGATCCTATGTAGCCATAGATCACACTGAAAATAATGACGGCAAAGCCTAAGAAAAACGCCATGAAACTCCAATCCTTGGTCAGCCGTTGCATCCATTGCGTTTAAACGGCCATAACGTACGAACACGGACTATAGTTAAGTTAAGGACATGATATGGGTTTCCACAAGGAAGCGAACTCGGTCTGGTCCAAAGACGCTAAGCAGTTAACGAATACTAAGGCACCACGAATGGATGCAACGCAACCCAGAGGGATTAAAGCATGGTTAAATCATGCGAAATCGGTTCCTCTGCCTATTTTAAAAGTATCGGTGCGCACTCTAAATAAGCAGATTAAAGCGGGTGCTTCGTTGGCGGATATGGCCAATACCATCGAACGCGATCCTGCTTTATGCCTTCATCTATTCTTAGCGGCCAATAAAGCCAGTCATGAAGCCAATCCCGATTTAGATGCGGATATTCTTGGCATTAATCACGTTTTGACCATATTAGGCATGCATGGTGTTGTACACGTGATTAAAGGACTGCCTACATTAAAAATAAATGGGCGCAGTGCCTATCAAAAAGCGTATTTACAAGCGCAATCAAACAGCATGTTTGCAGCCAAATTGGCTGGGCATTGGGCTGAAAAAGGCAACTTTGGTGATGGCGATAAAATTAAATGGAGTACGTTACTATGCGGCGCGCCGAATTGGGTTATGTGGCAGTGTGCTTATGGTGAAATGCGCCAGTTAGAGTGGTATCGCTATAAACAGCGCTTTTCTCGTCGTAAATCAGAAGCCAAATTATTTGGCTGTTATTTAGAAGACATTGAGCGCATGTTGGGTCGTCACTTTAAATTGCCTTCCATCAGTCAGCAGGCATTAGAGAGCGCTGAGCTACCATCATTGAAACAATGGGCCAAAATACTCAGTCATCGTCATTTGGATTACTTTGACGAAGACGTCAAACTCAAGCAAATAAAACGGAAGCCTTCAGTGGTCATTGCGTTGGCGAGAAGTTTGGCTAAGGAGTCGACATTGGGCTGGTTAAGACGCCATAGTCAAAGAAGTGAAAGAGCCCTTTCAAATCTTTTGCATCAGCCAATAGATCGAACCAGTGAGGACATTCATCAGCAGGCGGTGGCTTTTAGTCGAAAATTCCCAGCGCCTTATGTGGTCTTACCTGCTCAGTCTCTACTATGGCCCGATACAGAAGAGCCTTGGCTAAGGCAACCGTTTGCTTGTGTGAGTGAATGCCTAAGCGACGAACAACTTCGCAAAACCATGCCCAATATGGCCGGTGTGGCCCAGCCAGAGAAAAAACCGATTCCAAAAGGCCAGCGCTTAGACATCCCGGACTTACCACCGCAGCCACCAAGAGAAGTGAACAAAGACCTGCTGCAAGAGCTGATTAATCGCTTCAAATCTCAGGCTGCTGGTTTTAAAGACGTTCACGAAATACTGCTTACTTGTAATAAAGCCATAAACGAAGGGCTAGGCATGCGCCATACGGTGATTTTTGTGGCGGATAAAACCGGCAAAGGGTTGCGCCCCGTTTATTGCGTTGGCATTGAGCCGGAATCCCCTTTGAGGGCGCTTAAGGTAGCCTTGGTCGACAACAGCTTCTTCGGCAAGCTTATGGTCAAAACCGGCGCTCTTAAAATTGACCCCGGCAACTACCATCAAGTGAAAAGTATGATGACATCAGAAGTACTGACTACGCTGGGCAATAAGAATTTTATGGCCATGTCCCTATTTGCTAATAACAAGGCGGTGGGGGTGGTTTATGCCGATGCTGCGGTAAATGAGGATGAAATCAGCGATAAAGAATACCAAGCCTTTAAACAGATCTGCCAAGCCACCAGTTCTGCTTTGGACTACTACGCAAAGAAACGAAAAAAATAAGACAGCTAGCCGACCCTTGATTACAATGCGGGCATCGAGAATAAAGGTGTCTGTTCATGACCACTGCACAATTTCCCCTGATTCTGGAACCTGCCGAATTAGTCCCTGCGCTGAACCAATCCAATCTATTGATTTTGGATCTTGGCAAACAAGAGACTTACCTTCAGGCCCACATTCCAGGCGCTATCCATGTGGCCACCAAAGATACCCAATTGGGCACCAAGCCAGCACCGGGCAAGTTACCGCCTAAAGAGCAGTTGTCCATTTTGTTTTCCCGCTTGGGTCTAACACCTGAAACCCATGTTGTGGTCTACGATGATGAAGGTGGTCCATGGGCAGGCCGTATGATCTGGGTACTCGATTGTATTGGACACACCCGCTACAGCTTCTTAAATGGAGGCATTCATAATTGGTTAGCAGGCCAGCATCCGGTAGAAAGCTCGGTGAATGAGCCAACAACCAGTGAATATGAAGTGGCATCTATTAACGCTCAAGCGTCAGTTACCAAAGAAGAAATCCTGCAAAGCTTGAATGAAAAGAGCATGAGCATTTGGGACGCTCGTGGCTTGCCTGAATACAGTGGTGAAAAAGTGGTCAGCGCCAGAGGTGGTCATATTCCCGGTGCGACCCTATATGAATGGACTGATGCGCTGGATAAAGAGAATGGTCTCAAGTTAAGAGATCTAGAACAAATTAAGTCAGAATTGATTGAACTGGGTATCGACGGTACGAAACCCATTGCCACCCATTGTCAGACCCATAGACGTTCGGGTTTGACTTACGTGATTGCTAAGCAATTGGGTTGGGATGTAAAAGCGTATGATGGGTCGTGGTCGGAGTGGGGGAATGATCCTTCACTACCTATAGAGGTATAGATTGAAGCTAGCTGCGTACCCAAAGCACTCGCAGTGCTCGTGGGGCAGGCTCTTGTTAATACTTCGTTAAAAATTAGATTTAACTCGTTACATAGCGGAGCTATGCGCCTCGCTAAATCCAATTTTAGCCTTGTCTTAACGGCCTCGCTTACGCTTCAGCGTTATAAGAGATATTAAGTGGCCTAGCCATTTTCGTCACTAGTTTGAAAAATACAGTAATCGTTCGCCCTGAGCCGCGGCGTAGCCGCGACAGTCGAAGGGTGAGCGAAAAAAATTTAAAAGATAAAAAACAAAAAATTTGCAAAGGAAGTAACGTGAACAAAAAACAACTATTTGCCTTTATGCAGTATTTCATCCCCCAGCATTTGCTATCGCGCTTAGTGGGTTGGTTTGCACAAAGTGAATACCCCTTAATTAAAAACACCTTCATCAAATGGTTTGCTAAGCGCTACGACGTGAATATGCAAGAAGCGTTGAATGAAGATTTAGAAAGCTACAAAAGCTTTAATGAATTTTTCACCCGTCCGTTAAAAGACGGCGCTCGTCCTATTGCCGAAGGGGACAATACCTTAGTGAGCCCTGCAGATGGTGCGGTGAGCCAGTTAGGGAAAATTGAATTAGGTCGTGTCTTTCAAGCAAAAGGCCGTGACTACAGTGTGGCAGAGTTGTTAGGTGGTGATGCTGATCGAGCGGCGCCGTTTGTGAATGGTGATTTCATGACCGTGTACTTGTCGCCAAAAGATTACCACCGAGTGCACATGCCATTTGCCGGTACGCTTAAAGAAACCGTTTATGTGCCTGGTGATTTGTTTAGTGTGAACCCAGCCACCACTGAAAATGTTGATGCTTTGTTTGCTCGTAACGAACGTATGGTGTGTATCTTCGAAACGGAATTTGGCCCAATGGCTATGGTGCTGGTGGGTGCTATGATCGTGGCGGGTATCGAAACGGTTTGGTCTGGCCAAGTGACGCCGTTGCCTAAAGAAGCGCAAGCACAGCAATATAATGGTGAAGACATTGTATTGGCTAAAGGTGAGGAAATGGGTCGCTTTAAATTGGGCTCTACAGTGGTGATGTGCTTCCCTGAGAATGCCATTGAGTTTGCAGAATCTTTGAAAGCAGAATCTGAATTGCGCATGGGTCAAGAATTGGCGGAACGCAAAGCGTAACCCGTTTAAGTTATTGTGAATATGTTACCGGCTTTGGCGCTTCGGCTAAGCGCCTTCGCCAGATCCGGTAAACACTTTCGAAAAGCGCTCAGGATCCTTGATGAGCTTCTTAATCCACCCAACGATTTGCACGGATGATAATTTGAAGTTGTCTAAATAGGTATCTCTAAAATTCTCTAACAGCTTTTCATCCAATTGACTGTGGCCACCAATTTCAAAGCCATCCATATTCCATTCGGCAAATTCTTGTTTTTCGGTTTCTACATCGAAA
>Ga0181593_10003904_pt1 | contig 13605 bp, 12 predicted proteins | sample 071ome_19_FD_133756 | JGI IMG/M metagenome (GOLD analysis project Ga0181593, IMG submission 133756) | Coastal salt marsh microbial communities from the Groves Creek Marsh, Skidaway Island, Georgia - 071413AT metaG (megahit assembly) | ecosystem: Environmental > Aquatic > Marine > Intertidal...
CCGACCGGCATCGGGATCGACCAGGCGTGCGATCACGTACAGCAGCGTCGACTTGCCCGAACCATTCGCGCCGAGCAGCGCCACGCGCTCGCCTCCGGCGACGCTTGCGCTGACACCATGCAGAGCCCCGGAGACCGTTACCGTATCGAGCTCGACGCGACCCGCCGCGGGTTCCAATGCCGGGCGCCGCGGGGAGCGTCCGCGCATGCGTCGCGTCTGCAGGAAGTCGTCGACCTTCTCGCGCGACACGCGCGCGGCCTGGTAGTACTCGTGCACCCGGCCAAGGCCGCGTAACGGGCCGACCAGGAATCCGACCACGGCCAGGGCTGCGACCACGTTGCCGGACGTGGTCATGCCCCAGAACACCTCCAGCGCACCCTGCGAGAGCACCAGCGCCATGGAGACCGCGGTGGCGCCCTCGGTGATGACGCGCATCTGTCCGGAACTGTGCGCGCGATCGACCATGGAGTCGCGCAGGCGCCGGCTGTGGCGGCTGAAGCGGCTGCGCTCGTTGCGCACCTGGTCGAAGGCCTGGAGAACGACGAACGCACCGATCTTCTCGGTGATGTTGGCCGCGAGGTGACCGCGACGACGGCGCGCCTCGGCGACCGAACGGTGCATGCGTGGTCCGAGCAGCAGGTTGCCGACCAGCCCGACACCGAGGACCAGCGTGCAGCCGAGCGCGAGCCAGGGGTCGAGCCAGGCCATGAAACCGAGCGTGGACGGCACCACGATGGCCGCGACGACGATGCGCGCGAGGCCGAGGCTGACCCAGCGGCGCAGCGCGTTGAGGTCGCCGACGAAACGCAGCACCACCGCACCGGTCGAGTGTGAGGCCAGGGCACGAGGGGCGAACTTGGCCATGCTGTCGTAGAGCATCAGGCGGATGCGGTGAACGTAACCCTGCCCGAGGCGCTCGGCGTCGACCCGCTCGACCATGCGCAGCAGCGCCGCCACCCCGGTGCAGGCCAGCAGGCCGAGCGCGAACAGCGCCACCTGCCAGACCTCGCGCATGTCGAACATATGCACTTCGGGATCGTCGAACGCGGGATTGAGCATGACGTCGAAGGCGTGTCGCACCAGGATCATCGCGCCGATGATGGCCCCCGCCTGGAACAGGCCATTGACCACGAGGCGTGCGAACGCCGGGCGCCGACGTCGGTCGAGTACCGGCGGCAGCGCACTCATGCCCGTGTCCTGCGCCGACGCCTGGCGCGCAGGCAGTTGTGTACCAGCGCGGCGACGTTGCTGCGCCGCAGGGCCTCGGTGCCGAACACCGGCAGACCGGTCACCGCACGCGCCTCGCGCACCATCAACGGTGAACCGGTGAGCACCCCGGTGATACCCACCACCGGTATTCCGCGCTCCTCCAGCCAGCGTGTTCCGGCCAGCGCACCGAGCGCATCATAGGACGCGAACAGGGCACCATCGAGGCGTTTGGCGAACGACTTGCGCGACAGCAGCGCCGCGGTCTCGGCCTGCAGCACGCCGTCGGCGATCTCCAGCACGACCACGTCGGGCCGTGCCGCGGCGAGGTGTGCGCAGAGCGTGCGCGCGATCTTCCAGACCTCGCCAGGATCGACGCGATAGGTCGAGGCGACACCGGCATCGACGAAGTCGAAGGCGGGCTCGGCCCCGGCATCGACCAGTGCACGGTAGTCGGCACCGGCCCCGGTACCGGTCAGCTTCGCCGCGGCCACATGCAGGCCATGGCGCACCAGCCCCTTGACCAGGTTGGCGCAGACGGTGGTCTTGCCCGAGTTCATCGCCGTGCCGGCGACGACCAGGAACAGCGGTTCCGGGTCGATCTCCCTGCGTGATTCGAGCCGGAAACGACGGAGGTTCAGCCGCTCGCCATCGGCATCGGCAAGCAGGCCGAGCGGCGTGATACGTGTCGCGCTGCGCACGCGCTGGTGCGCATGCAGCAGGCGCGCGGCGATGCCGCCGGCCGCGACCAGCCGACAGCGGCCGAGATGCTCCGGGACCATGCCCTCGAACTGGTCCGGAGCGTAACGGTCGGCATAGGCGACGACCACCTCGTCGCCCTCGAACAGCTCGGCACGACGGCTGGTGACCAGTTCGAGCCGACGATGCTGGCCGCGCTGGTCGATGCGTGCGAGCACCAGGTCGCCCGCACGCGGCACCTGCTTGCCGGTATGCAGGTGCACGGCGAGTGCGGGATCGATGTTGCGCGTGACGTAGGCCCACTTGGCGCGGGCGAGTCGGCGTGCGCTATCGCTGGGGTCGGTCATGGATTTCATCCCGCGCAGGTTCGCACGGCTGCCCCTGGCATTTTTGTGGATTCTGCCACACTTCGCGAAGTGCCCGACGACGGTCTCAGCCGCTGCCGATGCGCTCCAGTTCTTCGCCAACCTCGAACCACATCTTCTCCGTGTAGGCGAGCTCGGTCTGCAACTCACCACGGCGCTGCAGTTCGGCGGTCAGGTCCGCCTTCATGTCCGGCGTGTAGATCTCTGGATCTGCGAGACGTGTCTCGCTGTCGTCGAGGGCCTGTTGCAACGCCTCGAGACGCGTTTCGAGTTTCTTGAGGCTGCGCTCGAGTGGGCGGCGCTCCTTCGAGCGCGCCTGCCGGTGCTGCGCCTCGGCGCGCTTGCGCGCCTTGTCCGCTGCAGGCCTGGCCTGCGTGACCGCCCCGCTGCCCGATGCGCCTTGATCAGCCTCGGGCTGACTCCCGCGCATCAGCCAGTCACGGTAATCGTCGAGATCGCCCGCGAACGGCGCGACGGACCCGTCGGCGACCAGCAACAGCTCGTCGGTGGCCGCGCGCAGCAGGTAGCGATCGTGGGAGACCACGACCAGCGCACCGGGGAAATCCTGCAACGCCTCGACCAGGGCGTCGCGCATCAGCATGTCGAGGTGGTTGGTCGGCTCGTCGAGCAGCAGCAGGTTGGGCTTGCGCTGCACCAGCAACGCCAGGGCCAGGCGCGTGCGTTCACCACCGGAGAAGGTCGCGACCCGGCGCAGCGCGTCGTCGCCCCGGAAACCGAAGCCGCCGATGAAGTCGCGCAGCTCCTGTTCGCGGCTGCCGGGGTCCAGGCGCTGCAGGTGCTGCAACGGGCTCTCGTCGGACCGCAATGCCTCGAGCTGGTGCTGGGCGAAGTAGCCGATCTCGAGGTGGCGCGCCGCGGTGCGCGTGCCGGCGCGCGGCGCCAGCGCTCCTGCCAGCAGCTTGACCAGCGTCGACTTGCCCGCACCGTTGCGCCCGAGCAGGCCGAGTCGCGTGCCGGGTGTGAGGTTCACGTCGACGCCTTCGAGCACCGGCTGCTCGGCGTACCCTGCTGCGACCTCCTCCAGTCGCAGCAGCGGTGACGGGCAGCGCTCGGGCTCACGGAACGCGAAACGGATCGGCGAGTCGATCTCGGCCGCGGCGACCAGTTCCATGCGTGCCAGGGTCCTGAGTCGACTCTGCGCCTGGCGCGCCTTGGTCGCCTTGGCGCGGAAGCGTTCGACGAATGAGCGTATGTGTGCGATTTCGCGCTGCTGACGATCCGCGAGGGCCTGCTGCTGGGCCAGACGCTCGGCGCGCTGACGCTCGAACTGGGCATAGTTTCCGGTGTAGAGCGTCAGCTGCCGATTTTCGATGTGAGCGATCGCGCCGGTCACGTTGTCGAGAAAGTCGCGGTCGTGGGAGATCAGCAGCAGCGTGCCCGGGTAGCGCTGCAACCAGCCCTCGAGCCAGATCACCGCGTCGAGGTCGAGGTGGTTGGTCGGCTCGTCGAGCAGCAGCAGGTCGGACGGGCACATCAGTGCACGCGCCAGGTTCAGCCGCGCACGCCAGCCACCGGAGAATTCCTCGACGCATCGTGCGTGGTCGGCCGACACGAAGCCGAGCCCGTGAAGGATGGTCGCGGCGCGCGACCGGGCACGGTAGCCATCGTGCGCCTCGTAGTCGGCATACAGATGCGCGAGGCGCGTGCCATCGCCCTCCTGTTCCGCGGCACGCAGCGCGCTCTCGAGCCTCGCAACCGCGGCATCGCCGGCGAGCACGAAATCGAGCGCGGTCTGCGTCCCGGCCGGAACCTCCTGGGCGACGTGCGCGATCAGCACACCCCCGGGCAACTCGGCTTCGCCCGTCTCGGCGTGCAACTCGCCGAGCAGCAGCGCGAACAGGCTCGACTTGCCACAGCCGTTGACCCCGGTGATGCCGGCCTTCTGCCCGGCGTGCAGCACCAGGTCGACCTTCTCGAGCAGCGTGCGGCCGCCCCGCTGGATGGCGATGTTGCGCAAAGCGAGCATCGGCGGAGTTTACCCGTGCGGGCGAGATGCCCGAAGCGTCCGGGCTTTGCTACATTCAGAGCTGAATAGAAAAAGATTGGGGAGGGGAGAGATATGGCCGAGCACCCGTTCCGTAAGCTGAACACACAGCCACTCGCCGATTCGCTGGCGTTGCTGCCCTACCACCGCCGTCGTGACCGCTCCGTCGACACCGACAGCCCGGCGGTCGCCGTCATGACCGACCTGTCGATGAGCCGCCTGGTCACGATCCGGACCGATGCGGGACTGGACGAGGCACAGGAGCTGATGCGCCTGGCCGGCGTGCGCATGCTGATGGTGGTCGACGACCGGGGGCAGATCGTCGGGCTGGCCACGTCGCGCGACCTGACCGGCGAGAAACCGATCCACTTTGCATCCGAGCAGCGCGTGACCCGCGACGAGATCCGCATCATCGACATCATGACGACCAAGGGGCGCATGGAGGTGCTGCAGTTCGCGGACGTCGAGAGGGCGCGGGTCGGCGACATCGTGCAGACGCTGCGCGAGTCGTCACGGCAGCACGCGGTCGTCGTGCAGCCCAACCCCGGGGGCGATGAGATGCTGTTGCGCGGGCTGTTCTCGATCACCCAGATCGGTCGCCAGCTTGGCATCGAGATCGAGCCAAGCGGCGCGGTGCAGAGCTTCGCCGAGCTCGAGACGGTGCTGAACCCGACGGGCCAGGCAACGGGCTGATAGTCGACTTCGAATTCGCGTCCCAATCGACCCGGGCGAGGCGGAAGGCCGGAGAGCGATCTGCCGGCTATGCATTATTGTGCAGGTGTTTTTACCTAAAAATATAATAATTGAAGTAAATAATATTATATATCACGGTTATTACAGGCCAATTCGGTAACATATTCTCTGGTCACGCGACTAACCTACTCCGCGATCGAGAGGTCCCGACACCCATGGGATTCAGGCGGAGGAAACCGGCATGCACGTAATCGTTCTGGGCAGTGGCGTCATCGGCGTCACCAGCGCCTACTACCTTGCCAGCCAGGGCCACCAGGTGACGGTCCTCGACCGGCAGCCAGGACCGGCCCTCGAGACCAGCCACGCCAACGCCGGCCAGGTCTCGCCCGGCTACTCGGCCCCCTGGGCCGCGCCGGGCATCCCCCTCAAGGCACTGAAGTGGCTGTTCACGAAGCATGCGCCGCTGGTGGTACGGCCACGGCTCGACCCGGCGATGTGGGCCTGGATGACGCAGATGCTGCGCAACTGCACCGCAACGCGTTACGCCGTCAACAAGAGCCGCATGGTGCGCCTGGCGAACTACAGCCGCGAGTGCCTTCAGGAGCTGCGCGACGAGGCCGGCATCCAGTACGACGCTCGCCAACGCGGCACGCTGCAGCTGTTCCGCAGCCAGAAGCAGCTGGCCGCGGCCCAGGGAGATATCGCGGTACTGGAGCAGTACGGGGTGCCCTACGAACTGCTCGACGCCGAGGGCTGCGTCGCCGCCGAGCCGGGCCTCGCCGAGGCCGAGCACAAGCTGGTTGGTGGGTTGCGCCTGCCGCTCGATGAAACCGGCGATTGCCACCTGTTCACGACACGTCTCGCCGAGCGTGCCACCGAGATGGGCGTCACCTTCCACTACGACACCCCGATCGAGGCGCTGGAGGGCGATGCGACCGGCATCACCGGAGTGCGCACCGCCACGGGCGTGTTCGAGGCCGACCGTTACGTCGTCGCGCTGGGCAGCTACAGCACCGCGCTGCTCAGACCGCTCGGGCTCCACCTTCCCGTCTACCCGGTCAAGGGTTACTCGATCACCGTGCCGATCACCCGTCCCGAGCGGGCCCCGGTCTCGACCATCATGGACGAGACCTACAAGGTCGCCGTCACGCGCCTCGGCGACCGCATCCGCGTCGGAGGCACCGCGGAGCTGGCGGGTTTCGATCTAGCCCTGCGCGAGTCGCGTCGCGAGGTGGCGGAGCTGGTGGTCAACGACCTGTTCGAGGGCGCGGGGAACGTCGCCGACGCGGAGTTCTGGACCGGCTTGCGGCCGATGACCCCCGACGGAACCCCGCTGGTCGGCACGACGAAGGTCCCCAACCTGTTCCTGAACACCGGTCACGGCACTCTCGGCTGGACCATGTCGTGCGGTTCGGCGCGTCTGCTCGCCGACCTGGTCAGCGAACGCACACCCGGGATCGACTCCGAGGGGCTGACGCTTGCACGTTACAGGCCGCGTCGACACGCACGGGGCTTCCCGGCGCGCGCTTCTGTGCAAGCACCGAACGCTGCATGATCAGTAAATATTCCTGAACATCATGATATTCTCGGAAATCCTACCTTTATTTCAGGATTTTCGAGATAGAAGATGGCAGCAAAACGCAGCACCTCGGAAGCTCGTACGCTCGACCGCCTCGATCGCCGCATCCTCGACGTGCTTCAGCGCGACGGGCGCATCTCCTACGTCGACCTGGCCGAACGCATCGGCCTGTCGACCTCCCCATGCCTCGAGCGCGTGCGACGACTCGAGCGCGAGGGATTCATCACCGGCTACCATGCGCGCGTCGATCCGCACCGGGTCGGCGCCAAATTACTGATCTACGTGGAGATCAGCCTCAATTACGCCGCTCCCGACACCTTCGAGCAGTTCCGCAACGCCATGCGCGACTTCGCGGAGGTGCAGGAGTGCCACCTCGTCTCGGGCGATTTCGATTTCCTGCTCAAGCTGCGCGTGACCGACATGGCCGCCTATCGCGGCCTGCTCGGTCGCGTTCTCCACCATCTCCCGGGCGCGGTACGAGACTCGCGCACCCTGGTGGTGATGGAGGAAGGTGACGAGAGCCTGATGGTGCCGATCGCCGGGTGACATCCCACGGCCTGGATTGCGTGGAGCCCCGCATCGAGTTCGACCGGAGCGTGTTGCAGCCCCGGCATCGAGAAACACGGGTTAGTTTGTGCTGACGGGGAGCGGAGAGGGTTGCTGCGCGCCACGCTCGAGCCAGCGCTCGAGGTCGCCCACCGGAAGCGGCTTACAGTAATGGTAACCCTGGGCCAGGAAACAGCCGTGACCGCTCAGGAACTCCTGCTGACCCGGCATCTCGACCCCCTCGGCGATGATCTCCATGCCGAGGCTGTGCCCCAGGGCGACAATGGCCCGGATGATGTCGGAATCGACGCTGTCGTTTGACTCGGGCCCGGTGATGTTCTGCAGGAAACTGCGGTCGATCTTGAGGTAGTTGGCCGGAATGCGCTTGAGGTAGCTCAGCGACGAGTAGCCGGTGCCGAAGTCGTCGATACTGATCTCGATACCGCGATCTCGGAACGCGGTGATGACGTCGATGCTGTGCTCTGGATTGAGCATCGCGGCGCTCTCGGTGATCTCGATCTCGATCCATTCACCAGCGATGCCACGCTTCTCGAGCACCCGGGTGATGCGCTCGACGATGTCTGGCGCCTGCAGTTCGACCACCGAAAGGTTGATCGCGATCCGCATGCTCATGCCGCTGCGACGCCATGCCGCCACTTGCGCACAGGCCTGGTCGAAGATCCAGTTGCCCAGGCGATGGATCTGCCCGCTCTCCTCGGCGACCGGGATGAAGAACACCGGCGAGACCGGGCCCATCTCCGGGTGTTCCCAGCGCACCAGCGCCTCGACGCTGTCAGACAGGCCGGTGCGCATGTCGACGCGGGGCTGGAAATTGAGCGAGAACTCGCCGGCCGCGAGACCCGGCTCCAGGTCGCGTTCGATGCGCACTCGCTTGCTGAGTTCGAGTTCGTGGCTGGCCTCGAAGAACGCGAACGTGCCACGCCGCCGCTTGGCGCGGTACATCGCGATGTCGGCCTGCTTCCACAACGTGTTGAAGTCGTCGTCCGGTCCGGACAGTTCTGCGGCCCCGATGCTCGCGCCGACCCGGATCAGCTTGCCGTCGAGCGAGAACGGGTCGTGCATCTCGCGGATCAGGCGCTGGGCGACGCGCGCCGCGATCTCGTGGTCGGCCCCGGGCAGCAGCACGGTGAACTCGTCGCCACCCATGCGCGCCAGGACGTCCTGTCCACGCAGGCAGCGCAGCATCCGCCTGGCGGCATCCTTGAGCAGGCGGTCACCGAACTCATGGCCCAGTGTGTCGTTGACGTTCTTGAAGCGGTCGAGGTCGATGTAGAGGCAGGTGAGTCGCGAGTCGTTCTCGACCGCCTCGATGATCAGGCGGTTGGCACGTTCCTCGATGTGATGACGGTTGGGCAGGTTGGTCAACGCATCGTGGTTGGCAAGGTGCCTGATATGTTCGTGCGCCTTCTGGTTCTCGGTCACGTCGAGCAGCGTACCGAGCACCACCCGGCGTCCATCGAGTTCGACGCCGCTGCCGAACACCTCGACGACGATCTGCTGGCCGTCCTTGCGCAGAGCGCGGAACTGGTAGTTCGCCGAAGGGATCTCGCGCTCGAAACGCTGTCGCAGATTGTTTTTGACCAGCGACAGGTCCTCGGGATGGACCAGGTCGGACAGGGCGCACTCCTCCATCATCTCCTCGGGGCTGTAGCCGAAGATCTCGGCCAGCATTGGATTGACGTAGAGGAACCGGTCGCCGGCGATCATGTAGACCCCCGCGAGCGACTGTTCGACCAGCGTACGGTACTTGGCCTCGCTGGTGCGCATCGCCGCTTCGCTTTCGATCTGTTCGCTGATATCCATGACCAGCGAGGCCACGCCGACGAATTCCCCACCCGCGGTAACCAGCGGGGTGTTGAACCAGTCACACCAGATGTTGCGCCCATCGCGGGTGACGTTGATCAGCATGTTGCGCTGATGCTCCTCGTGCGGCTCCCGCATCTCATTCCAGAAGATCTCGACGTTGGCCCGCTCCTCGAGCGGCAACAGTTGTGCCAGCAACTGATGGCCGAGGACGTCATCGCGACGGAAGCCGAAGATCTTCTCGGCGGCGTCGTTCCAGCTGGTCACGCGCATATCGCGATCCCACTCGATGACCGCCAGTGGCGTCTCCTCGACATGCAGGGCCAGTTTCTGGCGTGACTCCTGCAGCGCCTCGTTACGTTTTTCGAGCTGCAGGCGCAGCCTGTGGCTGTTGCTCAGCACCGTGCCGATACGCTTGGAGGTCACCAGGAGCACGACGATGAACAGTGCGCCGGTCACACCGAACGCGATGCCCATGGTGGAGCCGTCGCTCAGGTGGCGCGCGATCATGGGCAGCAGGGCCGGCAGGGTGAACAGCCAGGTTGCCGAGGCCATGGAGGCATGCGCGGTCATGCCGCCGGCACACAAGCCGATCATGATCAACATCAGAAACGATTGCCGCAGCGTATCGTCGGCAGGATAGAGCAGCAGTCCCGCCAGCCCCCACGCCATGCCCGCGGCGAGGATGCCCCCCAGGAACCAGAGACGCCAGCTCCTGAGCAGTTCCGGACTCGGACTCGCCTTGTTGAAACGCGCGATGCCGACGTAGCGCACCAGGGTCAGCAGGAAGATCAGACAGCCCCAGAGCAGCAGGTTGGTACGATCTGTGACCGGCCACATCACCACGCACAGCGAGAGTGCGACGACCAGGGTGAAAATCAGCGCGACCGGCAGGTTGCGGGTCATCAGGCGGAGGTTTTCCGCCTCCACCAGCTCGCGATCGATGTGATCGAGGTCGGCAAAACCGGCCTGATCCGAATCCGAGCCGTGCCTTGTCCCGTCCCTCATCCCTTCCCCTACAGCGTCCGCGTGTATCCCACGGTTGACGACATGTTAATGGCAAGAATGTTTAGCGATCTGTAGGTGGAATACTACAGGCAACAGCGTGAACTGCGTTCAAACCACAGACCGACGGCAATCCCTCACCATTACATTAGGCAGGGATTTATCCGTTGTCACTCAGCGCTGCAGACGAATGGCGACCCCCCGCAGCGGCCCGGTCGAGCCACTTCGATCGCTGACGATGACCGCGTTGGCACCGACCTCCGCCGCGCGTTCCCGCAGGTCGGCCAGCGCCTCGTTGCGCGTTGGTGCGGCGGTCTCCGTGCGCACCGTGCCGACGAATTCATAGGCGCGTGGTGGTGCGACGTGATAAACCGCGACATCTGCAGGACGCACGCCCCCCGGTCCGGCGCACGCGATCAGCAGAGAAATCGAAGCCAACGCGATGCATGCTCTCAAGCTGGGTGTCCGGAGTGGATACCTCACCGGATCAACCTTCCCAGGTCGTGACGAAGTCACCATGCGCGTGCTGCGGGATGGGCTTGGGGTCCCCGGCGACCGAGCCAAGATAGAGAAACGCGACGACCTTTTCGTTCTCCCCGAGGCCCAGGGCCGAGTTCAGGCCAGGCAGGTAGGTCACCGGGCCGGTGCGCCAGATCGCCCCGAAACCGAGCGCATGACTGGCGGTCAGCACCGCATGGGCCGCGCAACCGGCCGACAGCAACTGCTCGATCTCGGGCACCTTGGGGCTCTCCTGCAGGCGCGCCGTGACAATCACCACCAGCGGTGCGCGCATGGGCGCATTGCGCAGTTTGAGACTCTCCTGCGCACTGATGCCGGGATTGGCCTCGGCCGCGACCGCAGCGAGGCGTTCGCCGAGCCTCTTGCGCGCCTGCCCCTCGACGACCAGGAAGTGCCAGGGCCGCAAGCGACCATGGTCCGGCGCGCGCAACGCTGCGGTGAAGATCGCGTCACGCGCCTCGGGCCCTGGAGCGGGTTCGACGAGGCTGGGGGCGGAATTGCGGGTGTGCAGTGCGGTCAGGGCATCCATGGTGCGCTCGAAACGGCGGTGATCCGGGCGCCAAGCATGCCGCAATCGGTGGCCAGCGACCACACCGCGGCTTGTAAGTACCGGATTACAGACATATCAGACTATTGCCGTTTGTCATGTTTCAGAGAGCCGGTAGACTTCTCCGGGTCGAGTCCACTGCCATGCACACGGAGCCGCGCATGCACGCCGAACAAGTCCTCGAATCCCCGATCCAAGACAACGAAGAACTCGCCAGTCAGCATCCCGGGCTTGCCCGCTTCGCGGACGAAATGCGCCGCAACCATCCGGGCATCAGCGACGCGGAGATCGCCGAACTGTTCGAAGCCTGGACCCGCTGAGCCCTGAGCCGCCCGTCCACGATTTCAAGACGTTCGTGTTCTACACCCACACTGCGTGGTCTCGCATGGCGAACTGCGCATGCCTGCCGCGGCTCGGCCTGGTCGCCTGCCTGCTGCTGACCACCGGCTGTGGCAACGACCCCGACCTCCTCGCCTTCGGCGCTCGAGAACTCCCGGGCACTGTGGATGCCGACTACCTCACCGCGCGTCCCTTCTCGGTCTCTCCGGATGCCTCGATGCTGGTGTTCGCTACGCCTCTGAAGCCGGAGCAGCACGACGGGGAAGTCCTCCAGTTCGACCGGAGCCGACTCGAGAGCTTCCGGCTCCTCGACCTGGAGACAGGAAGCAAGACCGAGTTCCCCGCTTTGCCACCGACCCAGAGCGAGATGCTGGAACGGTATGGCCTGCTGCACGAAGCACCCTGCTGGAACGCGGATTCCCATACGCTGCTGTTTCGAACCCGCTCACGAAGCTACCTGAAGCTCGGTCCTCTGCATGCCGACCCGGCCTGGTCGCTGGTCCGGGAGGCGCCGGCCGGGCTCGACCCCGAATGCGGCAAGCGCTCCGCACCGTTCATCGGCAGCCGCGCGGTCGGGCGGTTCCGCGTCGAGCGGCCTGATGGCAAGGCGTTGCGCGTGCGCCATGCCGAAAGCTCCCAGGTACTGTTCGAGGTGCGACCCGAAGGAGCCAACACCCAGGTCACGGTCAGTGACGCGAGGCTCTCACCCGGAGGCGACCGGCTGGCCATCGTCTACTCGCGTGGTCTCGGCTCGTTTACCGGCAAGGCCCACGCCGCGATCGTCTCCACACGCGCGGACGACGCGCCGGCACGACCGCTGGGCAGCGGGGTGTTGATCGTCGACTGGCTCGATCAGCGACGCCTGGTCGGCTATGCAAGGCCCGATGGTCGCCGGGAATACGCCCTGTTCACCTGGATAATCGACTAGGGCCGCACCCCGCCATGACGGTTTCCGATCACACCCCGGAAGCGCCCTGCCGAACTTCGCACCTCGAAGCCGTATACTTCAGCGCATGAAGGCACTTGCTCTGATCGTGGCCCTTCTCGTGGGCGCCTGGGCCTGGCTGTTCCTGTCCAACAAGGGCGTGCTGGTGGCCAGCGAAATGGTCACCGAGGACCGGGTCGGGAAGTTCACCGAGTCACTCGGTTTCACCGGCATCAGCATGCAGGAACAACGGCTGGTCTGCACCTATTTCACCGGGATCGGCATGGTCAAGCGCAGCCACTCCCTGCTGCTCGGCGAACAGACCTGCCTCAACGTGGTCGACCTGCGCGAGTAATACCGCGGTGGCCCTCGAGACCTGGCTCATCTACCTCGTCGCGGCGATCGGCCTGTCGTTAACGCCCGGTCCGAACGGCCTGCTGTGCCTGACGCATGGCGTACGCTTCGGCCTGGCGCGCACCGTCTACACCGTGCTCGGCGGGATCCTCGGTTTCATGGGACTGATCGCGCTCTCCATGGCCGGGATGGGCGCCCTGCTCGCCGCCTCGGAGCAGGCCTTCACCGTGGCCAAGTGGCTCGGTGCGGCCTACCTGGTCTACCTGGGCATCCGCACCTGGCGAGCGCCTCCCCCCCGCGTCCGACTCCCGGGCCGAACGGAGGCGGATGGCGAGACCGCCGCATGGAGACTCTTCAGCCAGGGCTTCCTGGTCGCCACCTCCAATCCCAAAGCGCTGATCTTCTTCGCCGCGTTCCTCCCCCAGTTCATCGATCCCGAGGGGTCATGGTTGCTGCAGTTCGCGATCCTTGGCGGCACCTTCGGTATCGTCGAGTTCGTCTACGAACTGGTGCTCGCAGGGACCGCGCAGCGTATTGCCCCATGGCTCGGCTCCAACGGACGCACCTTCAACCGCCTGGCCGGCGCGACCTTCGTCGGCATCGGTGGCGTGCTGACGACCGTCAGTCGAACCTAGCGTCATGACTGGCGTGGCTGATGGCACAAAAAAAAGCCCGCCGGGGGTCGGCGGGCCAATAGAGGAGGAGGAGTTACGCTTTCAATGTAGACCCGATGTTGCAGCGCGTCTATTGCGCTGCATCAATTTCTCGTCGAATCGTCCTGCGATGCCATATTTGATTGAGTATTAACTTGAGATAAACAGTTTATATTGTTGTATTTATGAATTTAATAGTTACAGATACTTTCGAACCGGTCTCGACTGGACTTGCCCTCCTCTGGCGCAATCCGGCCGGATCACGTCGGCGATGAAGTGGCTCGATCCACTGCCGCTGGGGCTGCTGATCGTCGCGGCGCTGACGCTCGGGCTGGCGCCGTTCAGC
>Ga0181593_10003910_pt1 | contig 13594 bp, 14 predicted proteins | sample 071ome_19_FD_133756 | JGI IMG/M metagenome (GOLD analysis project Ga0181593, IMG submission 133756) | Coastal salt marsh microbial communities from the Groves Creek Marsh, Skidaway Island, Georgia - 071413AT metaG (megahit assembly) | ecosystem: Environmental > Aquatic > Marine > Intertidal...
CTGGGGTTGGAGTTGCCCCAGGATTACAGCCTCTCCCTTGGCTACGAATACAACCTGATTAGCAGTTTGGATACAGGCAAAAAAATGTCGGACGCCTACGCCCCCTCGTTGCGACTCGGCAAGATGTTCAGCCTCAATGAGTCCACTTTACTCTCCTTCGATGTCAGTAGTCGCCTGTCCTCCACGGACACGATTAAACCCTTAGCCACTTTGCCATCGAATGACGGGGATAATTTTCAGCTCGGGTGGAACTTTTCCTTAATCAAAGTGTTTGGTGAGCAAGGGCAGTTTATGATCATGCCCAATCTCGGGGTCTCCCGGACTGAATATCTCAAGCATGACAAAGATGGGACGGTTAGCCGGACGATCACTGCCGGAATCACCGGAAGTTGGAGGGTTTTCGAGTGGTTAAGCTGGGATACAGGAATCAATTACACCCTCTACCGTTCAACGGATGATCTTACAGTCAATCCGGGAGCCCAATATGAGGCGGTCGATTTTGGTACCACCCTGATGGCCAGTTACCTATTTTAAACAGGTGAAAGTTGAGGTGCCAGGTCAGGTAATTTTATGGGTCCTGATACTGGTGGGCCTTTTTTGTGTGGCTCAGGTATTTTCGTTTTCCGGGGATCTTTGGGGGTGGATCCAATCGATGTTGAACAAGGCTGTTGTCAGATAAGGAAAGTGTGATTGTTTACTGAAACGAATAGACCATCCGCAGGTAGTATTTAAAATCAATCTTTTTAAAGTCCTGTGGGGGGGTGGAGTCATAAGTACCTGCCAGACCAGAGCGAAGATTCCAATCCGGGTCTTCCCCAATCGGGAGAGTCAGGGCGGTGTCATGCGAAAAGAGATAATCGGAAAGATCAGATGCATTGGGGAGTAGGGTGAGATCGCTTTCCAGTGAAAGAAGTTCATTGATCTCGTGACTGTACTCCAATCCAAAGTCAAGGGCCGGTTCAGTTTCTGTGGAGAGTGCTGGAAGCATTGAGTCCTCATAGCGCAATGCGGTGCCAGCACGTGTGGAAATACGGTAGGTGTCTTCAGTAATCCAGTCATATTTGAGACCGAATGCCCCGGTGGCTCGAAGGTTGATCTGCTCAATTACATCGTGCTCAAAATCGGCTCGTAGATACCAGGCTAATTGATCGTGGAAGATGGAATCATACTCAGCACCAGCTTTGGTTTCATCTGTCTCACTTAGCCCGTTGGTTTTTTGGGCATTGTAAGCAAGATAGAGGTCGAGTTCGCGATACTCGTTACCATAGATGCTGTCCAAACGCAGCCCCATCCCCAGGGAGTCCGAATTACCCGCAGCTCCGACCAAATCAAAACCAAAGGAGTTTTCCCATTTCATTTGCAGGCTCTCTTGAAACAATTGTTCCTCAAGAATCCATGGGTCTGTACCTTCGGTCGTCCAAAGGTGTTGAATATCAGAAAAAGAATGAGCAGAAGAACTCTTTGAACCACGAAGATTGAGCTGACCAGAGGGAAGTGGGATGGACTGTCCGGAGGATGTGAGGTTGTTTTCGTCCCGAATACTCAGGTTGTCCGAGGAGGCAAGACTGACCACCTCGCTTAAAGGGATTTGGACGAAACTGGAATAGCTGGTTTCAAAAGTAAGGTTGCCGTCGGTTACCCCAATAATTTTTCCGAAAAGAACCGATCCGTCTGCAGATTCCACCCGGTCAGCCTGCAGTATCGAATAGAAGCACAGGAAGATAAAAAACAGTAAATATGATTGAATCATAGAAATCAACCAGGAGGCCAGGTAAGTTGGCGTCCTCCAAGCAGGTGGACATGTAAATGGGGGACGGTTTCTCCGCCCTGGGGTCCATTATTGATAACGATTCTGAAGCCTTCCTGGAGGCCCGAAGCGGAGGCGACCTTAGAAGCCGTGAGCAAAAGATGACCAAGTACAGACTGATCATCTGCATGGGCATCGCCCACTCTGGGAATTACTTTTTTGGGGATGATTAGAATGTGGGTCGGTGCTTGTGGATCAATATCATTTATCGCCAGGCAGGTATTATCTTCATAGACGATTTCTGCGGGAATTTCCCGGGCGATGATTTTTTCAAAAATTGTCTTCATTGTCGTGAGTGTACTGGGGTTATTTGGCCGACCATATACGAAGGGAGGAGAGGTAGAAGTTTTCCATCGCTGCCTCATCTTTTAGATTAACTTCCATTAAACCGACATTTTTTTCCAGGCAGCTAAGCACCCGTGCTAATTTAACCCCAAGTTTGGAAAGATGAGGGGTATTTTTTGCAGTAATCACAGTTTGGCGGGTAATTTCAGCAACCTCAGCAAGGAGACTGGACCGGACACCCCGGCGGATACCCGCCTCGAGGGCATCTCTTTCTTTGTCTTCCAAGAATGGGCTGGATTTTTTTGCCCCGCGGGCAGATAAGTCCGCTTGCTCACTGATTAGCGAGAGCAAGGAGGAGGTTAGCCCATAGGCGGTAAACAGGGGACTGACCCGGTCATTTTTGAGAGATTCACGGTCCAAAAGTGAAAGAATCCAGGACTGGTAACGGGATGACCAGTCATCCCAGTTTTCCGGAGCCTGGAAAGCTGATGTTGCTGGGATTCTGGCCAGGAGGCAACGGCTTCGGATGGTCGGAAGCAGAGAGTAAGGACGGGTGGTTAAGAGAATAAGATAGGTGCCGGGAGGAGGTTCCTCCAGGGTTTTGAGAAATGCATTGGCCGCTTCTTTGCGCATCCTGTCGACTTCGTGGATCAGGGCAACCTTGGCCCCTCCCTGATTGGAGGTGCGGTTCAATGCTCCAATCAACTCCCGTGTCTTATCGACCGTGATTATTCTGGCTTTCCCAGATGGACGAAGATGAAAGAGGTCGGGGTGTTCGTCCTGATCCTCCCGCATATCCAGTAAGTCACGGATTAAGAGGAGGGAGGATTCGACTAATTGGGGGTTGTTTTTGCCCTGAAGTAAAACCGCGTGATGAAGGCGGCCGTCCGCAAAGCGACGCCTAAGGATATCGGTCGGGTTTAGCGGAGGATTTGGCACAGTGCCAGTGCTCAGAGAACTGTGTATCTAAAATCGGATGCTATTCCTGGGCATAAAAGCGGGCATGAATTTCGTTCCAGATCTCCAGTTCGATATCTTCTGCATCACCGCTTCCATCGACCACAAAAAATCGCTCAGGTAGACTGCGGGCAAGGTGGAGATAACCTTTACGTACTTTGCCATAAAATTCAATGTTCTCTTGCTCCATCCGGTCGGGCATATCAGAGACCCGATGCTTAATCCTTTCAAAACCAATTTCCGGTGGTATATCAATCACCACAGTAAGATCAGGTACAATTTCCCCGACCGCAAATTCATTGATCATAGTGACTGGATCATCTGCAATCTGGCGGGCAACTCCCTGATAGACAGTCGTGGAATCGAGAAAACGGTCGCAGAGAACAATTTTACCATCCTCAATGGCTGGGAAAATCACTTCCCGGACAAGTTGTGCCCGGCTGGCTGCGAAGAGCAGCAGTTCGGTTTCAGGTAGAATGCTTTTGGATGAGTCCGCATGCATCAGTAAATGGCGGATATCTTCCCCAATTATGGTCCCTCCCGGTTCGCGGGTAACCAGGACATCGCGGTGATCAATTTCTTCTAAACGATCAGCGATGCGGCGAATCTGGGTCGATTTTCCGCATCCTTCCGATCCTTCGAAGGAGATAAGTAGGCCTTTTTCGTGACTCATTAGGAAGTGGTTGAGTTTTGTTTTAGTAAATCGATTACCTGCGAAGTGGAAGGACTTTCTGCAGTTCGTACATAATGACCTGAAGTACAGCAGGCCAAGGCGAGAGAAGTCAGTGGGGAAAAGCCACTCAATCGGGCAGCACAAAATCCTGCGTTGAAGTGGTCGCCTGCACCCGTGGTAATCTTCGGGTTTTCGCAGTAGGGACCAGGAGACCACCAGGCCCCATCCTTGGTCGCACAGGCAGCTGATTCTACCGGATGAAGAACGATGGTGGAAATATTCAATTTCCTGCGAATCTCAGTGGCCATCTTTTTGAGGGACTCTCCATCTTTTTCGCCGCGGTCAAGCCCGAGGACCTCGCACACCTGGAGTCCGTCATTGTAGTACAGGCCAAGGGTAACTTCTGCGTATGCCTGAAAGCGGGAAATTACCTGAAGTACCTCAAGAATATCAGAACTGGACCGCTTGGCTGGGTCGGCCAGGTCGAAAAAGAAGGAACGGGTATCGCGGGGAGGGAGATTGGGGAGCACTTTCTCAACCAAATGAAGAAGCAGTGGGGTCATCTTGGGAATCATCGTCCAATTAACGATGGAGACCAAATCGGCTCCAGAAAGCAGGTCAAAAAATTCACCTTCCCCGCAGCGGTCGATCATTTTGGCATAGTCGATATCTTCCAGACTGAGCGTGTTCCCCAGCATTAATTTGCCATCCTTGAACTCAAGAGCGGTGGTTATGCCCGGTTCGCAGAGGGATATGGCACTGGTCTTAGCAGAGAATTCTTTAAAAACCGGGTGGATGTTGGGCATGCCCAGGGCTCCGATGTAACGAACTCCCATGCCCAGAGTGAGAAGGGCATGTGCCATGATTGGGCCATTCCCCCCTAATTTTTCAAAGCGGGGATAGAGCTCAATGTTGGCACTTTTTCCAGCTGCAGCTGAAATCTTTTCACCCATCTCGGCAATGGTGGATACGGGAGTGAATTGATCTCCAAGACCGTGCCTCTTCTCCACCGGAGCAACGATTTTGTCGACAAAACCATCCAAACCAACCACGGATTTCCTGGACGATAGGGAAAACGATTTTGCACTTATTTCATCTAGGGTACTTCGAGTTACTTGCATCTATCGGTTTGCTAAATTTCTTTGTGCCGCGGTGCAAACCTAATCGAATATTTCTCTAAATGTTCTGCTTGTGATTAAATTTCGGTTGATCTTCTTCGATGAAAGTTGGAAGAAAAAGGGGTGTGGTCAATTTATCGGAGGATTTGAGATGATGGGAGTTTTAGGAAATGAGATGTTGTGGGTGCCCTTAGTGGCACAAATCGATTTGGTCAGATACTTTGCCGATTCCAATACGGCTGGGAAGGTGGTGATTTTGGTGCTCAGCATTCTCAATTGTATGGCAATTACGATTATCTGGAGTAAGTACCAACAACTTAGACGGGCGAAGGCTCTAAACCTTCGCGACGAAAAAAGAATCAATGATTTAGCCAGTATGTCTGACTTTGATAAAAATGACTTCAAGGGAACGGGAAGCCCCTACCTGCAGATTTGTTCCCGGGCGATGGATGCCGCCCGAATCAGTGCAGTTGGTGGAAAAATAAGAATGAATTATGTCGAAAATGCAATCCGGCGGGCTCTGGCGGAAATGGAAGACCTTTACGAGTCAAAAATGTATGTCCTGGCCACCATTGTGTCCGGTGCTCCCTTTCTTGGCTTACTTGGCACAGTCTGGGGAGTAATGGATGCATTTGGCACCATGGAATCCGGTGGGGCCACCATTGAACATCTTGCCCCTGGAGTATCCGGTGCCCTGCTTACCACCGTGGCAGCCCTGTGTGTGGCAATTCCTATCGTTTTTATTTACAATAATTTGTCCGGAATGACTCGGGGGGAAATGACCAAGCTGGAAAATTTTGCCAGTAATTTGGCAGACCGGATTGAACTGGAAACCAATACATAAAAGCTCCGTTTTTTTTGCGATGGCCCGGGATTTTAGAAGAAAAAACAAGTTGGCGGTTATTTCTGACCTCAATGTCACCCCATTGATTGACCTGGCATTTTCTTTGCTGATTATCTTCATGATCACCACTCCTGTGATTGAACAATACAATCGAATCAATCTACCTGAGCAATCAAGCTCGTCCAGGCAGCCCCCTCCGCCCATAGATGATCAATACATCACCATTGATAAGGATGGATTTTATTTTTGGGGGAAAGAGCCTGTCCCAATGCAGGAGTTAGAGTCGCGACTCGACCGTCTTTCCTCCTCGCAGGGCCCGGTTCCCACAATACATATCCGGGGAGATCGTTCTTTGCCCTATCAAAAGGTGATCGATGTGGTCAATCTACTCAAAGAAAGAAATTTGACCAAGCTGAGCTTGGATACACGGGCCAGTTAACCTACTGGCACAAACTAAGGTATTTGGCGTAGTAGTTTGCTGAGCACATTTCCCGGTCCACACTCGGTAAACTCTGTGGCTCCATCCTGCCTCATCTTAGTAATCAGCTCAGTCCAGCGGACTGGGCTATGAATTTGGCGGACAAGCAAGGAGGAAATCGCCTGAGCATCCGGGTAAGGTGAGGCCTCAACATTGGAATAAACAGGAAAGTGGGGATGGGCAAACTCGACACCTTCGAGGAAGGCAGCAAATTCTTTGGCGGGTTCCTCCATCATTCTGGAGTGAAACGCCCCGCTGACTTTTAAAGGAACAACCATGCGGGCACCTCCGTTTTTTAGGGGCTCTAAAGATGGCTCGATCTGCGAGGCGGGACCGGAGATCACGATTTGTCCGGGGGAGTTGAAATTGGCAAGATCGACCTGGTCATGACCGGCTTGCTGAAGAATCTGCTCAATCTTTTCTGCATCCAGTCCGATCACCGCAGCCATTCCGCCCCCTGTGACTTTGGACATGATTTCGCCCCGCTTTGCCACCATTCTCAGTCCGTCGAGGAAGGATACACAACCAGCGGTGGCCAAAGCGGCAAATTCTCCCACTGAATGCCCAGCAGCACAGGCAGGTTGGGCACCCTCTTCAAGTAAGGCTTTGGCGGCAAGGAAACTAACAAGATAAAGGGCTGGCTGGGTGTACTGTGTCTGACCAAGGACACCATCTGGGTCTTCGAGACAGAGATGGGAAAGTGAATAGCCGAGTTCTTCATTTGCCTGATCGGTCAGTTCAGGAAAGCGGGAAAACAGTTCGGCACCCATACCTACGGCTTGGGAACCTTGTCCGGGAAATAAAAAAGCTAAACTCATGAAAAAATTTGGGTTGGCAGGTATTACATTGCGGAAGACATTATATCCGCATAAACGAGAAATACATTCCTTGATTCAAGACTCTAAGAAATGCAAGAACATCTGATTGTCGATGGCAATAACGCCATGCATGCGATACCTGAAGTATCCGTTGAACTCGGCCGGGACCGTAACCTGGCCCGTGACAGTCTGCTGAGAATGCTGGAACCCGTGGTCGGGGATGGTAACCGGTTGACGGTTGTTTTTGATGGTCGTGGGGGCAAGGGTGTGCTTACCAGGCATAACAACCTCAATGAATTTGATGTCTATTATTCCTCTTCCTATGAGGGGGCGGATGGAGCGATTGAACGCATGGTAATGGCGGCTAAAAATCCAGAAAAAATATGCGTAATCACCAATGATGGACTGATTCGCAACTGTGCTTACGAACATGGATCTTCCGCGATGAAGGTTGGAGAGTTTCTGAAGCGCCTGGATCATTCCATTGACCAGATTAGTCGAAGAGTGAGGCAAAACAGCCCGTCGAAAAATACCCCCAATGAGCCTTTCAATAATGGTATATCCTTTCCTGAAGGCTTTCAACTTTGATGACTGAGGAATTATCTCAGGTTTCAGAAATCCCTGGTCTTTATGGGGATTTTAAAATGGAGGAAGTCATTCTCCAGTGGATTTGGGCAGAGCAGTCCTTTCTTCAAGAAGGTTTATCCACAATCTGTGGGAAGAAAGTAAAAGTTCTCCAGCGTGGAGAATGGAATAGGGCGGGGGAGGGGCCCGATTTTCTTAATGGGAGAATTCAACTCGATGGGGATATATTCGATGGAGACATCGAGGTTCACTTCCGTTCATCTGACTGGTGGAGGCATGGTCATCAAAAGGATGTAAATTTTGAGGGAGTTGTCTTGCAGGTGACTTTGTTTACAAGCGAACAAGATGCACGGGATGGGCGAACCCATGGTGGCAGATCTGTACCAACTCTAAATCTCTTGCCTTATCTTTACCGCGGGGTCGAAGAGTATGCGGAGGAGTGGATGGTGAGTAAATTGGCCGGTTATCTACCCACCCAATCCCACATACTGGAGGGGGTAAGACAGCACACTGCACCTGCGAAGGTTTCTGCCCGCAAAAGGTGGGAGGCGAAGTGTCGCTATGCCAGAAAGAGAATGGAGTCAGGTAATTGGGAGCAGGCAGTGCATCAATGGTTCATGGAAGTTCTTGGATACCGCAGGAATCGTCTCTCCATGGCCAGAGTGGCCTTACGATATCCATTTGAGTACTGGCAGATAGGGGAAGTTGTCCCGTCTGAAGTTTATTTGGAGGAAAAGGGCTGGGTAGGGAGCGGTTCTCGCCCATCGAATCATCCTAAAAAAAGACTTGGGCAATACGCCAGTCTCTGGAAAAAAAATCCCCAATGGATCAATGAACTCAAAAACCTGAGAATTCAGGACTCCTCCAAGGGGAAGCCTTGCACTCGGGCATCCCTGGGAGTTTATGATCTAAGCCGTAAAGTGAGAGAGGATATATGGATGTCTGTTTTCTCGGCTTCGAGGGCTCATACTCTTTGGCTGGATTGTTGTCTTCCCATGCTGCAAACAGAACACTCCGAGGATCTGTTTTTGCACTGGTATCATTGGCCAACCGGGGACTGTCCGCATGGATACAGAGAAATTTCACATTCCCTTGGCTGGGTAAAAGGTGGAAGGGCAGACCCATTTTCCAATGGTCACTTTCAGGCCATCTTGCAGAAACTGACGGAAATACCCAACCCTTTACACACTTGAGCATATCAATCTCTTATCAGAGGATAAAAACTTGCACTCCCTTGGCATAGAATGGGAAGCAGAGTTGATCTGCTTTGCGGAAACTTTTTTGGGCACACATTCCCTCGCCCAGAAAGTGGCAGAGGAAACTTTGGCCTGGTGGATTGAATCGGAGCACCGGATTGGCTCAGACCATTTGCCTGCCTTCAAAATCGCCGGTAATAAGTGCCTTGAAATATCCAGGAATGAAAATTCACGAGGAAGTGGACAGTTGGAGTTATTTCAGCAGATTCAGGGCGGTGACAGAAGGCGTGGGGAGCAGCAAGATCTGGTTGAGGCATTGATCGTATCCAGACTGTATCGCTTGGGCATGCCGAATAAAGCAGGTTCTCTCAAGACCGCTGGGCAGCAAGAAGAATTTATGCTCCTTTTTGTCAAGGAAACGGATGAGGAGTTGAGGCGAATCCAATGGGAATTAATTGATCTTCCGGTAGAAATGCCAGGCTCCGAATTAGAAGAAATTACCAGTTATCTCCTTGGTTTACAAAACGAGGAAAAATCCCTGCAACTGGAAAAAAAATGCCGGAGTGATCCCGACTGGCAAAGGCTGAAAGTATGGGCCGGCCAATTACTCCGGTGGACCGAGAAAGCCTTATCGGAATGTCATTCAACCAAAGCACAGAGTAAGGTTTTTCGTCTGGAAAATGATCGACTGGTTCGACTGCTCGCCCGGATCGAGTCCAATGAAACAAAACCGGCAAATTCAAGTGAATGCAATGATATGAGCGAAAGCAAACCAACAGATACTCAACCTGTGCAGTCGAAAGACTATTATCTCTGGAATTACCTAGGAGTCGGTTTATTTCTTTCTCTGATTGGATATTTTGGATGGGCCGAACATAGGGAAAAAGAGAAAACCAAGCCCGTGCAGAAATTGACTGCTCAGTCTCAACAGGTAGTGGAAGATGAAAAGAGGATGGTTTTGGAGCAGGAGCAGAACCTCTCCACTTTTGCCCTACTTGAGGCACAAAAGCAGGCACAATGGGCACTTGCCCAAAGCACGGAAGAAAAAATTCTCAAAATGACCGAGACCTTGGGGCATATTCCAGATTCCTTAATGCCGTCTGCTCTCGGTATTATTGAGAATAAAAAAGAACCTGGTGAAGAATTGGCTGAGAAGCCTGCCCCTCTAATCAAACCAATACCAATCCAGTGGGAATTGCTGCTCCAATCCGTTTCCGGTGCTTTCCTTTTTATTCCCCAAGGAGAAGCTCTGGGCAAGATATCGGTAGTGGATATAAATGAGAGTGAAATTATTTTTTGGCGGTCAGAATGGAATAATAAAGAGAAAATTTTTTCCCTGCTTGATGGAGAATATGAAATCCGACTCGATCAGAAAAAACATGCCAGCCTCATTTTTCTCGGAGCTTGTCAAAGAAGAGATCATTTCAATGATCAAAATCAATCCATCCCGGCGGACACTCCCCTTTATTCTTTGTCATTCAGTAAGATTTGGATACTTGGTCCTGAACAAAAGCGGACATTGATTTTCCCGCCCAGACCCGACCTAGTGAATCCGGAACGAGTTATTGATTGATTGCAGGAAAACGATTTGACCAAGGCGAAGGCTTTCCACCCAGGGGGCGATAAACTCATAGACACCAGAAGGTTGATGAAATTCTGGCTTGGTTGAAGGATGAGGCCAGTAAAGCAGTGCATCGATGCCAGATTTCTGCCCCTGGGGAAGCAGGTGGGCGGCGAAAAAAGAAAAGTTTTCTGCCGGCAAATATTCGGACCATTTTACGGACGCAAAAGAATACAATGGGGAGATCAGTTCGATTGATCTTTTACCTAAGTCCAAATTGATTGTTCCCTGATGATAAATCGAAAGATCCAACCCTAGTTTTTCGAAAAAGGGAATTTGCAGAGCAAGGGTGCCATGGGGAAACCTGGAGTCGGGGTTTTTTCCCGAGGCGACTCCATGTCCGCAAACATAGCGGGCTGGAGAAAAGTTTTTCATCTCCGTTTACGGTTTCCTCCGAACTGTGGTTTGGACAGTTAAGGGCAAAAACATTTGAAGAACCGGGTGCCTGTGCCTTCCGGTCCGATTCGTACCCGCAGACTATGCATGCACCTGGGGCAGTTACCCACATACGCGGTGCCTTCCTTATTTTTATAAATTCTTCCGTAAGTCCCACACTTTACATAGTGGATTCCGAGGAAGGGCCGGCCGCCGGTCTGGTTGGATGAATGATTAGCGGACTGCTCTTCTCTCACGACTGCGGCGATGGATGATTCTCATCCAATCCGCAAACCAGGTTGTCTACCCGTTGGCTGAGAATATGAGCTTGAACCGATAATCCATCATGGCCCGCAATAATTTCAGAGACCCATGTTTTTACCCGTTCCTCAAAAAATTTAAGTTTGGTCGCAGATTCAGGATCGGATGCCAAGGCAGTGAAGCAGGTGTGAAGATCCTGGGATGTGGCGGAATTTTCTCCAAGCATCTCCTTGATTGCCTGAAGTGACGAATAGACGAGCTCAAGATTTACCTCATGGGTAGTCTTTTGAATAGGCTTGGTGTAATGAGGTGCAGACAACTGTTTCATTTGCGGAGCCTTGGGACTGGCTCCTTTGAAAAGAGGAATAGAGTTATCTGCGTCTGTGTCGCTAAAAATGGGGCGTTGATTGAAGGAGAGTGAGGAGAGGGATTTAAGTTCTTTTCGGAGTGTCTTTAACTTTTTACGGGAAGCTGCCTCATCTTTTTTAGATACATTAAGAATGGCGTCTTCTTTCATTCTGGGAGCCAGTGCAGCCACCTCTTCCAGGATACAGATAGTACGGTTAAGTGCTTCCTGCTGGGTCTGCAGGAAGGAGATTGCCTGCTGGAGGTATTCTTCGAGGTTTTCTTTGGTTTTGAGTGGGCTTTGCTCCTCGGAAATAGGAAGCTTCTTTCGGGTATTCCTGGATATTCTTAGACGCATCTTACATCTGTTATTTATGTTCTTCTCGCCGGCTGAATCAAGAGGAAATGGCAGCCCTGCCTAGCAGGGAGAGAGAATAGACACCCGAAGCAACCAATTGCTCGCCTCGGTACAGGGCAAGGACCTGTCCTGGGGTCAGGGCACGTTGAGCTTCCTTGAAGGTTACCAACCACTTGTCCTCTTCTTTGAGAGTCACCGAAACCGGGGTGGATGGATCGCGGTATCTCGCCTTGGCCAATAGTTCAAGTTTTGCGGATTTTGCAAGTACTGGGCAAAGAAACTGCATCTTCTCCAGGCCAAAGAGGTTCCCCCATAATGAGGTCTCAGTGGAACGGTCGAAGGCGACAATTAAACGATTCGACGAAGACTCTTTGCCGGTGACCACAAACTTCTCGTAATCCGTATTGGATGGCACCCCAATCCCTTTGCGCTGCCCCAGGGTGTAGCGGTGCAACCCCAAATGAGTGCCGACCACTTTGCCATCGGTGGTAACAATCTCTCCGGGTGAGTCTTCGATAAACTGGGAGAGAAACTGGGGAACTTTTACCTTGCCGAGAAAGCAAATTCCCTGGCTGTCTTTTTTTTCGGCAACACCAAGACCTGCCGATCTGGCAAATTCACGAACTTTACTTTTGTCCATTTGGCCAAGAGGGAATCGGGCATGCTCCAATTGCTCCTGGGAGAGTTGAGCGAGAAAGTAGGATTGATCTTTGTTTTTGTCTTTTCCTTCCCACAGTTCCGCCCGCCCATCCGGGTTGACTTTTCTCTGGCAGTAATGGCCGGTGGCAAGTGCATCAAATCTCTCCTGCCTGGCATAGTCCAGTAACGCACCGAACTTCATCTTGCGGTTGCAGAGAATATCGGGGTTGGGTGTGATGCCCTGAGCATAGCCCTGAACCATGGGGTCAACCACATTGCGGTAATAAAAATCAACAAAGTTTACCACCCGCAGGGGAATGCCCAAACGTTCAGCTACTTCGCGGGCATCCGCCAGGTCCTTGGCACCAGGGCAATCGCTAAGGATGTCCTCTTCATTTTCCCAGGTTCTCACATAGACACCTTCCACCGAGTGCCCTTCTTTAATGAGCAGGGCAGCCGCAACTGAACTGTCCACCCCTCCGGACATCGCGACCAGTATATTTTCTTTTTCAGACGATCTTACCATCTCCCTGAATCATAAATTTTTGAGTCTTTTCCGGCAATGGGTTTTTCTGTTCGATAGAGAGGTGTTTTCTCGTTAGGGAAGAGGTTGTGTATCATCGTGGAGGAAAAGTATGGGTAGGCCAAAATGGAAACGGATGGGTGGCCTTGGATAAAGATTGGGATATGGGCAGGCTGCCCATGGACTTGGTCGAGGAGCAGGGGCTAATTGGATCCAACTTTCGACTGGCGAGTGTGGAGCAAAGAGCGGAATTGGGAGGTTATGCTCTGAAGAATGGAAAGTGGTTTTTCTATATTTCTGAGCAAACTATCCAATTTCATGGAATTTCTGGACAGCGTCTCTATTGTGCAAGTGACCTTACCAACTGGCGACCTTCCAAGGAGTGGGAACTTCTATCTGTGCCCGGGGGGTATGGTCTCTTTGTGCCTAAAAAAACAATGAGCTCAGAGGAGGGTTTGTCTTTCAAGTTTTTAACCGAGACGGGCTATTGGATTGAGCCAAATGCTCAATTCCCTGTTTTTCCAGACTGTTCTGAAAATCAAAGAAATAACTGGTTTCATCCAGACAGAACGGGCAGGGACCTCATTTCTTTTGACCATCAAAGCCCAATGGGGCAACAAGGACTGGAGGAGTGGGTTCATTACCGGCCCGAGGGAGAATTTGGATACTTACCTGGGGGGTCTTCCACCCAGTTCCGGTTGTTTGCCCCCC
>Ga0181593_10003912_pt1 | contig 13593 bp, 13 predicted proteins | sample 071ome_19_FD_133756 | JGI IMG/M metagenome (GOLD analysis project Ga0181593, IMG submission 133756) | Coastal salt marsh microbial communities from the Groves Creek Marsh, Skidaway Island, Georgia - 071413AT metaG (megahit assembly) | ecosystem: Environmental > Aquatic > Marine > Intertidal...
AGTCACCTCTGTCGTATGAGTCGTTTCCGCAGGTGTCATCGGAGCAAGTTCAGTGAGAGATGGTATGAGCTCCGACAGGTGGTCGAACTTGAAGCTTATTTCGCATGAGACATCGAAGAAAATCAGGTACTCAGGCGCGCTTGTCCCTTCCTTGTAATAAGCAATCGAACTGACTTTGGAGTCAACGACTGCGTACACGGGCACTCTAACGTTCGTGTTGTCAATTGAGTCGGAATTGTGGAGATATGAGTGGGGTTTGATTACCCCGCCCGAAGGCGAACCCGACGGAACAATCGAGTCAATCATCGAGAGATCAGTAGGGGCAGCAGAGAACCGAATGTCGGGATTGCTGTCGAGCTCGCATCGACCACCGGTCAGGTTCGTTGGAACATTGTTGATGGCGATATCGAAAGAGTCATCGCTTCCGCAAGGACGATAGTAGCCTGCCTCCCCGAAACGCACGAAACTGTATCCGGTGCAACCCAGATCAAGAGCTGCGGTTTCTGCTTCCTGAGTCGTTCGATAGTAATGCTCTGGAACTGGAACTGCGGTCGGAACGGGAGTTTGGGTGGGCTCCGGAGCGGAGGTCGGTGCCGCGGTCGCGTCAGGGTCAACGGTCGGTAAGGACGGGCGCTGATCAACTACCGGTGTAGGTGTCGACTGGGGGAGCGGCGTTGTGGTTGGTACCGATCTGATTGGCTCGGGTGTGCGGGTTGATGAGCCGGTCGATGGGATTGGTGTTGGGCGAACAGGCTCCGTTGTAGGAGCCGAAGCTACTGAATCAGAGGTGGGCACTGTCGATGAAAGAGCGTCGTTCACGCGCTCCACTTCCCAAGGCGTGCATGCGAGCGCGATCAGCATCAGTCCCGATACAACGGCAACTGACAGCGATTTGGTCCACCACCGCTTACCCATAGTTATTCGACCATCTCACACACGGTCAGATCATGCCAGCCGGTATGCACACAGCAGGATCGACGGAGGTTCACGATCGACAAATCAGACCTGAACATGAAAACCAAGACTCTCTTCTGGCGTAGTTAAAAGCAGGGTGCGCACTGTCAGTCATTGCCGATTGAATTCGGTTGAACCTTTTTCGATTCCCCCTGTGTGGCAATTGCAGTTGATCGAGGTTCCGAAACTCCCATAACCCTGGAGACGTTTGCGGCAATTTGGCGGTGCGTACTCTCCCACGAGTTTCAGTGCAGCAATCCCGTGCTAGCTGTGCGATTATTCTGGCTCACCACACCTCCACACACGCCAGGAAACGAAATGCCGGACACCTCAAATTCTTACGGAATGGTCATCTCTCAGAACGTGATGATCCCCATGCGGGACGGTGTTCGTCTCGCGACTGATATTTACCGACCTGCGGATCCGAACGGAGATCCCGTCGACGGGAAGTTCCCGACGATTGTTGGTAGGACGTCCTACGACAAATCAAACCCGGTTATTTGGATTGAGCCAGTTGCGAGGGCATTTGTGGAACGTGGTTACGTGGTTCTGCTTCAGGACCTACGAGGGCGTGGATTTTCGGAAGGTACTGGAGACTACTTCCACACAGCCAACCAGAAAGAAGGACTTGATGGTTACGACACTATCGAGTGGGCTGCCAGCCAGGAATGGTCGAACGGAAAAGTTGGGATGGTCGGGGCCTCTCACGGTGGGATTGTTCAAAACATGGCATCGCTCTACCGACCGCCGCACCTTGCTGCGCTGTGGGTAGATGTTGCTCCCACCAATGCGTTTAAGTGGGAGGTTCGGCAAGGTGGTGCCATGGCACTGCACATGTATGGTGCGCTTTATTTGCATGGTTACGACTCGCAAGAAATTCAGGACGATCCCGCGGCGATAGAACGAATCGAACGCGGTGCTGAGCAACTCAGCAAAGAGGTTTGGCGGCAGCCGTTCATGCCGGGTGAAACACCGATTGCTGCAGTACCAAATCTAGAAAAAGTACTGATGCATTATTACCGGGACGGGGAGTACACCGAGTGGTGGCAGCAGGAATCACTCAACCACGAGCAGCACTTCGATCGAATGGCGGATATTCCTGCGGTTTACAGTTCGGGGTGGTACGACCCGTTTGCCGCAGAGACTTCAGAGCAATTCACTCATATGGCGAAGCAAAACGAGTCGCCACAACGCCTTGTGCTCGGGCCCTGGAATCACGTGTCGATGCGCGGTAAAGGCGCGTCATACGTCGGTGAAGTTGAGTTTGGAGAGGACGCAAACTGGGGCGACAAGGTTCTGAACGAACACCGCTTCCGCTGGTTCGACCGGTGGTTGAAGGGTGAAGAGACGGGCGTTGAAGAAGATGCACCGGTGCGCATATTCGTCATGGGTGGCGGGTCGGGCTCGGTGGATTCAAGCGGCAGAGTCGACCACGGAGGCAATTGGCGATTCGAGCAGGAATGGCCATTGGCTCGGACAAATTTTTCAACCTTCTACTTAACTGAATCGAGTGGGCTGGAACAGGCGAAGCCATCCGCAGAAAATGGTGAGATTAGTTGGATTCACGATCCAGAAAATCCGGTGCCTTCGGTGAGCGGGAATGTCACGGGCTTTTACGAATGGCTGATCCTGCCTGATGAAATCGACGCTGCTTACGTGCCTCAACGAGCGAGGATGAAATCGTTGATCCCTGACGGTCCGCTACATCAGGAAGAACGTGATTTCACGGTAGTTGCCGAAGATCGCCCGGAAGGCATGCCGAAGCTGCTATCGGAGCGAGACGATGTAATCGTTTTCCAGACTGATCCGCTGGAATCCGACGTGGAAGTAACGGGTCCGATTTCTGTGAAATTGTGGGTTTCGTCCGACGCTCCGGACACCGACTTCACCGCCAAGTTGCTCGACGTCTATCCGGCGAGCGACATGTACCCGGATGGTTTTCATTTGCCGTTGGCGGATTCGATAAAAAGAGCACGATTCAGAAACGGCTATCAGGACGAGGAGTTCATGGAACCCGGAGAGGTCTACGAGCTGGAGGTTACTCTGCCGCCTGTTTCGAACCTTTTCGTCAAAGGACACCGAATCCGAGTCGACATTGCTTCAAGCAACTTCCCTCGATTTGACGTCAATCCGAATACCGGCGAACCAATCGGTAGGCAAACCCACACCAAGTCTTCACGCAATACCGTTCACGTATCGCGCGAACATTCTTCGCACGTGGTTCTTCCATTAATCGAGTAATCGAAACCTAACTGAGGACAGGGTATGGCACGACTTTCCGATTCCGAGATTTCTAAGATCGTTGAGCAGAACCCGGAATGGGAAGTGGTGAGCGAAGATGGAATCAGCAAGCTTGTACAGAAATTTGCGTTTCGCAATTTCTTAGAAGCTCTTGAGTTTGCGAACCGAGTTGGGGCTCTGGCTGAAGACTCCGACCATCATCCGAAACTGGTGGTTGAGTGGGGATCGCTAGAAGTGTGGTGGTGGAGCCACGACGAAGGCGGAATGATTCCCGCTGACGCTGAATTGGCAGCCGAGGTCGACAGTATGTTCGCTGAACGCTAAGACCTGGCTTCTGCGTTAGATAGCTTTTCGATCACCTGTACCAAAGCCTGGTGACCTTGCGATTGAGCATCTGGCCCTTCAGCCTGGAGCGCCCGATACATTTGCGCCACCAGGTTAGTGGCAGGCAAAGCTGTGCCGGTTTGAGCCCCGGTTTCCTCTGCCAGTCGAAGGTCTTTCTGGATGTGCTTCACCATAAAGCCAGGGTCAAAATCCCCTGCCAGGATTTTCGGACCGAGTGTGTCGAGATGCCACGACTGTCCGGCGCCCTTGCTGGCAGCTTGAAGGAAAGCCTCAAGGTCGAGTCCTGATTTCTTGGCAAGTACAAGAGCTTCAGCAATACCAATGAGCGCGGTGGCACCAAGGATTTGATTGGCAATTTTTGCGATGTGACCTGAGCCCGTCGGGCCTAAGTGAGCGACGTTTCCACCGAGTACATTCAGCACCGGCAATGCTCGTTCGAACGCGCCAGCATTTCCTCCCACGAGAATCGACAGGGAGCCAGCTTCTGCCCCGATGACTCCGCCAGTGACCGGTGCATCGATGAACTCGACATCTTTGGCAGCCAGGGCGTTTGCCATCTTCTTCCCGGTCTCAGGAGAAATGGTCGACATATCGATGACGACTGAGCCTGCTCGGATTCCCTCGATAATGCCGCCGTTACCGGTTATCGCTGCTTCTACGTGAGGTGAGTCGGGGACCATCGTAATGACGATGTCGGAGTCGCTTGCCACATCAGCGGCAGAGCTTTTTGCGGTTGCTCCAAAATCGACTGCCTTGGCGACTGTTTCAGCGTCTAGATCGAACACTGTTACGGAGTATCCGTCCTCGACCAAATTTCGGGACATTGGAAGTCCCATCATGCCGAGTCCGACGAATCCGATTTTTTCTTTGCTCATGCCTGGTTAATCCTGAGTGAAATTGCGTGACGGTAATTTACCGCTAATTTCGGTTGGATGCCGCAATTTTTCGGGACGGGAGATACCTAGCATCAAAATTACCGATAGAAACACCTGGAGTGAATTTGTATAAAGCGGTCTTATTCGATCTGTTTGGAACCCTGATCCCAGCACCACAAATGTCGAAATATCGACAAATGGTTGCGGATATTGCCAATATTTACGGCGTGGCGTTCGAGACGCTCACTGATCCGTGGATGTCGATCAACGACGGTCGACTGGACGGCAGTTTTGGTTCGTCGGAAGGCGACATTTACGCAGCGGCAAAGTTGATAGACGTCGAGGTGGACGATGACCAGCTTTCACGGATCATGGATCTTCGACGCGGTATCACCCGCGAGTTTCTACGCCCGAAACCCGGTGCGCTAGAAATGCTTGCAGGTCTCAAAGACCGCGGTTTGATGCTTGGCCTTGTGACCGACTGCGTATACGACGTCCCAGCAGTTTGGCCGGAAACCGAGTTTGCTCGGTTTTTCTCAGCCCATCACTTTTCCTGTGAAACCCATATTCGCAAACCCGATGCCAGAACCTATCAACACGTTCTAAGCGCGCTAGCCTTAGAGCCGAAAGAAGCCTTGTTTGTTGGTGACGGCGGTTCTGATGAACTCAATGGCGCGGAGCGATGCGGAATCGATGCGGTCATGATCGATGATCACCCTGCCGATGCAGGTGAAATGCTTCGAGTCGGTGTAGGTGACTGGGCAGGTCGGGTAATCGGTGATCTTGCCGAAGTTATCGAACTAGTTTCGACTGAGTAGCGCACCTGACTGATCCGTGAGCCAGGCTTCGGCAGACTCTTGACTCACCGAATTTCCAATCTTCACGACTGAGTGTTTCTTTCCTTTTGCGGATTCGATCCGAGTTTTCAATGCTCCAAACTCTTTTGTGATTCCGAATCGCGTGGGTTTACCGGAACCAGTTTTTGTAGTTACGACTTTGAATTTGGTGTAGTCGCGCCGTTTGCCTGGATTTGTCGGCGTATTTGTGCTCAAGGATCCTCCCCATAAAGAATGTTTGCTTCTTTTTAATGTCGTTCAACTTGGTGAATTCGCTCAATGACCGGATGGCACACCGGTAGCTATCTCGCCCGCGCACATATACTCCGACCGTTCGCTGGATGTATCTCGAAAAATTCCTGGAGGAATCGTGGCAAGCCGCACAGCAGACCGACCAAATATCTTGTTCATCCTCAGCGATGACCAAGGACCGTGGGCAATGAATTGCGCCGGCACACCTGAGTTGAAGTCGCCGAACCTGGACAGACTTGCCGATACCGGAATCAGATTCGAAAACTTTTTCTGTGCCTCCCCGGTGTGCTCACCGGCGCGTGCGTCGATTCTCACAGGTCAAATGCCTTCCCAGCACGGGGTCCAGGATTTCCTTAGGGCAGGGAATTCGACCGAGTTGCCAGAGGATGGCAAGACAATCAGATACCTGGAAGGACGCACATCGTACGTCGAACTGTTGCGAGATGCTGGCTATGTGACCGGATTGAGTGGTAAGTGGCACCTCGGTGATTCAGCTTCACCCCAGGTGGGTTTCGATTTCTGGGACGTATTCGCAACTGGATCAGGTGACTACTACGACTCGCCAATGTTCAAGAACGGCAGGGCTTACACAGGTGATGAATATGTCAGTGATGTCATTACCGACAACGCGATTGGTTTTCTTGACGACCAGATTGAGTCTGATTCACCGTTCTCACTGAACGTTCATTTCACCGCACCTCACGCCCCATGGGATCGACATCAACATCCTGCTGAGCTTTATGACGACTACTTCGAAAATTGTAAGTTCGAGTCGGTTCGCTGGGACCCAGTTCACCCGGATCACTTAGCAAAAGAGGGATCGTCGGGGAGTGTCGGACAAACTGCCGAACAAAGACAGGCGATGCTGAGCGGTTACTTTGCAGCGATCACGCAGATGGACCACAACATTGGCCGATTGCTTGACTGGCTTGAGGTGAACGAACTACGTGAATCGACCATGGTTGTTTTCACGTCGGACAACGGAATGAGCATGGGGCACCACGGTATTTGGGGGAAGGGCAACGGCACGTATCCACCGAACATGTTCGACACCGCAGTCAAAGTCCCGACCTTAGTGTCGATGCCAGGACTGCTTCCACAAGGTGTTGTTAGTCGTGACCTGTTGAGTCATTACGATTTCTTCCCAACCCTCACGACGCTTGCGGGTTTGGAAGTTGACGATGATGTAGCGCGTCCGGGTTCAAGCTTTGTGAAACTGGTCAACGGTGAAAACCCCGGAGAGACTTCGCCAGTGGTGGTTCACGACGAGTACGGGAAGACCCGGATGATCCGCACGCAGTCACTGAAATACATTCATCGATACCCGGACGGTCCGCACAAGTTTTACGACCTCGCTAACGACCCAAATGAAGTCAAAAACGCCATTGACGCTGTCGCGTTCAGATCGATCATTCGAGCGATGCGGCAAGACCTGTTCGACTGGTTTGATCGGTACTCAGAGCCGGAGCACGACGGATCAAAACAGGACGTGATGGGCAGGGGGCAACTCGACGTAATTGGCGGGGACGAACAGCCATTTGCCCAGGACGTGGAGTTCTTGTTGCGGTAGCTAGAAAAAGAAACCCCTGGAAAATTCTCCAGGGGTTTGAGATTGCCTTGTGTCGAATCGGCTAACGAGTTTCAGCCGGACAGGTTCGCATTCCAAGTGCGAAGTAGATCGGGCAGAAGCTCAATCCAGAAGTCGCTATCAGGATTATTCCGGCAATTCCTACCCATCTGATCGGACTGTCGATGAGAAATAGCCCAAGTAAAGCTACTCCTAGAACCAGTCGGATTATCCGGTCTGCACTGCCTACATTTCGCGAAAGCATTTCAACCCCCCTTGCCGTAAATTTTCGTTTTATTGATTCTGCAATTTCTCTTCGTGAAGACGAGACGACTGGGCATAAGTTCTTTGTGAACAGCGATCAATGAGAGGTTTATCGATTCCCGAAGAACAGCTAAAGTTCTGCCTCGTTATCTAACAGGTACTCTGCTTTTGGGAGAAGAATTTGATCAACACGTTGCTGCTCGGTGGAAAAGGAACCATTGGTTCTGGGCTTCGGGCTTATCTTCCAATACTGGACCCCGAATACTCGGTCACTTCAGCTGATCTCCCTGGCAGCCCGGACAAAGCAACTCATCCCGACGCTCATCGGCAGTTTCTCGATCTGGACGTAGCGAACGACGATGCTGGATTGCGTAAGGCTCTCGAGGGGCGCGACCTCGTCGTCTATTTGGCGAGACTCGACCCGTTGAGCGAAATGAACGCGATGACCGACAGGGTGTTCTGGGCGATCATGGATGTGTGTCCGGAGGCAGTAGTGATTGGCTCCAGCTCGGTACACGCCACGGGGGGCGCCTACTACGGCTACACCCGTGAAGATAATTCACCGATCGCCAACCGTCGTTTTGAAGAAGTAAATCCCTGGCCTGAGCCTTTATCCGTCATGACCGAGCCGTGCCCGACCGGCGATTACGGCGTCGAAAAATCTTACGTTGAAGCGTGGTGTCACCGACTAGGTGCGCATGGGCAAAGCGCAGTTGCCGCTCGCTGGGGTGGGATCAACGACACAAACGGCCCGAAGGATGAAATCTCCTATTTCACCGTCTGGTGTCACCAGGAAGATTCTGCTCGATTTGTCGATGCTTGCTACAAAACGGCACGTGCAGGAAAGCTTCGTCCGAGCGCCCACTACTACGTGATATCTGACAACACGTACAACATTTTCGATATCGAAACGACGCGCCGTGAGATTGGATACGAGCCACAGCACGATGCAGAGAACCACGTTCTCTGAGAAAGCGTTCTGCTTATGAGCGACATTCCAGAGTGGTTGATTAAGCGTCCTGAGCTAGGGCTGACGAAGTCTGATTTGTCGGCGTTTGAAACCTTTTATTCAGATGCTGTCGCTCGTGGTGATGGCGGGACAATTACGTACACCTATCATCAACCGGTCTGGAAGTTTCTTAGTTACATCGGTGAAAATTATCCGCTGCTATTTCACGGGACAGGGAAGCCAGACATAGATGAATTTGTTCCCAGACAGTCGAACGATTCTCAAGAATTTGGCAACCAGCGAGCCGTGTACGCAGCGTCCGATCCGTTGTGGGCCACCTACTTCGCGGTGGTGAACCGGGACGGTCCGGTTCGGTCGTTGGTGAATACGTGCATCCGTTTTGTATCCGATGAAGTTGATCCTGATCCGCACTATTTCTTCTCGATAAACGAGGATGCGTTCGATGCCGATACCTGGCGATCAGGCACGTTGTATCTTCTGCCTCGCGACGGATTCGAGCAGCAGGGTAATGGGAGGGCTGGTGGGTACGAAACTGAACTCCAACAATGGCGCAGTTTCGACCCGGTTAAGCCTCTAGCGAAGATGATGATCCGTCCTGAGGATTTTCCGTTTCTTGAGCATGTCAGAGGCCACGACGTAGGCAAGGTCAGTGTGAGGGCGAGAAAGAACCCGAAAGAGTTCCCGTGGCTGGACTAGCGCGTCTGCGAATTGTTAACAATGTGTAAACGGTGTCATGTAACTATTTACATGTAACACAATTCATGTATTCTAATTCTTGCAAAGAGATTTAGTTACTGATGACATATACTTCACCAACCTGGACATTTCTGACGAACCACACGCACACGTTGCTGGTCATCTGGCGGCAACCAGATGTTCGTGTTCGAGATATTGCCGAGCAGGTTAGAATCACCGAGCGGGCAGTGATGCGGATAATTCGTGAACTTGCCGACGCCGGGTTTATTTCAATCAGTAAGCTGGGTCGTGAAAACCGCTACGAAGTGGTCGGCGACCTTCACCTCCGACACCCTCTCGAAAAGAACCGGACGGTCGGTCAACTCCTCGAAGTTCTATCGAAAGGTGAACCCGTTGTTGCCGGCTAGCACTCTCAAGTCAGTCGCTCAAGGCGAAGGCGTTAAGTTGCACCACTCGACTCGAGGGCGCAGCGCGCTAATGGACGAGGTGTCGGGAGAGTATCGATTAATCGCAGTCGAGAGTTTGTTCTTGCTAAATCGACGTACGCCACGAACTGCCATCTCAGACGGATCCGGGAACTCAGCTTCAATCAATTAGTTCGAAGCTCGCATTTATTTAGTTCTCAAGAAACGAGGCTCCCGAAAAACGGGAGTCAGGATCTCAAATGGAAATCTCAACAACTGGTTGGCTGCTGTTCAACGGCTTTTTGCTTGCCATGCTTGCGTTAGACCTTGGAGTTTTTCACCGGAAAGCAAAGGTGATTCAGCCTCGTGAAGCGCTCATGTGGAGCGGGGTTTGGATCGGAATTGCTGGAATCTTTGCTGTGTTTGTTTACATCTGGCAAGGCTCACAATTCGGCACCGAATTCCTAACCGGTTACCTGATCGAGAAGACGCTTTCGATCGACAACGTTTTTGTGTTCGTGCTGATCTTCAGCTACTTCAAGGTTCCGGCTCAGTACCAGTACAGGGTCTTGTTCTGGGGGGTGGTCGGAGCACTGGTCATGCGTGGAGCATTGATCCTTGCGGGATCGGCTCTGCTCAGCAACTTCCACTGGTCGATCTTCGTGTTCGGTGGATTCCTGGTGGTAAGCGGAATCAGGATGGCTTTCCACGACGAGAGCAAGTCTGATCCGGGTCGCAACCCTGTGTTGAGGTTGGTCAAGAAAATCGTTCCAACCTCAGACGAATACGACGGCCAGAAATTCTTTACCCGCCGTACCGGGATGCTGATGGCGACACCGCTGTTCGCTGTTCTGGTCGTTGTTGAGGCAACTGACCTCGTGTTCGCGGTCGATTCAATACCGGCGATCTTTGCAATCACCGACGAACCGTTCATCGTCTACACGTCGAACGCACTGGCGATTCTGGGACTCAGGGCTTTGTACTTCGCGCTTGCAGGAGTGATCCACAAGTTCACGTACCTGAAGACGGGATTGTCGCTTGTGTTGGTGTTCGTCGGAGTCAAGATGCTCGCAAGCGATGTTTACCACATGCCTGCGTACGCATCGCTTCTGGTGATCATTGGAATCCTGGGGGCTGCGGTCGCTGTGTCACTAATGAAGGCGAAACCGGAAGCTGAACACTCAATCGAACTGGGACAAGTGAGCGTCGACTCACCGCAGAGGGAGATATAGCTCGGATCGGATTTTTCGACCGGGACTTTAGGAGAGGAGTTTCGAATGCAGTACATGGTGGAACTAGAACACAGGGCTGAATCGTGCATCGCTGGAGATCCGGCTGGCAATCACGCTCGACTGTTCGCTCAATTGAAGGATTATGCAGCCGACAAGGGATTGCAAATTCAGGGCGGCTGGCTATTCCCTGTGGGTCACCGAATGTGGTTCGTCGTTGATGCTGAAAACGGACACGATGTACAGCAGCTTTTCTTCGACGCGAAGGTTCACCTGTGGAGCGCAATTTCGGTGAACCCGGTAAACGACTACGACTCTTTCCTGGCGAACATCTTGCTGCCAGCGCAGCGAGGTGACTCGAAGGAATAACCGCTCCTCCTGGCTCTCCTAAATAACTCTTAAAGACGAACTGAGAGACGACTTTGAAACGTGTTCTCGGGTATTCAGTGCTGCTCGTTTTCGGGCTGGTGCTGTCCCAATTTCTACCATCAATATTCGGTTCTAGCCTCGATCCTGTTGCGACTTCAATCAGAGTTGCCACGATGATCGGGCTTGCCTTCATCATGATCCATGTCGGATTCGAGTTCCACATCGATAAAACCAGGCTCGGCAGCTACGGTTGGGACTATGTTGTGGCATTTACCGCCGCATTCTTTCCGTGGGTACTGGTGACCGGTTACTTCTTGCTGGTAATGCTTCCATCTGACTTCTGGTCGGACTGGGACGCATGGAAGGAAACCTTGCTCGCCGGACGCTTCGCAGCTCCTACCTCCGCAGGTGTTTTGTTCAGCATGCTTGCGGCAGCAGGACTTGCCGGGACCTGGGTGTTCAACAAGGCGCGCGTGCTTGCCATATTTGACGATCTCGACACGGTGTTGCTGATGATCCCAATCAAAATGCTCATGGTGGGAATCGCCTGGCAACTCGGAACGGTGGTTTTGCTGTTCACGGTATTGCTGATCGGTGCATACATGTTCATGCACCGTCTAAAACTCCCAATCACCTGGCAATGGGTATTCGTTTACTCAGTATTGATCGTGGGAGTGAGCGAGATTGTTTACGCCGGAAGCAAAGTGATCGATCCTTCGGTTCCGATCCACATCGAAGTGTTGTTGCCTGCGTTCGTTCTGGGTGTCATGGCTCGACCAAGGGGAGGCGACAGAACGAAGTCGGTTGAATCGCAAATTCACGCAGTGCTCGAGCGTCCGTCGGAGGCGAAGGCTAGCTTCTTGATATCTGCTGTATTCATGTTGCTGGTGGGACTGAGCATGCCGGCGATATTGACTCAATCGGACGCTCAACACGCGATGCCGACATCGGAAGAGTTGCACTCTGCAGCACCACCATCAGCAGTCGACAAACCTGAGTACCAGGGCGGGAAATCCGGACTGGACGGCGAGACGGTGACAGCCAACCAGCCTTCAATCGGTTGGGGGGTGATCGTGTTGCACGTTGTGGCGATCACGGTAATCAGCAACATCGGCAAGATGTTCCCTGCATTCTGTTACCGGGCTGAGGCGAGTTGGAGACGAAGACTGGCGTTGTCGATCGGCATGTGGCCGAGAGGAGAAGTTGGTGCCGGGATTTTGGTCCTGAGTCTCGGATTTGGAATTGGTGGTCCAATCGTGACGGTTGCGATGCTTTCGCTCGCAGCGAACCTTGTTCTGTCCGGTGTGTTCATCGTTGCTGTAAAACGATTGATGGATCATCCGGAAAACGAACAGGAACCGGCGACTAATCCCGTCGTCCAACCCGCGGCTACATGAATCGATTCGTCATCCGTTGAAACATTAATAATGAACTGGAAATTCGCTATCTGGCGATTTCTTTTCGGCACTGAGAGTTAGCATTTTCAGTCGGTTTTTTGAATTGGTTGTAAAACCGAATCGCGCCGACTACCAGTAGTTGATACGTGAACCACCTTGCACGGTTGTGGCAGGTGGTTCTTTGTGTGTGAGGAAGCTCCGACCGGATGGCAAAGTTCATATTTCGTCGCGTAATGTTCGGGTTGGTCCAGGGAATCGTGTTCCTGCTGACAATTCTTTACGTTTCGATGATGACGATCTCGGACATCTTGTACGCAGTGGTCGACCCTAGGATTCGGTATACGTAGGGTGGAAATGTGATCGGTGATCGTAACTGGTATTCTGCAACCCATGGTTGTGACGGTTGTTTTAATCCTGTTCGTTCCTCTCCGGTTCGCAATGGCGCGTTATCCGATGTTCTTCGACAAACTTCTCAGTCCGAACATTTGGAACGATGGTGACGAGAACGGATTGTTGATACCCAAAAACCCTGAGGAAACGTTTTTACTCGCTCCCGAGAAATCTCCTCTTCAACAGAAGATTACGCGATTTTTTGGGATTGTTTTGATGTTGCTCGGAATCATTGGTACGTGGGTGTCTTTATCACAATGACCGCGAACCGCCTCAAGTGGATGTGTTTGTAGAAAGCACATCCAAAAGCCCCGATCAAGTGATCGGGGCTTTTGGATTTCTGCCGTTGTGCGGACTACTTTTCGCCGTAGAAACCTTCGCCAGGTTGAGGTGGCATGACTACTAGCCCTGCACCTTCCCTCCGAGTGTGAATTCCTTGCGGAGAAGTGATCTGCGGCACTTCCTGTAGTCGGGTGAGTTCGGCTTCGTCGACTGTTATTCCGAAGCCCGGCTCGTTGCCGACATGGATGTATCCGTCCTCAATGTGAGTATCGGTTGTTACGCATGGCGGCGGATCGATAACCTGGACTTCTTGCATCATGAAGTTCGGCATGGCTGCCGCCACGTGGGCATAGACACTTCCGAAGCTGTTGTTGAACGTCACAGGTAGCTCGTAGGCGTAAGCGAAGTTCGCAATTTGCATCGACACAGTTACGCCGTTGGGGTGCATTTGCACGATGTCGATTGCTTCGTTGTGAACGAGCGGGTAGAACTCATCAAGTCCGTTGATGTTTTCTCCTGAAG
>Ga0181593_10003921_pt1 | contig 13574 bp, 12 predicted proteins | sample 071ome_19_FD_133756 | JGI IMG/M metagenome (GOLD analysis project Ga0181593, IMG submission 133756) | Coastal salt marsh microbial communities from the Groves Creek Marsh, Skidaway Island, Georgia - 071413AT metaG (megahit assembly) | ecosystem: Environmental > Aquatic > Marine > Intertidal...
AAGCTTGGAGCCTTTAATCTGCCCTTACCTTCTGATGCTCTGCATTTTGATAATCTTCAAGTACCCTTTGTTCTGGATCACGAAATCATTCGTTTTGATAATGCCAAACTCTCCGGACCTTTGTCTCTTATCCAAGCAGAAGGAGAAGTCGACTGGCCAGAAGGTTTGGTTGATATAACAGGTGAGCTGCAAATCGCAGGAAACTTGAATATACCCTTGATCAAGCAGTTAGTTAATTTAGCAGACCCTTTCTCTAAAGTAACCAAGTTGAAAATTAATGGAACATTTGACAATCCTGCTTGGGTAATCCATCTGGGAACAAATCCTTTGGACCGGTAGCATATCAATAACAGTTCATAAATTTCATTCAATTCAATCATTGCATGCACTCAAAAATGTGTGTTGAGTAGTAGATTTTATGATAACCCTTAAATTTGGAGGACCAAAGATTGGACTTAAGCGAACTTAAAGGCATTGTTTCCTTAATGCAGAAATCGGATCTTACTGAGCTTGAAATTGAACTCAAGGACTTGAAACTTAGGTTATCGCGTCCTGGTTCAGCCACCTCAGTAGTCCAGAATCCACGCGAGGTTGTTATTCACTCCCAACCTATTGCTCCACCGTCGACTGAGACGCCCGCATCCCCTTCTACTCCTGCGGACATACCGACTAAAGAGGAAGGTAAATCCTTCACCTCTCCAATGGTCGGAACATTTTACCGCAGACCATCCCCTGAAGACCCCGAATTTGTCAAAATTGGCGATAGTGTCAAAAAGGGAGATGTCCTTTGCATAATTGAAGCAATGAAGGTGATGAATGAAATCCAATCTGATGCATCCGGAGTAATCGTTGAAATATTGCTCGATGACGGGATGAGCGTCGAATTTGGCCAACCCTTGTTTAAAATCCGCCCCTCCTAACTCTTTCAATGATTCGTAAGATTCTGATCGCCAATAGGGGCGAGATTGCTCTCCGAATTGTTCGTGCCTGTCGGGAACTTGGGATTCAGACCCTTGCTGTTTACTCTGAAGCAGATGAACAATCCCTCCATGTCCAACTAGCTGATGAAGCGATTTGTATAGGACCAGCACAAGGTTCCGAAAGCTATCTACGTGCCGACCGTATTTTAAGTGCCGCTGAAGTTGCAGATGTGGATGCGATTCATCCAGGCTACGGATTCCTTTCAGAAAATGCCGAATTTGCTGAGCAATGTGCTTCTTGCAACATCAACTTTATCGGACCTAAAGCCGAAACCATTTCCAAGATGGGTGACAAAGCGATGGCTCGTGAAACCGTATCCAAAGCAGGAGTTCCAATTATCCCAGGAAGCGATGGGCCCCTTGAAAATGACAAAGAAGCATTAAAAGTTGCTCAGAAAATCGGATTTCCTGTTATTATCAAAGCGGTTGCTGGCGGTGGTGGCAGAGGTATGCGTATTGCTCATAACGCGGTTAGTTTTTCCAAGGAATTCCAAGCTGCCCGGCTTGAGGCGACCAAGGCATTTGGCAATGGTGCTCTTTATGTAGAGAAGTATCTCGAAAACCCTAGACATATTGAGTTCCAAGTCCTGGCTGACAAACACGGAAATGTTGTTCATCTTGGGGAAAGAGACTGTTCCGTTCAAAGGAGGCATCAAAAAGTCATCGAAGAGGCTCCCTCGCCGTTTTTGGATAAAAACCTCAGAGCAAGAATGGGCAAAGCGGCGATTAAGGCCACGCAGTCAGCCAATTATGTTAATGCTGGCACCATTGAATTTCTCGTCGATGACAATGGAAATTTCTACTTCATAGAAATGAACACTCGTATCCAAGTAGAGCATGCGGTCACTGAAGAAGTTACTGGGATTGATTTAATTAAAGAACAAATCAGTATTGCTTCCGGGAATCGGCTTAATTTTTCACAAAAAGAAATATCTTTCAATAAACATGCCATTGAGTGTCGTATTTGTGCAGAGAATCCGGCTCGCGGATTTACTCCGTCTCCAGGCACGATTGGCTTGTACTACGCCCCTGGCGGTCATGGGGTCAGGGTCGATTCTCATGTTTATGGAGGTTACACAGTTTCGCCTTTTTACGACAGTATGATTGCTAAACTTGTTACCTATGGAAGTACTCGTAAAATCGCACTGGATCGGATGTACCGGGCACTCAGCGAATATATTATCCGGGGCATTGATACGAACATTGAATTCCTAAAAGCTATTGTCCTTGATCCTGGTTTTCGTCAAGGTGAAGCAACTACCTCTTATGTCGAAGAATTTTTGGCTCGTGCCCCTAAAGATGTTTTTCAAAAATCCCAATAATTTATTAATACTATGAGTAAAAAGAAAACTGATACTGAAGTGGACCATAGCATACCCACTTTTTCTGAAGAAACTGGTAGTTTAGGTACTATCCGTATTAATCATAGTGTTATCGCCGGAATTGTTCGCTTAGCTACTCAATCTGTCAAAGGAGTTATTAATGTTGGTGGTGCTGGGGTTGTTGAGGGTCTGACAGACTTTTTTTCCAAAAAGGAATCCGAGCGTGGAGTTTCTGTATCTGAGTCAGAAGATGGATCCTACTCTATTGAGGTTCGGGTTGTTCTTAGATTTGGAGTTGATTTAGCTAAGACTGGATCTCTTATACAAGAAACCATTCGTGATCAGATCCTTTCCATGACCGGCAACCATGCTTCTGTCATTGATGTTGTCATCGATGACATCAAACAGGACACTCTTGATCGTGAAGATGAAGCCGAGGATACCTGGTCAGCACCAGAATCGAACTGATTAAATTATGCTCAAGTATATTCACGAATATGTGAGTCTTGAGCCACATCAGGTTACATCTTCTCCTGTTTTCTTTATTGGAATATCCATTATCATTTTAATTTTGGTCGTTTGGGCATCGCTCCGAAAGATGAGAACCGATTTGGTATCGGTATTTACAGATGAAAATGGTGCCGTTCAGATCACTCCACAAGCCTTGAAGGAATTGGTTCGGAAATCATCCATGGGCATCCCAGGCATTCATTCGCCCACCACTTCTATTCTTAAAGCTTCAGGTCATATCAGGCTTAAAGTCCGTCTTAATGTTGATCCAGAATGCAATGTGAAAGATGTGCGCTCCTCGCTTCAAAAAAAGCTTGAGGATGTCATGATTAACAACCTCAATTTTTCAAACTTTAGCGGGGTTGATATAATTATTCGCGGTTTTCAAGATTCTTAACAACCGCACTCACCTAATCTTTCTAATTCTCGCAATTCCACCTTTCAGAAGGAATGGAGAAAAGAATATTACTTAAGTGTGCCCAAGGTGATCCGAGCTCTAAACTTTACTAAAAAGCAAGCTTATGAAGTTGTTTGGTTGAAATGTGCTGGCTACTTTTTTGCCGAACTTCGTTTTAAGGCAGGTGGTCCAAACTCTATAGGTAACTGGTTTTCTCGAAGCAAAACCTTCCACCCGACCTTTTCAATTTTGTCAATTTTATTAGTATCAACTAAGGCGGAACCGATTGGTTTCGAAAGGAGGGGAGAAAATCCTCCGGATAAGACAATTCCAGCTTCATTCCCAAAAGGGTCAAGAATCTGGCAACCTTGGCGAGGAATTCTTCTGTCCTCAACAACATAGTGGAGGACCATGCCCTTAGGGCTACTTTCCTTTTCGCTCTTTAAAGCCAAGCATCCACTAAAATCAGTCTTGGCCCACCCCACTGCCCATGTAAGCTTCGCCTGCACAGGAGATATAGTTGGTGAAAGTTCATGTCCGTACAAAGGATATCCAGCTTCTAATCTTAGGCTATCACGAGCGGCTAAACCGGCCCATCGTACTTGAAGATCATCAAACGCATCAAACCACTTATTAAGTTCAGGCGTTGGACAATATATTTCAAATCCGTCCGCACCAGTGTATCCAGTTCGAGAAATTATTGCCTCCCCACCCATCCAATCCCCCTCGACAAATTTAAACTTAGGTAATTCTGAAAAATCAGTGCCAAATAAATCCCTTAGTATGGATTCTGCAAGAGGTCCCTGCAACGCAAGTTGACCATATTCTTCGGAAAGATTCTCGACTAAACAGCTAAAACTCTGAGATATTTCCAATAAGGCGTCAAAGTCTTTGGACTCATTTGATGCATTCACGCAAAGCAAATATTCATTTTCATCACGACGATAAACCAAAAGATCATCCAAAGTTCCACCGTCATCTCTACACAACAAAGAATACTGAGCCTGGCCAATTGAACATTTGTTAAGGTCATTGGTTAAAGCGTAGTTTAAAAATTCGGTTGCATCTGGACCACTGACCTTAATTTCACCCATATGTGAGACATCAAAAAGCCTTACCTTATTTCGCACTCCCAAATGCTCTTCTAAGGCACTTCCATAAGAAACAGGCATATTCCACCCCGCAAATGGAATAAACTTGGCACCATTTTCAAGATGTCTTTCAAAAAGAAAAAGATTTTTCAAATCAGTCATTTACAGCACTTATTAAAATGGCATAAAATTTACTTTTAATGAATGTTTTAATGCTCTGTCAAAGATCAAGAGTCTTTTCTTAGATGACCAGCCAACTAGCTATTGCAGTTGTTCTTACCATCGGAATCTCTGCACTTTGCTCGATGCTCGAAGCGATGATTCTTAGTGTAACCACTGCTGATATCGAGAGTTTTAAATTGCTTGCTCCTCGCCGTGGAAGACTATTGGAGAAATTCCGTTTAGAAATTGAAGAGACCAGTTCTGCAATCCTTAGCCTCAACACGATTGCTAATACTTTAGGTGCAACGCTCGCTGGTGGTCTTGCAGAAAGTTCTTTTGGAGATGGCAGCAATTCCATAGTTTATTTCGCTATTGGAATGACCTTGGGTATCTTATTTTTTTCTGAAATTCTGCCCAAAAACCTTACTGTTTCCTATCGTTCTGAATTGATTGGTTTTCTTATCCCTCCTCTCTTGCTTATCAGATGGTTTATGATGCCGTTCTCGAAGATCTGTAAATTAACCATGCGAGTGATGGTACCCCCAAAGGAAAAAAATAGCACTGAAGATGAGGAGGAGATTATCCTGCTTGCAAAAAAGGGAGCACAAGTCGGCAGTTTATCAAAACAAGAGAGTAATTGGGTAACCAACGCTCTTAGACTTGATGGGGTTAAAGTAAGAGAAATCATGACTCCCCGAACTGTTATGCTCGCTCTGGAGGAAAGTTTGAGTGTCTCGGATGTTTTCGATTTACACCCCAACATTCCCTTTGCACGAATCCCCCTTTTTTCAGGCAATATTGATCATATCACTGGTGTTGTCCGAAGAAGAGACCTCCATAATGCAATGGTGGAAGAAAAAAATTCTATCTCTTTGTCTGAGCTTTCCTTCACTCCTTTGTTCATTCCTGAAAACGCCAGTGCAGATAAGGCATTGCGCTTACTTTTATCAGAACATTCCCAACTTTCAATCGCGGTAGATGAATTCGGCTCAGTTGCGGGAGTCTTAGCCATGGAGGATATCATTGAAAGTATTCTTGGGCAGGAAATCTTTGAACATGATGATCTTGCTGTAGATATGAGGGAATTAGCAAAGCGTAGACACGACGCCCAGTCCACTGAAGTTAGAGATTAACTCGTCATTTATTTTTATTTTTCATGGATTGGCTCTATTCAGTATGGACGCACAACCTTAGTCCTTTTCTCTGGCAGTTCCCCGAATCTTGGGGGAATTGGGGTCCTGGAGGAATCCGCTGGTATGGCATTTCCTATTTGGCGGGCTTTCTTTCTGCTTACTATCTACTCTATTATTATTACAAAAAGAATAGAAGCCCGTACGATAGTGACCAGATTATCAATTTGATGACTTTTCAAGTCATGGGAGTTCTCCTGGGTGGTCGGATCGGATTTGTATTACTCTACCGAACTGAAGAATTTTTCGATAATCCCCTAATGATCCTTTTTGTTTGGCAAGGTGGCATGGCAAGCCATGGTGGTTTTGCGGGAGTTATCTTGGCTACTATTTGGTATGCCAAAAAATCTCACCAAAATTTCTGGCCAGTTGCTGATCTGATCGCAACAGTTGTACCTCCGGGTCTTTTCTTCGGGAGGTTAGCGAATTTCATCAACGGGGAACTTTGGGGCAAACAAACTGATTCTTCATGGGGAGTGCTCTTCCCTAACGCTCCAGACTTCGCCCTTGGCGTCGCTCGTCACCCATCTCAGTTATATGCGGCATTCTTAGAAGGTCTATTTATCTTTGCATATGTGCAATTAAGATTTTGGCGGTCGGATATTTATGTAAAAAACCCCGGCAGATTAGGTGGCGAATTTCTAATTGCCTATGCAATCAGTCGCATCATAGGAGAATTTTACAGAGAACCCGATGCATCTCTTATAATCGGAATATCAAGGGGGCAGTTTTACTCGATTTTTCTCTTGTTAGGCGGCATAGGAGTCATCTTTTATTCACTCAAAAGAAAAAAGATTTAGCATTAAAACTGCAGATTCTCTTTAACTTTTATTTCCAGCCAGAACAAATGTTAATGATTTCTCTTTGACAGCCCATGCAAAACCCAGACAAATCTAATTACCAATTTTTCTTTCTCGATCATGATCAGTAATTTATTCGGCTTATTATCCAATGACATCGGCATTGACCTTGGAACAGCAAATACTTTGGTCTTCGTAAAGGATAGAGGGATTGTACTTCGTGAACCCAGTGTGGTGGCCCGATACAAAACGAGTAAAAAGGTGTGTGCCGTAGGATCTGAGGCCAAACGAATGTTAGGTCGTACTCCTGGTACTATAGAGGCATTACGTCCGATGAAAGATGGGGTAATTGCTGACTTTGAGATTTCTGAGGCCATGCTTCGCTATTTCATCGAAAAGGTGGATAAAAGAAAGCTTGTTCCTCCCCGTGTAGTTATTGCTGTGCCCTCAGGAATTACTGCCGTTGAAAAAAGAGCAGTTAAGGATTCAGCCATCCGTGCTGGTGCACGAGAAGTTCTTTTGCTTGGCGAACCAATGGCTGCTTCAATTGGAGCTGGCTTACCTATTCATGATGAATATGCCAATATGATTGTGGATATTGGAGGGGGAACCACCGAGGTAGCTATCATTTCTATATCTGGTGTTTCCTTCCAGAGAAGCATTCGCGTGGGTGGGGATGAGTTAGACGAGGCCATTGTGGCCTACATGAAACGTGCATACGGTTTATTAATCGGAGAACGAACTGCAGAAGAGATTAAATTTTCAATTGGATCTGCCGCGCCCTTGGATTCCGGTGAACTGAGTATGGATGTTCGAGGGAGAGATTCGACCGCGGGGTTACCCAAAACCATTCATATCACTTCCCAAGAAATCCGGGAGGAAGCCTTAAAGGAAGTAGTTCAACAAATTGTTGATCTCGTAAAAAATGCTTTGGATCGGTGCCAACCGGAGCATTCTGCTGACTTGATTGATCGTGGAGTAGTGCTGGCGGGTGGAGGTGCTCTTATTCGCGGGTTAGACCAAGTAATCAGTGATGCCACCGGACTGACCGTAATTCAGGCTGAAGACCCCTTGAGCTGTGTGGCCAATGGTACTGGGGAGTTTCTAAATTTGCTCGACACCCTGAGTCGAGAACAGATTGATCGCTTGGTAACCCAGTAGTTCGATTTACTTTGGCCAACCCCAAGGAAAGGCCTAAACTCGGTCCCTTTTTCATATTGGGATTATTTTTTCTTGTTTATTATGGTCTGCCTTTAAGTTGGAAAATTACAGCTCAAAGTACTTTTGATGAATTTCATGCCCCAATCTGGGATCTTACCTCTCGGATATCAGACCTGTCCTACTATTGGGGGCATCAAGCAGATTCAAAAAATACCTTAATCTCCAAGAATCGTGACTTAGCCAGACTCCGTGCTGATTGGGAGGTTAAAAATGATTACAGGTCTTATTGGGAGCAAGAGCTGGAAAATGTAAAACAAGCTAAAGCTCACTTAACTTCTTTGAGAAGAGAAATTGGTCTGGATGGTGAACAATTCTTTGATCCTATTATTTCCAGGGTTACCCGCAGGAGCTTGGCTGCCTGGTGGCAGGAACTTTCCCTGCGTAAAGGATGTGCTAATGGAATATGGCCGGGTATGGGAGTGGTTTATTCTGCAGGAATCGCTGGTAAGATAGTAAGTTCGAGCAGCAACTCATCACGGGTTGAACTGGTGTCTAATTCCAGTTTCCGTGTCGCAGCTCGAATCGAAGGGGATGATCGCCCGGTTACTTTTCAAGGCGCAGGCATTCTCGCAGGTGGACAACCAATAGGTGTCGTATTGGATGTTCCACACGATATTGCAACGAACAACAAAAGCCCCATTTGGGTTCAGACATGTGACTTAGGTGGAACATTTCCTAATGGATTAAGGATTGGAACAATTGATCATCTGGAAGACAGCGGGGACGGCCTCTTTAAGACTGGCAGGGTATTCATTTCTGCAGATTTAGGCAAAGTTTCTGAGGTAACTATACTTGCTCCAATCCCCTTTAACTAATCGTGTCATTTGAAATCTCGTAATCAAATTTTATGTCTACTCTTGCTTTCAAATGTTATTATACTCTTTTGTATAGCCTTGGTAAACGATCGAACCGGATATTGGGGCGTTTTTCTTTATCTTCCTGGAGTTCTTTTCATCCCCCATTACCAGGTACTTAACCTTGGAAGGTCATTGACGGGACTTTTTATCACAGGCCTTTTCTATGATCATCTTTTTCATCATACTTTTGGTTTCCATGCCTTTATTTTCTGCTTCATTTTTCTTATCTCTAAAGAATTTTTTCATCTTGGAAAACAAAGTTTCAACCAAATTGTTCTCTTTCAGGTATTTGTCAATCTTGCCATGGGAGTCTTTTGGGCACTTTTTTGTTTTACTCAAAATTCATTACTTGGTGTCTGGCCCATCCAACGATTCATTATAGATATTTTGATCTCCACTTTGCTCCTGATTCCAATATCCATTTGGTTTACTAATTTTTGCGATGTTTGGATGGGTCGATTTCATCTTTCAACCGCTCATAAAGCGAAACTTCATTAGATGAAGTTTTTTGAAAAATATTTCCCTGAAGCCCGGCGGTTTCGAATTTTCGCCTGGATGTACTTTTTTCTTTTTATGATCCTCTTTGTATATTTGTTTACCCGTCAGGTATGGGAAAGAGATGATTACCTAGAAAAGGAAAGGAAGCAGGGGCAAAGAAGAATCATTCGTCCCGGTGCTAGAGGCGATGTACTCGATCGTGAAAATAGATTGCTGATCGGCAATCAGGCGAATTATTCGGCTACCCTACATCTCGAAGTTTTAAGCAGGGAAATATGGGAAAAAAAAATACAACTACGCCGGACTTCTCAGCAAATAAGGGAGTCCCTGAACTTGAGGAATCGATTAAGTTTGGCAGACCTAATTGAACATTCTTCGACATTTCCTCATGTAGAAAAGAGGGGGTTCAAGATTAGTGGTCGGTTAAGTAATGAACACGACCGAGTCATGGTTACATCAGGAGGAAAAAGGTTAACTGCAGATACTTCATCTCATTCGTGGAGTTTCCATCGCCGATCCTTTACTAATCATGAAATTGAAAATCTTAGAATCCTAGGTAGTGAAGAATCAATCCATGTCAATGTGTCCGGTCTTTTTTCAATATCTTATCTTATAGACCAAGACGGATTTATAATCCCGAAATTTAAATCAGAAAAAAAGTTGGATTCCTGGTTTCAAAATTGGATGATTTCAGATGAGAATCATTTTCTAGAGTTCTCCGTAAATGGATTTGATCATTCCTGGGAGGCAAGGTTCAGCGTTGTTGAAAAGTACCTGAATGAAGTCAATAAACTGACAGGCAGAAAACAGACCTTATCCATGGAAGAGATTAAAAAACACTGGCGCAGTAAATTAATACTACCCCTGGAACTTTGCGGTGATTTGACGGACAAGGAATATTCCATTCTCATTGAAAAACTTTCGCCCAATTCCCCCATTCAGATTCAGGCTCAGCCCGTTCGTCATTATCCTGAAAGATCTCTTGCCTCTCATGTGCTCGGTTATGTGGGGAGCGGATATGAAGCAGACCCAGAAAACCTTTCAGGTTCCGATCTTGCTACCTTTCAACTCCAAGGCAGAACGGGAAAAGCTGGAATTGAAAAGACATTGGATCCTATTTTAAAAGGGAAGGACGGTGTCGATATTTGGATCGTTAATCCAATGGGCTCACGTTTTGAAAGAATTGAAAGGGAGCCATCTGAAAAAGGGCAATCCATTCAACTGACCCTTGATCTAGATCTTCAATCGATTGCGGAAAATTCCATTGATCGGATGGTAAATAAAGTTTCCAACCAGCGGATCCTCCCGGACAATGATTGGGCTAAAACATTAGAACGCAGAACTAACCGGGCATTATTAGGAACTAATGAAACCGAAGTTCGAGCCGAGCTTCTTCTTTCTGCCTTCAAGGATGCCCCTTTCCCTCTTACAGGCAAGCAAGCTTCGACCGTTGCAGGCTTTAAAGGAACTGAAGAAGATGCCCAAAGGCTTCTTCAACATTTATATGCCCAAGGAGTGCTTGAAAAGTCCGCAAGTAATCCACTCTCTTTCTTTCTTGCCCCTCCACCCAATCCCCCTGGAGCTGCCGTTCTCATCGATGTTGAAACTTCCGAGATTATTATTTTAGCCAGCAAACCCAACTATGACTTGAGCAGTTTGACTCCTTACATTTCGCAAGCTGCCTACGATGATATACAAAGAAGAGAAGCTTGGCTGCCCCGTGCTTGGCATCCGGGCTATGCTCCTGCATCCCCATTCAAGCTAGTAACGGCAATAACCGGGCTCAAGAATGGTGTGATTGATCCCGATGAAAAGCACTTGTGTGAGGGAATTTATAAAGGGATGAAATGCCATATTCACCCTGGGCAGCATGGAGAACTTGATCTCAGAGATGCGATTTCCCAAAGTTGTAATGTTTACTTCTTCCGGGCAGCCGAACGGATCACACACCAAAAACTCATTGCCGAAGCCCGCTGGTTAAAATTTGACGAAAAAACACCTCTTTCCCTTCCTAAACTACGAGATTCTCCACTTGTTCCCGACCCTGAATGGAAAAAAAAGAGCATGGGTGTAAATTGGACACTTGAAGATACCTTCAATATATCGATTGGGCAGGGCGGGCTTCGCCAAAGTCCTCTACAAATGGCATGCTTTGCCAGTAGGCTTGCATTAAATTCTCTAGATTTCACCCCTACCCTCCTTTCAGGTAAGAAAGCACACTCTTCTCAGAAAATACATTTGGGGATGAGTGAGCCCGACTTTAACTCCATTGTTGAAGGAATGGTCCGTGCAACCACCCAAGGTACTGCCAGAAGATGCCAGATTGAAGGCATCCCAGTTGCTGGAAAAACAGGAACCGGTCAATGGAGGAACCACAATATGAAATTGAATCTTGCTTGGTTTATTGGCTTTGCCCCAGCTTATGACCCGCAAGTGGCCGTCGCCATCCTCGTGGAGGGGGTCATTCCTCAGGATCAAGTACAGGGCGGACTTACGGCAGCCCCCATCGCTAAAGACATTCTTTCAGCGTATTTTACAAAATATAATAATAAATACTCGAATAACTAGCCCACACCCAAAAATATACTCTTCCTATTTATCATGGTCGCAACTCCGTCAACAATGCTTGCCTTGGGGACTCAAGCTCCCCCTTTTAGTCTCCCCAACTCGACAGACAACCAAACTTACAACCTTATAGAAACCGAAAGAAAGGGCCTTCTCGTTGCTTTTATATGCAATCATTGCCCTTATGTACTCCATCTTCTTGACCACTTCACTCAGGCTTCAACCGGGTGGCAGAAAAGGGGCGTAGAAGTGGTGGCCATTTCCTCTAATGATGTCGAAAAATACCCCGCTGACCACCCCGATCAGATGGCCATCCTTGCCCAGAATTATGGTTTCTCCTTCCCTTATCTCTATGACGCTGACCAAAGGGTCGCCCGAACATACCGCGCTGCCTGCACACCTGACTTTTTTCTTTTCGATAGGGAACTGCTCTTGTTTTACCGGGGACAATATGATTTCTCTCGTCCTGGATCCGACAAACCGGTCAACGGGGAAAGCCTCGACCAAGCGATTGAGTGCCTACTGAATAAGGAACCTTCCCCACAAAACCAGGTTGCGAGCCTAGGGTGTAATATAAAATGGAAACCGGGCAATGAGCCCTCGTACTTTTCTTGCTGAAAGAAAATTACTTCGTGGTCATTACATAGACCCCATCCCAGTCATCACCTGGTGGGTTTTCCTGCATCACCCGACAACGGTCAATGAGAATCATCGATGGATTGTCCTTCACGCCAGGGGTGACTCCAGGCTTATTCGGTTCCAGTTCTTTCGCTTCAGTAAATAACTGCAGTGCCCCATCCCAGTCCTGCAATAAATACTTATCAATTCCCCGTTGGAAACAATCAAGGCAGTCCTGCGTCTCCTGGGTAAGCTCAGACATAAATCCTGTTGGTTCATACATGGCAACCGGTTGCGACCGCCCTTTAACAACAATTTTATCGAGGTATCGAAAAGCAATATCGTCCTTAACTTTTTCAGATGCAAGCTTCGTCTCCTCTGTCACCATAATATAAGCACCGTAGGCTTTTGCTCCACTTTCACAACGGGCGGCCAAGTTCACCATATCACCCATCATCGTGTAATTGAAACGATCCAAGGCACCCATATTGCCGACTGTAGCAGTCCCCGTATTGCAGCCTATACGAGTTTGCATCTGGGTTACTAATCCATGACATTTCCCCCACTTCTCAACCTCGGGAACCCACTTCTTGCGCAATTCAATCTGTTTCTGTTGCATAAGAATGGAAGTCCGAACGGCTTGGTATGCATGATCCTTCATCGGTATTGGCGCTCCATACATGGCGACGATCGCATCTCCGATATACTTATCCAAAGTACCTCTTTCTTCCTGCAAAATATTCGTCATCGCCGTTAGGTACTCGTTCATTAAATCAACCAGACCCGTGGGTGTGAGAAGTTCAGAAAAACTGGAGAACGCCTGTACATCACTGAAAAATGCCGTGATTTCGGTTTCTTCCCCCCCCAAGGAAGGTTCTTCTCCGGAGGCAACCATTTGCTCAACCAAGTCGGAGGATACATAACTGCCGAACATTCCTTTCAATCTGCCCTTTGCCTTTTGCTCAATTACCACCATCGCAGCCAAGCCAATAAAAGAAGTGCTTAAACCTGCACAAGCTGGTGCGGTAATGGGCCAGATAACATGAGATTGCGAAAATGTTTCAAAGCCTAAATAGACATACCCGACAAGAAGAAGAATACCTCCCGCCTGCACCCACTGAGCATGGTTTCCTTGATAAACAGATAGAAATGCCATTAGCAGACATACAAAAAGAGTGGCCAAGTGATCCGTCTTCAAGGGCAAGCGCTTAAGGTACTCTCCCGAAACTAAGGTCTTAATTAGGTTACCATGTACGCTTACTTTAGGAACGCCAGATGCATCAAATGGAGTGGGAGCAAGGTCCTGAAAGGTTTTCTCCTCCGGACCAATCAGAACAATCGAATTTTCAAATTGGGAGAAAAA
>Ga0181593_10003922_pt1 | contig 13574 bp, 10 predicted proteins | sample 071ome_19_FD_133756 | JGI IMG/M metagenome (GOLD analysis project Ga0181593, IMG submission 133756) | Coastal salt marsh microbial communities from the Groves Creek Marsh, Skidaway Island, Georgia - 071413AT metaG (megahit assembly) | ecosystem: Environmental > Aquatic > Marine > Intertidal...
CCGAGCGGCGCGGAGTTGCTGATCACCACCACGCGCCCCTACACCGACCCGATCCTGGTCTTCCCGCTCAAGGTCGGCTGCGGCGAGGGCGGTGTCTACCGCGAGATCACCCTGCTGATCGACCCGCCCGGCATGGCCGCGCCAACACGCGCCGCGCGTGCCGCGCCAGCGCCATCCACGGCACCGGCGCCGGCACCACGCCAGGTAACACGGGTCAGGCCGACACAACCACGGTCTCCGGCGCCGGTCGATGTGAAGGGTGGCGAGTGGTTCGTCGATCGCGGTGAGACGCTGACCGGGATCATCGTCGAGAGCGGTCTCGACGGTGGTGACCGTAAGCGCCGGCTGGAGTTGATCGACGAGATCGTCGCGGCCAATCCCAACGTGTTCCGCGGTCGTGGTCCCGATTACCTCCCGGCCGGTGCGACCCTGACGCTGCCCGGGTGGGAAGGCAGCAAGGCCAAGGGTCAGGCGCCGGCGTTCGCCGAGACCGAGGAGGCTCAAGCCGAGGCAGAACCCGAATCCGTCGCCGAACCCAAGCCCGAGGCGAAGGAAGAGGATTTCCGCCTCGAACTGACCGGTGAGCGTCCGGAGGGGGCGATCGTCACGCCGGAGATGAAGGCGATCGAAGAGGAACTGGCCAAGCTCAACGCCGCCTCCGAGGAGGAGCGCAAGCTCAATGCCGAGTTGCAGGAGCGCCTGCTGCAGCTCAGGCAGCAGGCCGCCGAGTTGCAGCTGGTCGCCGAGCGCATGGCGCGCGAGAGCGAGCAGCTGGCTGCGCAGGAGCAGCCCGGATCGGCACCTGAAGAAGCCGCGGCCACTGCCGCTGAAGCGGCAGACGCAACGGTATCCGCAGCGCCGGTCAGCGTCGCCGCACCCGAGGGCGTGCCTCCGCCTGCACCACAGGCCGAACCCGAACCCGCTGCCCCGGCAGCCAAGCCCGCGCCATCACCGATGGACTGGGTCAACGAGAATCTGCTGCTGGTGGCCGGCGCGATCTTCGTGGTGCTGATCTTCTTCGCCTTCCTGGTCCGACGTGGCGGCAGCACTACGGATGAGGGCCCGACCCTCGACGAGTTGATTGCGCAAAAGGAACTCGAGCGCGAGGCGCAGTTGCGCGAGATCGAAGAGGCGGCCGAGGCGGTCCACCAGGACATGATCGACGCAAGCGAGGCGCATTCCGCCGCGCAGGAGAAGATGCTGGCGAGCGCCGCTGTGGCCCCGGGCGAAGCGAAGGAAGAGGGGCAAGAACAGAAAGAGGAACACTCCGAAGAGCTGCTCCCCGAGGCCGATGCCGGTCACTACATCTTCAGCGTCGAGGAGGTCGACAGCCTGCTCGAGCAGGCCGAGGTGCTGTTGCTGTTCGGTGAGCCTGAGAAGGCGATCCTGATGATCGAGGAGTACCTCGATGGTCCCGGTCTCGACAGCACGGAACCGCGCCCGTGGCTGAAGCTGTTTCACCTGCTGCGCTCCGAGGAGCGGCACACCGAGTTCGAAGAGCGCGCGATATCGTTCAAGCGCCGCTTCAACATCGAGAAACCGAACTGGGCGACCTACTCGCCGGACGGCTTCATGGGCGAGGGGGTGGGCCTCGAGGAGGGCTGCCCGCACATCGCCCAGCGCATCGGGGACCTCTGGGAGGAGTCGGGCAAGGTGCTCGCCTACCTCGACGCGCTGCTCGTCGACGACCGCGACGGAGAGCGTGTCGGCTTCCCGGCCATGATCGCCGAGGACCTGATGCTGCTACGCGACCTGGCCGCGCGTCGGGCATTGGTCGCCGACGAACTGCACCACGCCCACTGATTCTCCGTACTGGCGATAAAAAAACCGGCCGCACCCACCCGGGTGCGGCCGGTTCCGTTTCCGGAGGCTGCGTGACTACTTGTTGCGGAAGTCGTCGTGGCAGCTCTTGCAGGACTTGCCGGTCGCACCGACCTGCGCCTTCATCGCCCCCTGGTCGCCGGTCTGCGCCACCTCGGCGAGCTTGGTGATCTCCTGCTGCATGGTTTCCATCTTCTGCTTGAAGCTGTCCCAGTCGAGCCAGATCTCCGGCATCGCACGGGTCTTGACGTCACCGGCATCGGTGTCCGTGCCGTCCTGGTAGTAGGAGAGCACCGGCATGCTGCTTACCGATGCCATGCGTGCCGAGTTGGTCTTGAAGGCCTCGACACTGAATGGAATGTCGCCCTTGGCCATGGCACCTAGTGGACCGAAGTTCAGCGCGATGACGCGGTGATAGGCGCGGCGCGCGGTGATCGCGTCCTCGGGCTTCATGGACTGGGCGTAGGCGACCGCCGAGGTGGCCAGGCCGAGCGCGGCCGCCGCGGCGATCTTGAGGTTACGTGACAGGGTCATGCAGGTGCTCCTTTACAAGTTATCTGCCGAGGAGGGCGAGGGTCGCGACAACGACCCCCAGGGAAATCGCGAACAAGAGTGCGGCGAGCCAGCCAGCGGCGAAACGCAGCGTGGGGTGCGGTTGTTCGTTGGGCCACGGCTTGCGACCGCTGACCATGGCGCGCACCAGGTTCTCATGCCGCACCAGGAGGTGGAAGAGCACGGCGGCGACGTGGATCCCGGCCAGCGTGATCAGCACCCAGGCGTTGGTGTCGTGGATCGAGGTCAGCAGGCTGGTGGTGGAACCGCTGACGAGATGGGCGAGTGGGCCGGTGGTGAAGATCTCGTCATCGGCGAACAGTCCGGTGGCGGCCTGCAGCGTCAGCGAGAGCATCAGGAACAGCACCATCCAGCCGCCGAGCGGGTTGTGGCCGGCGACATGCGCAGGGCGGTTGTGCAGGACGACGACCAGGAAATCGATCACCTTGCGTGGGCCGTTGAGGAAGTCGCTGAAGCGTGCGGTGGTGCTGCCGGCGAAACCCCAGCCCCAGCGGAACAGCAGCAGAGTGAGGATCGCGACGCCGGAGCGCTCGTGCCAGCTCATCGCATTGCCACCGGTCAGGCCTGTGGTGACCGAGGTCACCACCAGAATCACCAGGGCCCAGTGGAAAAGACGCACGGGAAGATCCCATACGCGCAGGTCGCTCATGCACTTCTCGTGAATTTCTGCGGCATGCTGACGAGTTTAGTCAGTGGTCGTGAGGTCACCAGTGACCTCGCTCAAATGATGCCGGGTTCACGGCGAACGCATCGATGGCCGAGATCGATACGACTTGACCTGTTCACGGTCAGCCCGCGCTCCAGGTGAAAAAAACGCCGCGCACTTGGCGCGGCGTTTCGTCCCGAATGCAGGATTCTGGCAGAGCCTAGTTGGTGATGATCTCCGGTCCCATCAGCGCGGTCGGGATCGCGGTCGACAGCCACGGGATGTAGGTCACCATGATCAGGAACACGAACAGGATCGCGAGGAACGGTGCGGCGGCCCTGACCACCCGCATCATCGACATCCCCGCGACACCGGACGTGACGAACAGGTTCAGGCCCACCGGTGGCGTGATCATGCCGATCTCCATGTTCACCACCATGATGATGCCGAGGTGGATCGGGTCGATGCCGAGGCTGATCGCGATCGGGAAGACCAGCGGGGCGACGATGACGATCAGTCCCGACGGCTCCATGAACTGGCCGCCGATCAGCAGGATGACGTTGACGATCACGAGGAACATGATCGGGCCGAAGCCGGCGTCGAGCATGCTCGACGCGATCGCCTGCGGGATCTGCTCGTCGGTCAGCACGTGCTTGAGGATCAGCGCGTTGGCGATGATGAACAGCAGCATGATGGTCGTGCGGCCGGCCTCGAACAACGACTTCTTGGTGTCCTTGTGGAAGAACACCGTCAGCAGGCTCAGCGGGTGCTTGAGCAGCTTGGTCTTGGGCTCGCCTTCTTCGGTATGCAGCGGACCCATGTCCTTGTAGATGAAGTTGGCGATGTAGAACGCGTAGACCGCGGCGACCGCGGCCGCCTCGGTCGGCGTGAAGATGCCGCCGTAGATGCCACCGAGGATGATGACGATCAGGAACAGGCCCCAGCCGGCGTCGCGGCCTGCGGCGAAGATCTCGCCCCAACCGACCCACTCCTCCTTGGGCATGTTCTTCATCTTGGCGATGACGAAGATGCCGATCATCAGCATCAGGCCGGCGAGCAGGCCCGGGATGACACCGGCAAGGAACATGCGACCCACCGAGACGTCGACCGCCGAGGCGTAGACCACCATGACGATCGACGGAGGGATCAGGATGCCGAGCGTGCCGGCGTTGCAGATCACGCCAGCCGCGAAATCTTTCGAATAGCCGACCTTGACCATGCCGGCGATGACGATGGTACCGATGGCGACCACGGTCGCCGGCGAGGAGCCGGAGAGTGCCGCGAACAGCATGCAGGCGAACACGCCTGCGATCGCCAGGCCACCCTGCAGGTGACCGACGCAGGCGATGGCGAAGCGGATGATGCGCTTGGCCACGCCACCGGTCGACATGAAGGTCGAGGCGAGGATGAAGAAGGGGATCGCCAGCAGGGTGTAGTGGCCGGCGAAGGCGTTGAACAGCGTCTGCGCGATCGAGCCGAGCGAGCTGTGCGAGAAGATCATCAGGAAGATGATCGAGCTCAGGCCCAGCGAGACCGCGATCGGCACGCCGATCAGCAGGAAACCGATGACCATCGCGAACAGGAAGACGACATCCATGGCTCAGCCCTCCTGCTTCGTCTGGTGGGTCGCTTCCTCGACCATCTCCTCGGCCTCGTGACCGGCGATGATGGTGTCGATGCGTCCGGTGGCGAGGTGCCACGCGGCCTGGAGGACGCGGAAGGTCAGCAGCGCCATGCCGATCGGCAGGGCCGCGTAGGGGATGAAGCGCGGCAATTTCTCGTAGGCCTCGCCTTCGTTCATCGAGGCCTCGATGAAACGCAGCCAGTCCAGCATCGGGATGTCGTCGACCTCGTACCAGGCCTGGTCGTTGATTTCGCCGTTGGTCATTGGCAGGGCCGCGAACGGCGCCCAGAAGTTCCAGGCACCGATCATCAGCAGCACGCAGAAGGCGAGCGTCGCGGTGATCGAGATGCCGGCGAGGATCTTGCGCGTCTTGCTCGAGACGATGTTGAGGACCGCATCGACGCCAAGGTGGCTGTGGGTCTTGACGCAGTAGGAGGCGCCGAGCAGCACCAGCCAGGCAAACAGGAAGACCGTGGTCTCCAGCGCCCAGAGGATGTTGTCGTTGAACACGTAGCGTGCGATGACGTTGGCGAAGGTGACGATCGTCATGATCCCTAGGATCAGGGCAATCATCGTTTCCTCGATCTCGTTGACCACGCGGCCAAGTGCTGACGTTGGCTGGTAGTGCATGACCCGTCCTCCCGGACCGTGACTTCGTATCGTTGTAAGAGGGGCGTGGCCCGGGGACCCGGACCACGCCCCTGCACTGGGCTCCTAGGAGCTTACTACTTGTTGTGCGACTGTGCGGCCTCGATGAGGTCCTTGCCGATGTCACCCTCGAACTGGGCCCAGACCGGCTTCATGGTCTCGACCCACTTGGCGCGCTGGTCGGCGTTGAGCTGGCGGACCACGCCACCGGCGGCGACGATCGCCTGCTTCGCCTCCTCGTTGACCTTGGTCGACTCGGCGTTACGGGTCGCGGTGACCTCGTCCATGATCTTCTGCAGCTGGCTGCGCACGTCGCCCGGCAGGCCGTCCCACCACTTGGTGGAGGTGACCACCAGGTAGTCGATGATGCCGTGGTTGGACTCGGTGACGCCGTCCTGCACCTCGAAGAACTTCTTGCCGTAGATGTTCGACCAGGTGTTCTCCTGACCGTCGACAACGCCCGTCTGCAGCGCCCCGTAGACCTCGGAGAAGGCCATCTTCTGCGGGTTGGCGCCGAGCGCGGCCATCTGCGCGACCAGCACGTCGGAGGCCTGGACGCGGAACTTCAGGCCATTGGCGTCGGACGGATCGATCAGCGGCTTGTTGGCCGAGATCTGCTTCATGCCGTTATGCCAGAAGGCGAGGCCGAGCAGGCCGCGACGCTTCATCGACGCCTTCAGCTTCTGGCCGTCGGCCGAGTTCTGGAAGCTGTCGACGGCGTTGATGTCGTTGAACATGAACGGCAGGTCGAAGATGCGGAACTTCTTGGTGAACTTCTCGAACTTCGACAGCGACGGGGCAGCCATCTGCACGTCACCCGCCAGCATCGCCTCGAGGACGGTGTTGTCGTTGTAGAGCTGGGAGTTCGGGAAGACCTCCATGCAGGCCTTGCCGTTCATCTCCTCGTTGACGCGCTTCTCGAGCAGCGAGGCGGCGATGCCCTTCGGGTGCTTGTCGGTGTTGGTGACGTGGCTGAACTTGATGACGATCTCGCCCGCATCGCACTTGGCGAAGGCGGTGCCGGTCGTCAGGGAAAGTGCTACCGCGGCAGCGGCGGCAGTTGCGATCAGTCGCATTTGGAACCTCCATCTATGGTGTTTGGTCTGGACCGTGAGCCACAAGCTCACTGTCGTGGTGATAAGCAGTAGCCGTGCCAACCACGCCGGGGGCAAGCGATGCCGCCACTCTGGATGCATAAGTGGTTGAATTTCAAATCAGGCATCCCAGATGATGGATGCTCTAGGGCATTGCATGTCGAGGCCTGTGTGGCGGATTCCCGCCCAGCTGAAACCAGACTTGGCGGGTATTCACTCAGATGCACGATACCGCGCACAGCTCTTGTGAGCCGGTTTGCGGCTGTGCTAAATTTCGCCGCCTTGCAGGCGCGTAGCTCAGCTGGTTAGAGCACCACCTTGACATGGTGGGGGTCGGTGGTTCGAGTCCACTCGCGCCTACCAGACGGAAAAGGCCCCGACATGTTCGGGGCCTTTTTTCTTGGCATCGCGGGGTCGGTGACGGACCCGTGATTTGCTTGCCGGCCATCGGCTCTGCTACCCTCGCGCGCCTGTAATTTCAAGCGGATGGGTGGCAGGACGAGGGCCCGCCAGCATCGCTTAACGGGCACGGCCAGGCCGTGCCTTTCCTGATTGTGGGCCGTGTGCACGGCCCCGCCAGAAGATCGCAACGATGCCCCAGATTACGCTTCCCGACGGCAGCCAGCGCCAGTTCGAAGCCCCGGTGACGGTCGCCGAGGTCGCCGCGTCGATCGGCCCCGGTCTGGCCAAGGCGGCGCTGGCCGGACGCGTCGACGGCCGCCTGGTCGACGCCAGCCACACGATCGAGGCCGACTCTGAGCTCGCGATCGTCACGGCGCGCGACGAGGAGGGGCTGGAGATCATTCGACACACCAGCGCCCACCTCCTGGCGCAGGCGGTCAAGCAGCTCTTTCCGGCCGCCCAGGTGACCATCGGCCCGGTGATCGACAACGGCTTCTACTACGATTTCGCCTTCGAGCGGCCGTTCACGCCCGAGGACCTCGAGGCGATCGCAAAGCGCATGGCCGAACTCGTGAAGCAGGCGATCCCGGTCGCGCGCGAGGAGTGGGACCGCGACGCGGCGGTCGACTTCTTCAAGGCACAGGGCGAGGCGTACAAGGCCGAGATCATCGGCGACATTCCGTCGGGCGAAACCATCTCGCTCTACCGCCAGGGCGACTTCATCGACCTGTGCCGTGGCCCGCACGTGCCCAGCACCGGCCACCTCGGCGCCTTCAAGCTGATGAAGGTCGCCGGTGCCTACTGGCGCGGCGACTCGAACAACGAGATGCTGCAGCGCATCTACGGCACCGCCTGGCCCGACAAGAAGCAGCTCAAGGGCTACCTGCACCGCCTCGCCGAGGCCGAGAAGCGCGACCACCGCAAGATCGCCAAGGCCCAGGACCTGTTCCACGTCCAGGAAGAGGCGCCGGGCATGGTCTTCTGGCACCCGAACGGCTGGACCGTCTACCGCACCGTGGAGCAGTACATCCGCGACAAGATCCGTGCGCGTGGCTACCGCGAGATCCGCACCCCACAGATCGTCGACCGCACGCTGTGGGAGAAGTCGGGCCACTGGGACAAGTTCCGCGCCGACATGTTCACCACCGGCTCCGAGGATCGCGACTACGCGATCAAGCCAATGAACTGCCCGTGCCACATCCAGGTGTATAACCAGGGGCTCAAGAGCTACCGCGACCTGCCGCTGCGCCTGGCCGAGTTCGGTTCGTGTCACCGCAACGAGGCGAGCGGCACGCTGCATGGCCTGATGCGGGTGCGCAACTTCGTTCAGGACGACGCGCACATCTTCTGCACCGAGGACCAGATCCAGCAGGAGGTCTCGGACTTCGTCGACCTGCTGTTCGAGGTCTACGCCGACTTCGGTTTCAACGACGTGATCATCGCGCTCTCGACCCGGCCCGAGCAGCGGGTCGGATCCGATGCGGTCTGGGACAAGGCCGAGGCGGCGCTGCGGCAGGCACTGGATGCGAAGGGGCTGGAGTGGACGTTGCAGGAGGGCGAGGGCGCCTTCTACGGACCGAAGATCGACTTCTCGCTGCGCGACTGCCTCGAGCGGGTCTGGCAGTGCGGCACCGTGCAGGTCGACTTCTCGATGCCGGGTCGGCTGGATGCCGAGTACGTCGCCGAGGACGGTTCGCGCCAGGTGCCGGTGATGCTGCACCGCGCGATCCTTGGCTCGCTGGAACGGTTCATCGGCATTCTGATCGAACAGCACGCCGGCGCCTTCCCGGCCTGGCTCGCGCCCTGGCAGGCCGTGGTGCTCACAATCACCGACCGCCAGGACGGCTACGCCGCGGAGGTGGCGGAATCCTTGAAAAAACAGGGATTCAGGGCCTTCGCGGACTTGAGAAACGAGAAGATCGGCTTTAAAATTCGCGAGCACACGTTGCAGCGCATTCCGTATCTGCTGGTGGTCGGCGATCGCGAGCAGGAGGAGGGCGCTGTTGCTGTGCGCACACGCGGTGGTGAGGATCTGGGCTCGATGTCCCTCGAGGCATTCGCCAAGCGCCTTGCCACCGATATGGCCCTGCTGGGCCGAACTGACTAGGAGGATCTGGCAATAGCTTCTGACAAAGAAACTCGTCTCAACGACGACATCACTGCGCCGCAAGTACGACTGATCGGCGCTGGCGGGGAACAGGTGGGTATCGTGACGCTCGAGGAGGCGCAGCAGGCGTCGCTCGATGCGGACATGGACCTGGTCGAAATCTCGCCCACCGCCGAACCCCCGGTCTGCAAGATCATGGACTACGGGAAGTTTCGCTTCGAGGAGAACAAGAAGCGGCACGAGGCGAAGAAGAAGCAGAAGCAGATCCAGATCAAGGAGGTCAAGTTCCGGCCCAACACGGACATCGGGGATTACAACGTCAAGTTACGCAACCTGACGCGGTTCCTCGAAGAGGGTGACAAGACCAAGGTCACGCTGCGTTTCCGCGGCCGCGAGATGGCTCACCAGGAGCTGGGTCTCGAGCTGCTGCAGCGCATCGAGAAGGACCTCGAGGAGCTCAGCACGGTGGAGCAGATGCCCCGCCGCGAAGGGCGCCTGATGGTCATGGTGCTGGCACCCAAGAAAAGGAAGTAGTCGCTCGGTAAAAGCCCGCGAGGGTGCGACGTACTTTTGACATAAACGTAAGCAGAGTAAACGACATGCCCAAGATCAAGAGCAATCGCGGCGCCGCCAAGCGGTTCGCGCGTACGGGAGGCGGTGGTTTCAAGTGCGCGCAGGCGTACAAGAACCACATCCTCACCAAGAAGAGCACCAAGCGGAAGCGCCATCTCCGCCACATGAACCAGGTCGATGAGGCCGATGTTGCAGCCGTGCGCAAGCTGCTGCCGTACAGCTGAGGTAACGAGCGATGCCGCGAGTCAAACGGGGCGTGACGGCCCGTAACCGTCACAAGAAGGTCCTCGCCGAGGCGAAGGGCTATTACGGCGCGCGCAGCCGCGTCTACCGGGTCGCCAAGCAGGCGGTGATCAAGGCTGGGCAGTACGCCTACCGCGACCGCCGTCAGCGCAAGCGTCAGTTCCGCGCGCTGTGGATCGCGCGCATCAACGCAGCCGCCCGCGAGAACGGTCTCTCCTACAGCCGTTTCATCAACGGCCTGACGCGTTCGGGCGTCGAGATCGATCGCAAGGTCCTCGCCGACCTCGCCGTGAGCGACAAGGCTGCCTTCGCCGCCATCGCGGCCCAGGCCAAGGCCGCCCTGTCCAGCTGATCGAACCCCTGACCGTCGGCCGCCCACGGGTGGCCGACGGCCGATCGGGACGACGGGGGAAAGGCCTGGGTGCCTTTCCCCCTTTTTAATTTCTGCGCGATGGGGACGACCACCGGTGCATGACGTAGACCAACTGGTGAGCCAGGCAGGGACCGAGATCGAGGCCGCCACCGACCTCGCGGCCCTCGACGAGGTGCGGATTCGTTACCTGGGCAAGAAGGGCGCACTGACCGATCTGCTCAAGCAGCTCGGCAAGGTGTCCGCGGAAGAGCGCCCGGCGCGCGGTCAGGAGATCAACCGCGCCAAGCAGCAGGTCCTGGAGGCGCTCGACGGGCGCCGCGTGGCGCTCGACGAAGCGAGGCTGGCTGAGAAGCTCGCGGCCGAGACCCTGGACGTGACACTGCCCGGTCGCGGCCAGGCAAGCGGCGGCCTGCACCCGATCACGCTGACGCTGCAGCGCATCGAGCGACTCTTCGCGCAGGCCGGTTTCGCGGTCGTCGAAGGCCCCGAGATCGAGGACGACTACCACAACTTCGAGGCGCTCAACATTCCGCCGCACCACCCGGCGCGGGCGATGCACGACACCTTCTATTTCGACGCGCGGATGCTGCTACGCACGCACACCTCCAACGTGCAGATCCGTGCGATGGAGAACCGTGAGCCGCCGATGGCGATCATCGCCCCGGGGCGTGTCTACCGCTGCGACTCGGACCTGACCCACAGCCCGATGTTCCACCAGGTCGAAGGCTTTCTGGTCGACGAGTGGGTGAGCTTCGCCGACCTCAAGGGCATCCTCAACGACTTCCTGCACAACTTCTTCGAGCGCGACGACCTCGCGGTGCGCTTCCGTCCCTCGTACTTCCCGTTCACGGAACCGTCGGCCGAGGTCGACATCCAGTGCGTGATCTGCGGAGGCACGGGCTGCCGCACCTGCGGCCAGAGCGGCTGGCTGGAGATCCTCGGCAGCGGCATGATCCATCCGGAGGTGTTCCGTCACGTCGGCATCGACAGCGAGCGTTTCACCGGCTTCGCGTTCGGCATGGGCGCCGAGCGCATGGCGATGCTGCGCTATGGCATCGACGACCTGCGCATCTTTTACGACAACGACCTGCGCTTCCTGCGCCAGTTCCAGTAAGCGGGCGAGGGGAGCGACATGCGTTTCAGTGAACAGTGGCTGCGCGAGTGGGTCGACCCCCAGGTCGACGGCGCAGAACTGGCCCGCCAGCTGACGATGGCCGGACTCGAGGTCGACAGCGTCGAGCCGGTTGCGCCGCCACTCGACGGCGTCGTGGTCGGGAAAATCGTCGGCATCGCGCCTCACCCGGATGCCGACCGGCTGCGCGTCTGCGAGGTCGATGTCGGTGGCGACGCCCCGCTGCAGGTGGTGTGCGGCGCGCCGAATGCACGGCAAGGCCTGTGCGCACCGCTCGCGACGGTTGGCGCGACACTTCCCGAGGGTATGAAGATCAAGCGCAGCAAGCTGCGCGGTGTCGAGTCACACGGCATGCTCTGTTCGCCGGTCGAGCTCGGCCTGGGCGAGGCGGCCGATGGACTGCTCGAGCTGGCCGACGACGCCGAGCCCGGGAGGCCGATTACGGAACACCTCGGTCTCGACGACACCGCCATCGAAGTGGACCTGACACCGAATCGTGGTGATTGCCTCGGGTTGGCCGGCATCGCCCGGGAGGTCGGTGTACTGAACCGCGCCGAGGTGACCCCGGTCGCCACCGATCCGGTCCCGGCGACCATTGACGACACCTTCCCGGTCGAGCTCGTTGCACCCGAGGGCTGCCCGCGATACCTCGGTCGCGTGATCCGTGGCATCGACCCGCACGCGACCACGCCGACCTGGATGCAGGAGCGCCTGCGCCGCAGCGGCATCCGCAGCCTCGGGCCGCTGGTCGATGTCACCAACTACGTGATGCTCGAACTCGGTCAACCGATGCACGCCTTCGACCTGTCGCGCCTGACCGGTGGCATCGTCGTGCGCTGGGCCAAGGAGGGTGAGAAACTGCTTCTGCTCGACGGTCGCGAGGTCGAGCTCGACACCGAAACGCTGGTCATCGCCGACCACGGCCAGGCGGTCGCGATCGCCGGGGTCATGGGCGGCGAGCTCTCCGGCATCGCCGACGACACCGAGACGCTGTTTCTCGAGAGCGCGTTTTTCGCGCCAACGGTCATCGCAGGTCGTGCGCGCCGCTACGGCATGCACACCGACGCCTCGCACCGCTTCGAGCGTGGCGTCGATCCCGAGTTGCAGCGCCGTGCCATGGAGCGTGCTACCACGTTGCTGCTCGAGATCGTTGGCGGGCAGCCGGGGCCGGTCGTCGAGGCGGTCTCGGGGGCACATCTGCCGCAGTCGGCCACCGTCGAGTTGCGCCGTGTGCGTATCGAACGGCTGCTCGGTATCGCGATCCCCGATGCCGACGTCGAGGAGATTCTCGGGCGGCTCGGCATGCAGCTCACAGCCAGCGACGACGGCTGGCAGGTGCATGCGCCGAGCTACCGCTTCGACATCGCCATCGAAGCCGACCTGATCGAGGAACTCGCGCGCATCTACGGTTACGACAACGTCCCGGCCAGCCGACCGCATGGCGCAATGACCATCCTGCCCGAGCCTGAGAGACGCGCCGACGCGCTGCGCGCGGCGAACCTGCTGGTCGAGCGTGGTTACCAGGAGGCGATCACCTTCAGCTTCGTCGACCCTGAGACGCAGCAGACACTCGACCCGGACCACGCGCCGATCGCGCTCGCCAACCCGATCTCGAGCGACATGGCGGTGATGCGCACCACCTTGTGGACCGGGCTGCTCGCGGCCTTGGCGCACAACCAGCGTCGTCAGCAGCCGCGTGTCAGGCTCTTCGAGACCGGCCTGCGCTTCCTGCAGGGTAGCGAGGGCATCGTCCAGGAGCCGATGGTCGCGGGTGTCGCCTGCGGTCCCTCCGATCCCGAGCAGTGGGGCGAGCCGCGGCGGGAACTCGATTTCTTCGACGTCAAGGCGGACGTCGAGGCGCTGCTTGGATTGACGGGTCCCGACGGTGGATTTATCTTTAGCCCTGATAAGCGACCTGCACTGCACCCCGGCCAGTCGGCGCGCATCCTGCGCGGCGACACGGAAATTGGGTGGCTCGGCAGCCTCAGCCCGCAGGTCGCACAAGCATTGGGGCTCAAGGGGAGGATCGTACTCTTCGAGTTGAGCCTGGAAGCCCTGGGACAGGGCCCGGCTCCAAGCTACGCGGCACTTTCGAGGTTCCCGGCGATCCGCCGTGACCTGGCCGTGGTTGTCGATGCATCGTTGAACGCCGGAAACCTTTGCGACACCGTGCGCGAGGCGGCCGGGGCGTTGCTCATCGATTTACAGTTGTTTGACATATACGTCGGCAAAGGCATTGATTCAAACAGAAAAAGTTTGGCTTTGGGCTTGACCTTACAGCATCAATCGCGCACTCTTAAAGACGATGAGGTCGACAAATTGATACAAAATGTCGTCC
>Ga0181593_10003924_pt1 | contig 13572 bp, 5 predicted proteins | sample 071ome_19_FD_133756 | JGI IMG/M metagenome (GOLD analysis project Ga0181593, IMG submission 133756) | Coastal salt marsh microbial communities from the Groves Creek Marsh, Skidaway Island, Georgia - 071413AT metaG (megahit assembly) | ecosystem: Environmental > Aquatic > Marine > Intertidal zone...
CCCCGGCTCGCAAAGAATCCGCCGCGACCGCCCCCGCCATCGACCGCCGGGATCGCACCGTCATCGAAGAGCAGGACATCGTAGTCCGACAGGTCACCCTCGTCGAAGTCCGGCGGAAACAGGACGTCGAAGTCGAACTCGAAGTCCTCGAGAATCATCCGAGTCCAACCCGACGGCATCGAACCCCCGTACTGGTCCCAGAGCCCGATCTTCACCTGATCCAGCTGCATGGCGCTGCCGGCCGGGCGCTGCCGCACCCCGACGAAGTCCAACCCCTTCTCCGCGGCGAGCTGCTCGATCCGGTCCCGACCCGTCTCGAGGTAGAACGCCCCCGCGTCGAACGTGCGTCCACCTGCCGTGATCTCGTCCGTGTACCACCAGACGTCATCACCCGCAGCCAACGTGCGGTTCACGGCGACGAAGGCATCGTTGATATGATCGACGACGTAGCCACGCGCCCCGTCGGCATTCGCCACCACGCCAGCCGGCGGCCCCTGAATGATGTCGTCCACGAGTTCGAAGGGCCCGTCGAAGCCCTCCATGACTCGGTCGTACTCGACCCCCATCTGCCAGGCGAGTGTCCAGCCGGTGTTGTCGTACGGTGCCGTCGGGGGCGCACCCGGATAGGCGAAATCGTTCGGGTGCTGCTGCTTTTCGAACATGTCGAGCACGTGCGGACGGAACGCCTGAGCGGCCTTCACAACGTAGGAGCCAGCCGGGTAGCTCACGCCGCCGACCATGAAGTCGCTCGTTGCCCGGTGCACGTCGACGCCGTTGTACAGCAGAGTGTTCACGAACTTCGTGGCCGTCGGGAAGTCCCGCTGATCCCGGGGGATGATGAAGCCCCGAGGGTCCCGGTCTGCCGGGTTTCGAAGGATGCGCTCCCAGTCCTCACGCGTTCCGCGATCCATGGCTTCCGCGGCCGCGTCAATTTCGAAGGGCAGCGTCGTCCACGAGTCGCTGTTGCCCCGCTCGATCGAGTTCTGCCCCATCTGCCAGATGTTGAAGAGGAGGTGGTCGGCGTTCCGGGACGCATAGTCCAGGACGGCCCAGTTGGCCGTCTGCGAGTACTCGACCGACTGGCGGAAATGCCAAGGGCCGGGCTCGACCGGGAGCGGAATGTCACCCCTGGGCATCTGCCGGCCCGGGATGAACGGGATCTCGATCGGGGTGGGGTGCCCGATCGTCTCGGTGAGCAGGCCGATCATGTTCTTGAAGTACGGTGTCGTGCGCAGACCACCGTTCCACCACGTCGAGTACGACGCACCGGATCGCATCGTCGTGCCACCCTTTCCTTCCAGGACGAAGCGCTGGTGCATCGCCGAGCCGACCCGGTCCAGCGACGTGATGATGAGCGGATCGAGGTAGTGGTTCGAAGGATCCCGGAACGGGGGCGCGAACATCACGGTCCCCTGTGGCCCCGTCTGATGGTGGTTGTACACGATCTGCGGGAACCACTCGCGGTACATCGACCGGTTCATGTTCTGCGTCTCGGCGAGCGCAGCCATGTAGAAGTCCCGGTTGTTGTCGTGACCCGCGTACTTGTTGTAGAGCACGGGAACGCCCGACGTAGAGCGCGCCATAGGGTCGTCGAGGCGCATGTACCAGTCCGAGACGAGGGTCATGCCGTCCGGGTTCGCATGCGTCGCGAGAATGACCACATCGTCCAGGATCCGACTCGTTTCTGCGTCCGTGTATTCGTTGAGCCGGTAAATCATTTCGGTCAGCTGAGCAGCCCCGAGGACCTCGGTGGCGTGCAGCCCCCCGTCGATCCAGATGATCGCCTTGCCTTCGTTCGCGAGTTGCCGGGCCTCCTCGCGGCTCACCCCGTCCGACTTCGCGAGGCGACGGCTGATTTCCCGGTAGCGCGTGAGGTTCGCGTGGTTCGCGGGTGACGTGATGATGGCCTGGAACTGGGGTCGACCTTCCTCTGTGAAACCCAGCGTATCGAGCACCATACGGTCCGACTCGTTCGCGAGCTGGATGACGTATTCGTGCATCCGTTCGTAGTTGAACAGGAGGTAATCCGCACCCACTTCGTGACCGAAGAAGTCCTCCGGCGACGTGACACGGCTCTGAGCGGAGAGGGGTGACGCGAGTGCGAACGCGACGAGGGCGATCGAACAACGAACGAAGAGCTTCTGCATTCGACAGACTCCGATTCAACGACGGCGCGGACGGCGCGTCCGCACCTTGCTCCATGGCGCCCCGGTCGGCGAGGTTGCGCAAATCGAGTCGGCGGCCATGTCCAGGGCGAGGTGGAGTAATGTATAGACACGCGTGCATGAATCGTCTGTTGAGCCGCATCGCGGGGAGTTGCACCCTTCTCACCTCCCTCGCAGCACTCGTGCCGAGTGCGGGCTTCGCCCAGACCGGCCCGCTTCGCCTGGTCGCGGAACCGGTCTCGGTGGAGGTCCTGGTCGGCCGATCCGCCCCGCTGTCGGTTCAGGTCGTCGACGCGTCCGGACAGGCGCTCGACGTGGCTGTTCGTTTCGCCGCGCCGCGGGGCGCGCTCCGGGTCAGGGACGGTCGAGTGCAGGGGCTCGAGGCCGGCACATACGAGGTCGTGGCCACGGCGGTGCTGGGACCGGATGCGTCCGCGACCGCGGAGGCCCTGACAATTCCCGTCACGGTCGCCTGGCCGCCGATCGCGCGGCTCGATGTGCACGCCTCATCCGACAGGATCTTCGTCGGCACGACGGTGGCCCACGGCGCGGACGCACTCCACGCGGACGACTCCCGGCGACCCGGAGCTGTGGTCTCGTGGTCGAGCTCGGCACCCGACGTCGCCAGTGTGGACCGGTGGGGGACACTCTCGGCCCACAGGGAGGGCTCCGTGACCCTGACGGCGGCCTTCGAGGCCGGCTCAGCGACCCGGTCGTACTCCGTGGAGGCGTTCCCCGCAGACCAGCTGGGCATCGATGGAGGAGCGGAAACCGCCCGTACCGGCGACGTGCTGCACTTCCGGGCGACGGGTACCGCGGACGGACAGTCCGTCGACGAACTCCCGATCACGTGGGCTTACACCTTTGTGCCCGACGACTCGATCCGCGCACCGGGTGCATCGGCGACGATCGAAGACGGAGCCTTTGTGGCTGAGGTCCCGGGTCGGTACACCGTGCTCGCGATGTCCGGCCCGCTCACGGCACGGACCACGGTGCTCGTGCACGGCCGTGAGGCCGTTCAGGAGATCGAGCTTCAAGGTCGGGGTCCGGTCACGAACTCGCACACCTCCGACCTCTGGGTCTTTGAAGGCGTGGACGGCCGCGACTACGCGATCACCGGCACGTGGGCCGCAAACGGCTGGGCGTTCTTCTGGGACGTGACCGATCCCGCGAACATCGCCAAGGTGGACTCGATCCAGGTGGACGCTCGAACGGTGAACGACGTGAAGGTTTCACCCGACGGCCGCTACGCAGCGCTCTCGCGGGAAGGCGCGTCCAACCGCCGGAACGGGGTCGTCATCCTGGACATGGCGGATCCAACCAACCCCGTGATCGCCTCCACCTTCGACTCGAACGGGGTCACCGGTGGCGTACACAACATGTTCGCCACGAATGACTACCTCTTCGCCCTCGCAGCGGGCGACAAGTATGTGATCATCGATGTGCGTGACCCGTACGAGCCGACGTTCGTGAGCGAGTACAACCACCCGGACAGCCGTATCCACGACGTATGGGTGCACGATGGCATCGCATACTCCTCAGAGTGGCAGACCGGGGTGGTCGTCGTGGACGTCGGTAACGGGCGCTGGGGCGGATCGATCGAGAATCCGGTCTTCGTGACCGCCGTGCCCTACCCCGTGGGCGCCACCCACGCCGCCTTTCCGTACGCCCAGGAATCCACTGGAAGGTTCTACCTCTTCCTGGGCGACGAGATCGGAGGGGGTCGGGGTTCAGCGTGGGCCGGTGAGGGCTCGGATAATCAGCCCTACGACCCGGCCACCGGCCAGGGAGGTGTCCAGGGGCGCATGAGCGGTTATCTGCACATCATCGATTTCACCGATCCGGAGCACCCCCGCGATGTCGCGCGCTACGAAGTCCCCGAGGCCGGTGCGCACAACCTCTGGGTCGAAGAGGACGTCCTCTATCAGGCGTACTACAAGGGGGGCCTTCGGGTCGTGGACGTTTCGGGCGAACTCATGGGCGACCTCATGGCACAGGGACGGGAGATCGCGATCTACAAGCCACAGGACCCCGGAGGTTTTCTACCCAACCAGGTCAGCGTGTGGGGCGGGCAGCCGTACAAGGGTCACGTCTTCTTCAGCGACATGAACTCGGGGCTGTGGGCTGCTAAAGTCCTGCCGAGGGGTCGCCCGATCTCGTAAGTCGAGCAGGCCGGCGGTCAGACCCATGCCCGGGGACCCCGGTCACTCGACGTCCGCGGTTCAGCCTCAGCCCGCGGGCTCCATCCGCCAGAAGATGATTCCCCCCGCCTGCTGGCCGACGCCGACCGACCCGACGAGTTCGTAGCTCTGCAGATCATATACGTCGACCTTGCCGGGCTCGGATCCCTTCCCCTCCACGCTCACGAAGGCGTAGCGGGAGTCTGGAGTCAGGGCGACGCCGTGTGTCACCGTCGTGGTCGACGGCACGATCGCCCGACTCTCCCCGGTCGCCGCATCGAAGAACTGGACCTGCCCCGCGCTCTTGAGCGAGGCAACCAGCACCGCGCCATCATCCGAGATGCCAAGATTGTACGGGGCCCGGCCCGCAGGGAATTTCCGGATCAGCGACCAGCTCTCCCGGTCGATCACGAGGATCTCGTCCGACTTGTTGCACGCCACATATAGAGTCCGGCCATCCGGCGCGGGCTGGACCCACGTCGGCGAGCAGCTCGGATCCTTCATCTCCATCCCAGCCATCGGCATCGAGCCGCCCCGAATCATCCCGTTCGCGCCGGTCATCACCTCAGGCGTCTCGTAATCCGTCAGGGGCGCCTCCGCATCGGTCGAGACTGTGAAGCGACGAGAGACCTCGAAGGTCCGCGTGTCGATCTCGACGAGCTGGTCGTCCATCATGCACAGCGAGTACGCGAAGAGGCCGTCGGGGGCCATACGCAGGCCGTGCGGCATGGTACACGTCGGAATCTGGTCCACCTCCACCATGTCCGGCGTGTAGACGACCGAGACGGTCGACGGGACGTGCTCCCCGTGCAGGTTGAAGTTGGCGATGAACGCGTAGAGGCCGTCGGGCGTCAGGTCGAGCGTGGCCGGGAAATTTCCGAGCAGAATCGGTCTCGATACGAGCGTGTCCGGTCCGGCGTCGAATTTCCAGAGCTTCCCGTCCGGCACGCCGTGCGCCGTCGTCATATACAGGAACTCTCCGTCGGGCGACACGTTGAGACCGTGCGGCCCCTCGTTCTCGACCGCCATCTCGCCCACGGGGGTCGTCTGGTCGATCGACACCCCGTCGGCCGCGAGCTTCACCCGGTGAATGAGATCCGCAGACTCGGCCCCGACGTACACGTAGTACGTCGCGTCGGTGACGGATCCACCGACAGGGACCGCTACAGCCGTTTGCGAAACGGTGCTGGCACCCGAGCAGGCGGCAAGCGTTGCGATCGTCAGCGAGGAGAGCGCGAGACGGACGTTCATCGAAGTGCGGACTCGTGTGAACAGGGCGTTTCCGAGAAGGGGATGGGCCCCGCGAACGGCGCGACGTTATGTCGGACTCCGTCGCAGAGGCACCGGACGAATAATAGGCCGTGGGCCCGGGACCGCATCAAGGGCTTCTCCGGTTCGCATCGCGGGGGCCGCCCTCGTTACCTTTGCGACCTATGATCACACTCGTTGCGATTGTCCTAGTCGCGCTGTCGATCTCGTTTCTCTGCTCGATTCTCGAGGCAGTCTTTCTCTCGATCTCCCACTCGCACGTCGCACTTCTCAAGAACCGCGGCGAATGGGCGGGCGAGTGGTTGGAGAAGGCTCGCCACAATGTCGAGGAGCCGATCGCCGCGATCCTCACCCTGAACACCATCGCCCACACGATCGGTGCGGCAATGGGTGGTGCACAGGCCGCCCATGTCTTCGGGGACGCGTGGGTCGGCGTGTTCTCCGCGGTGCTCACCCTGCTCGTCCTGCTCGCCACCGAGATCATCCCCAAGACGATCGGCGCCACGTACTGGAAAGGCCTTGCACCCGCCACAGCACGGACGCTTCAGGTCCTGATCATCGGCATGAAGCCGGTGCTCATCCCGCTCGCCTGGCTGTCGAAGGCGATCGCGCCATCAGGGGAACAGCCCACGGTCAGCCGTGCCGAAATCGAGGTCCTGGCCGAGATCGGGCGCCGGGAGGGCACGCTCGACGAAGACGAGTACTCGGTGGTAAGCAACGTCATCAAGCTGGACGAAGTGTCGATCGGCGAGGTCATGACGCCGCGCACCGACATGATCGGTGTCCCCATCACCGCCACGCTCGAGACGGTCCAGGAGACCATGCTCGACACCGGTCACCTGAGACTCCCCGTCTTCGAGGAAAACCTCGATACGATTCAGGGCGTGGTGATCGGACGCGACGTCTGGAGAGCGGCCCGGGATGGAGAATCGGACCTCGAGCCCCTCATCCGCCCCCTACCCTTCGCCCCGTCGACCAAGCGGGTCGAAGACCTCATCCCGGAAATGCGGTCCCAGCTCACGAAGATGGCCATTGTCGTCGACGAGTTCGGCGGAACGGCGGGGCTGGTCACGCTCGAGGACCTCATCGAAGAGATCATCGGCGAAATCCAGGACGAGCACGAAGGGGACGAGCCTCAGGCGTTCCAACCACTGAGTGGCGGGCGTGTTCGCATCTGGGGGGGCACCTCGTTACGCGACGTCTCCCAGCGCCTCGGGTTCGAGCCCACGGACGACGAAGACGAGGGGTACGACACCATCGGCGGCTTTGTGCTGGGGCGTCTCGACCGGATTCCCGTAGTCGGGGACGAGGTCGACGTGGAAACCGGGCAGTTCCGAGTCACTCAGATGAGCGGGCGGCGGATCGAGTACCTGCTCTTCGTGACGGGTCGCCACGAGTAGCCCCTCATGGCGTCAGCCGCCGGGGGCAGGCTCCGGCGACTCGCCCTTCGTTCCGGGGGGTGTACCGGCACCCGAACCATCCGGCGTACCTGACTCCTCGTCGGGTCCAGCGCCCGCCACACCAGACTTCGCGGCGGCCTCCTTCGCTCGCTCCTGCTGCTCCTCGATCCAGAACGAGATCGCGAGGAGAATCGCGCCGCACGTGATCGCCATGTCGGCGACGTTGAAGATCGGGAAGTTCCAGAGGCCCAGATCCACGGGTCCGAGGAAGTCCACGACACCCCGATCCCAGCGAACACGGTCGTAAAGATTTCCGATCGCTCCGGACACAACGAGAGAAATCGCGCTGATCCTCAGGAAGTCGTGCCGCTCCGCCTGCTTGTAGAGGACCGCGAGCAGAATCAGCGCCAGAATCGTGACAGGGATGAAGAACCATCGAGAATCCTCCCCCACCCTCATCCCGAACGCGGCACCCTTGTTGAAGGCGAGCGTCAGAGGCACGAGACCGCCCAGCAGTTCGTGCCCGTGATCGAAACTCGTGAGCTCGCGGAGGGCCCACCGCTTCGTCACGACATCCAGAGCCATGATGACGGGGAACGTCAGGCCGAAAATGAGGAGCTTGGGGCGCACGTCGATCCTGCGGAAACGAGAGATCTGCGGGCGAAATATGGCATCTCAGACGCGCGCGTCCATGCGCCGCGACGAACCTGCTCGACCGGAATATAGCGGCACAATATAGCAGCCCTCGGCACATCGTTCCGGCGGGTGGGTAGTGCACTACATGTTTACTCTGCTTAACCCTTAATCCACGGACCCTTACAAAATCAGACATTTCAAGCATGATGTTTGCTTGACACCCCATTTCGGGGCCTGAAGCTTTTAGTAGTACCCGTACCCGGAGCTGTGCCTTCCGAGGCCCCAGCCCCGGGCTTTTTCGCCTATAGGAACATGCCCCCCAGGTCCGCCCGGATATGGCGCACGGCCTGCAGTTTCGGCGTATTCGCGATGGCCACAGCATGCGGTTTCGAACCGCTGCTCGGTCAGGAGCTCGAGCTCATTCGTGTCTACCCCGGCTCCGGTCCGTTCGAATGCGTTGCGCCCGCGAATCCCGAGTTACCCACGCCCGACGATCGGGCGCGGGCGGGGCAGCTCGCGTCCGATGCCAACCAGGCGATGGTCCTGGGCGAAATGAATCAGGTCCAGGCACTCCTCCAGGAGGCCGTCCGACTCGACCCCTCATCGGCCGACCTGGCGTACCGCCACGCGCGCGTGCTCGACGACCTCGACCGCTCCGAGCCAGCCATGGCCGAGTACTGCCGGTCCCTCGATCTCGATGTGGAGTCACTCGGTGTCGTCGACGCCCGCGAGCGACTCACCCGACTATCCGACGAGCTGAGGAACCGAATCCCCGAGACGGCCCGAGACGCGTTCACTGAAGGGCTCGTACAGGCAGACGACAGCCTCTACGCGGACGCCGAGGAGTCGTTCTCCACGGCGATCGACAGTGCCCCGGGCTGGCCCGAACCGCTCTACAACCGTGCCGTGGTAAACGAACGTGCCGGCCGGACTCCTCAGGCGCTGCAGGATTTTCGCGATTACCTGCGATTGGTGGCGGAGGACGAAAGTCAGGCCCTTCGGGTTTCCCAGCGGATCGGGGAGTTGGAGGGATTAGCATCGGTCGCGACGCCAAACCCTTCCGGGGCACTCGCCCTCGGATTGATCCCGGGGATGGGGCATTTCTATACGTCCCGGCCTGTGATGGGTAGCCTGGCTCTGTCAGTAGCGGCCGTGGCGTTCGCGGCCGGATACTCGTACCGCGATGTCACGGTGTTTTGCCTCAACGATGTTTCGTCCGGTGGATCCTGCCCGATCGGCGAGGTCGTGCGTGAGGAAAACAACCGGCCTTATCTGTGGTTTGGCGCGGGTGTGGCCGCGGCGGTCACGATTGCGGCTGCGATCGACGCGTATCTCGGTGCGAAAGGCCAGCGCGACGCACTGACCGCGATCACCGAGCCGGCGGACGGGATCAGGCTGGAGGCAGGAAGACCGCGCGTCTCTGCCCGGGCTGGCCGAGTAGACCTCAGCGTTCTCCGGCTGCATTTCCGGTGACCGTCAGACTGCGCAGGGCACTGGGTCTCAGAGGAGATCATCGCGGGCAGTCGACCGGGTGGGCGGTGCTCCTCCCGCTCTTCCTCGCCCTGCTCGTGTACGGGTGTGAGCAGCGTAATGTCGTAGCCGTGACCATCGGGACCGTCTCCGTCCAGCCGGTCACGGCAAGCCTCATCGAAGGTGAGACCCTTCAATTCGAGGCACTCGTGGAAGATGTGGAAGGAACTCTGCTCGATGCGGCAGAGGCTGAGTGGTTCAGCAGCACCCCAGATTTGGTGCAAGTGGATGCTGCAGGAATGGTGACCGCGGTGCGAGCCGGCTCCGGGGAGGTATCCGCGTCATTTCGGGGCGTGTCGGGGTCCGCCACGGTCCTCGTCATCCCCGCACCGGCCCTGTCCGTCTCCCCGGAATTGGTACGAATCAGGGGAGCCACGGCCGCTGGGTCCCCGCCCCCTGAACTCGTGTCGATTCTGAACGCAGGGGGAGGAACGCTGACCGGGATCACGGCGGACGTCTCGTACGCGCCGGGCGAGCCGGAGGGTTGGCTGAGCCCCTCCCTGACGACCACCGACGCTCCGGCCACGCTGACGCTCGCTGTCGACCCCGATGGGCTGGCAGCCGGGCGGTTTACAGCGCAGGTCACCCTCCGATCCCCCGACGACGACACCCCGCTGTTGCTACCCGTCTCCCTGTCTCTTGCCGGATTGACGATCGCGGAGTCGGAGGGCTCGACGATGGCCTCGGAAGCGGGAGTCACGGACACCGTTACCGTCGCGCTGGACAATCAACCCGACTCGGCCGTGGTCGTGCGCATCTCGAGCGCAGATCCGGATGAGGTGATCGTCTCGCCGAGCAGCCTCGCCTTCGATGCTGATTCCTGGGCGCAGCCTCAGCCCGTCATCCTATCGGCGGCGAATGACATCGAGAGCGATGGGAGCCGGACTGTCGACATCCTGGTTACCGTCGCGGACTCGCTTTCAGATCCGATCTTTCACCCGGTTCCGGACCAGACCGTCTCGGTCACGACGGTGGATGACGACATCGGAAGCTTTTCCGTGCAGTCCACGGAAGGCTCGACGCTGGTTACCGAAGCGGGCGGGACAGATGCGTTCTCGGTCGTCCTCGACGCGGGGCCGCTGACCGATGTGACGTTGCGGGCGCTACCGCGAGATTCAACCGAAGTCTCGGTCAATCCATCTGTCCTGACATTCACCCCGGCCAACTGGTCCGTCCCTCAACCTGTCACGGCCCAGGGAATCAACGACGCACTCCTCGACGGCCCGCAGTCCACCGCGATCGTAATCATCGTGGATTCCGTCGCGTCGGACCCCGCTTTTCTCGCTGCCGGGCTCGACTCGCTCCTCGTGACCACGACGGATGACGACGAAGCATCGTTCTTCCTGGTGCAGACGCCCCCGCCAACGTCCGTCACGGACAGCACTCAGGTGTCCGAGGATGGAGCTCAGGACTCGGTCCTCGTTGTCCTGGGCGCACAGCCTCGGCAAGAAGTTGTCCTGCTGGCGTCGCCTGCCTCCCCGGGGGTGTTCCGTTCGCTCACCCCCTCCCTGACCTTCGACTCCGCGAACTGGAGCACCCCTCAGGCCTTCGTCCTCACCGGAGAGGACGACGAAGTGATCGACGGTCCGCAGAGCTCTACTCTGATCGTGAGCGTAGATGCATCCCTCTCGGATGACGACTTCGATGGAGTGACGCCAGCCAGCGTCACCGTGACTACAGCGGACGATGACGCTGCGGGATTGTCCATCTCTGAGTCGGCTGGTGGTACGATCGTGTCCGAGAACGGAACGGTCGCTGATGCCTTTGTGGTCTCCCTCACGGCAAGGCCGGTGTCAGACGTCGTGTTGAACGTGGTAAGCCGCGACGAGGGAGAGGTGACGGTGGTTCCTGTCCAACTCACGTTCGGCTCGACGAACTGGGACACACCCCAGGCGATCTCGGTCACCGGTGTCGACGATTTCATCGATGACGACGACCTTCCCGTCCCCGTCATTCTGTCCGTTGTCCCGGCCGCCTCCGACGACGATTTCGACGGAATGCCGCCCGACACGGTCATGGTCGTAAACGCGGACGATGATACCGCAGGGCTCACGGTAGCGCAGACGGAGAACGGTTCCCTCGTGTCGGAAGCCGGGCGGGCGGACACGGTAACGGTCGCCCTGAGCGCCGAGCCAATCGACACGGTGATCGTCTCGATTCTCGTGTCAGACACCTCGGAAGTAGCCGCTTCTCCGACTGTCTTGAGTTTTAACGGCGCGGATTGGGACACGCCTAAAGAAGTCGTATTCAACGGCGTCGATGATCCCGTGGACGACGACAACGGCTTTTCTCTGATCGCCATCGGCGTCGTGGAGGGCTTCTCCGATGCCGCGTTCGCCGATGTCGGAGATGTCACGATTCTGGTCACCACGCTGGACGATGACGACGCGACGTTGGTGGTGGATGACGCAACTGTGACCGAAGGGGATGGCCCCGACACCGGGGCTGCGGTCTTCACCGTATCCCTCGCCGCCATACCGACCCAAGCGGTCACCGTAGACTACGCGACGACGAATGGATCGGCCGAAGCGGGAAGCGACTTCACCGCGGTCTCCGGCACCTTGACGTTCGCGCCGGACGGTCCCCTCTCGCAGTCCATTACCGTTCCCGTCCTGGGAGATGCGTTCGACGAGGGATCCGAGGAGACGTTTACCCTCCAACTCTCGGGAGCATTGAACGCCACGATCGCAGACGGCGTGGGTCTCGGAACCATCGTCGACGACGACGGAGCACCGTCCATGACGGTGGACGACGTCACCGTGCTCGAAGGGGCTGCGTCCGAGACATCGACGGTGCTGTTCACGGTCAGTCTGGCCGAGGCGAGCGCGCGGACGATCACGGTCGACTATTCCACGACCGATGGAACGGCACAGTCAGGACTGGATTACGCCAGCGTGGCCGGGACGCTGGACTTTGCACCCGGAGTCCTGACCCGGACGATCGTGGTGACCGTGTTGGGCGACGGTCTATATGAAGGTCTATCGGAGAACTTCCGGGTCCTCCTGTCCAACGCCGTCAACGCGACGATCGACGACCCGGTCGGCGATGCGGTGATCACGGATGATGACCCCCCTTCGTCCCTGTCGATCAGCGACGTCTCTTTGAGCGAGGGTGACGCAGGCACGTCGGAGGCGCTGTTCATCGTGACGCTCTCCCAGGCCGGGGGTCTCGATGTGTCCTTCGATTTCGCCACGGCGGATGCTGGTGCAGTCGACGGCTTCGACTACACGGCCCGGAGTGGATCGCTGACGCTCAGCCCCGGCCAGGTGGTCGATACCATCCCCGTCACGGTACTCGGGGATCCGTTCGATGAGGAGGACGAGTCCTTCACCCTCACCATCTCGAATCCCACTGGTGCCTTGATCGGCACCGCCACCGGAACAGGCACCATCGTCGATGACGATGCGCCGCCGACGCTCGCGGTTGACGATGCGACCCTACTGGAGGGGGCTGCCGGCACGTCGGACGTCGCGACGCTGACCGTCACGCAGTCGACGGCGAGCAATCTGACGGTCACGGTGGAGTACGCGACGGCGGACGGGACAGCAACCGCGGGTGTGGATTATGAGTCCGCTTCCGGCGTGCTCTCCTTCGCGCCCGGCTCCCCGCTGACCCAGACGGTCAGCTTCACCGTGAATGGAGATGACTTCGACGAGGGTCTGTCGGAGACCTTCAGCGTCAGTCTCACAAACCCCGGCGCAGGAACGATCCTCGACGGAACGGGCATCGTCACGATCATCGACGATGAAGGTGTGCCCTCGCTGTCCGTGGGAGACGTGACGGTTGTCGAGGGAGGGCCCACTGAAACGACGGACGCCTCGTTCGCCGTCGAACTCTCCGCCCCAAGTAACCAGCAGGTCACCGTCAACTACGCCACCGTCGCCGCCACGGCCGCCGAGGGTGTCGACTACGAGGGACGTTCGGGGCTGCTCGTGTTCGCACCCGGCGAAACGTCTCAGAACGTAACGGTCCCCGTCTTCGGTGACGCGGTGGATGAAGGGATCTCCGAGGCGTTCAGCCTCTCACTGTTGGGCGCGACCGACGCTTCCATTCTCGATGGCTCGGGTGCCGCCACCATCGTAGACGACGACACCGCAGTGCTATCGATCGCGCCTGCAACGGTCGCGGAAGGTGATGGGGGAACAACCACCGCGGCGTTTACCGTCACAAAGTCACTTGAGAGCGGTGACCTGGTGACGGTGGGCTACGCGACGGTGGACGGGACGGCGGGGGCGCCGTCGGACTATGCAGCGAAGTCCGGCACGCTGACGTTCACGCCGGGTGGGTCCTTAACACAGACGATCTCGGTCGACGTGGTGGGTGATCTACTCGACGAGGGCACGGCCGAGACGTTCACGGTCGAGCTGAGTGGCGCGCAGAACGCGACGCTCG
>Ga0181593_10003939_pt1 | contig 13531 bp, 11 predicted proteins | sample 071ome_19_FD_133756 | JGI IMG/M metagenome (GOLD analysis project Ga0181593, IMG submission 133756) | Coastal salt marsh microbial communities from the Groves Creek Marsh, Skidaway Island, Georgia - 071413AT metaG (megahit assembly) | ecosystem: Environmental > Aquatic > Marine > Intertidal...
AAGAAAAAGCTCCTCTTTATGTTTCCTGTTCTTGTAGTGTGCGGCTTGATGCTTGTTTTTTGTCGTGCGCTTGCGGTGAATGCAGGGCAGTGGGTGATTTTAAGTCTGACATTTTTACCCATCTTTTTATCTTCAGGACTCCTTTTAGCAGCAGGGGTTGTTTTAGCCAGGGTCTATCATCACGAAGTGAAGATGATTCCTCTATCATTTAAGAAAATTTTAGCTCAGTCTTGGGAGCTATTAATTGGGGTCTCCTACCTGACCCTTCCTCTTCTTTTAGCTTATCTATTTTTGTGGATGGTCATGGGAGTCTTTTACTTGCTAAAAGAAATTCCCGCGCTTGGGGATGTTTTAGGGGTTGTTTTGGCCTTTGGACCCTTTATTCTTGTTTTAGGATCCCTTGTTTTATCGATTTTAAATTTGTTTTTGCTCTTTTTTGCAACGCCTCATATCGCGCTTAAATCCCGTTTGAAACTCAAACTTGCTGAAGATATCTATAGTCGATTCAAAGAAAATATTTTTTCAAATATTGCTCTTTTTCTTATTGGAATTATCCCCTTAGCCTTTGGCGTTGGAATTCTTTCGCTCGCAGCAGTGCTCACCGGGGTGAATTTCTTTATGCATACAAAAACTTTGACGATTGCTTTGCAGTGGTTTTTTGTAATGATTCCCTTTGCGGCGCTTCTTACTCCTGGAATTCTTTTCTTTTTTAATTTTGCTGTGGAGAGTTATGCTCTAATGCAAAAGAAGTACGCAAAAATAAGCCCATGAAAAAAATTGCTATTATTGGCGCTGGATTCTCCGGACTAGGCGCATGTTACCACCTCTTGCAACTAGGAGCCGATATCACCGTATTTGATGGGAAAGGAATTGGTGGAGGAGCCTCTGGAGTGGCCTCAGGCCTTTTGCACCCCTATCCTGGAGAAGATGCGCGCCTTTCTTGGAACGGAAAAGATGCGCTCGAAGAGACAAAAAAACTGCTTAAGCTTGTGGGACCGTCGGTTTACAAGGAAAATGGGATTTTACGTTTAGCTCTTTCAGAAAGGCAGGAAAAAGCCTTTAAAAAACGAGCCCAAGAGCAAGATGATGTCGAGTGGTGGGATGCTGAAAAGTGCAAAGCCTACGCCAAGGGAGTTCACTTTGTTCCAGGCATTTTCATCAAATCAGGAGTCACTGTCCATGCAAGCCTTTACTTAAACGGACTCTGGAATGTATGTGAAAAGATGGGAGCGCTATTTAAAGAGGAAAATGTGTCCCTTAGAGACCTTGATGAGTATGACCACATAGTGGTTGCTGCAGGCGGGGGGATTCGGGATTTTGACTTTAAAAATGGCCCTCAACTCAAATTTAATAAGGGGCAAATCTTAGCATGCGAAAAACCAAAATATTGGACAGGAAATGCAAGTATCATTGGGAAAGGATACTTAGCAATGAGTGAAAATGATAGCCGCTGTTTTTTAGGATCAACCTATGAAAAAGAGTACTTAAGTGAGGAGATAGCCCTTGGAGTAGCAACAGATCTGATCTTAAGTCGGACGAGTCAATTTATTGTGGATACCCCCTCGTTTAAAGTGCTAGATGCGAAAGCGGGCATTCGGGTATGCAATGTAAAAACCTATCATCCGATTATCTCACATATTGATGAGCGTGTCACTCTTCTTACGGCAATGGGATCACGAGGGCTCCTTTATCATAGCTACTTTGCAAAGACATTGGCCCAAGACATCATGGAAGAGGCGGTTGTATGAAGATGTTATTTCTAGGATCTGGGGGATCCATGGGAATTCCAGTGATTGGGTGCGACTGCAGGACGTGCATATCTTCAAATGAAAAAAATAAGCGGTATCGTCCTTCTGTTTTAATCTTAGATCAAGATAAAAAGTATCTCATTGATGTTGGGCCTGATTTTCGTGCTCAAGCTCTAGAGCATGGAATCAATCATTTAGATGGACTCATTTTGACCCATACTCACTACGACCACATTGCAGGGATCGATGAGCTTCGCATTTACTCCTATAGACAGAAGAAACCGATTCCAACCCTTCTCTCGCGCGAAACTTACGAAGAATTAAAGGTGCGCTACCACTATTTTATGCCAAAAGATATGGTGCATGATCCGAAGCTTTCCTTTTCCTTTTTAGAAGATGCAAAAGGCAAGCTTAAGTTTGAAGGGCTTGATTTAGAGTACTTTTCTTACATTCAGGTGGGAATGAAGGTCAATGGATTTCGGATCAAAAATACCGCCTATGTCACCGATATTATGGAATATGACGAGGGGATTTTTGAGTCGCTTCAAGGACTTGACACTTTAGTTTTAAGTGGGCGAAGATGGGAGAAATCGATTGCGCATTTAAGCATTGATGAAGGCATTGCATTTGCAAAAAAGGCAGGGGCTAAAAAGACTTACTTTACCCATATTTCACATGAAATTGAACATGAACAAACGTCAAAGGAGCTCCCGGAAGGGTTTTCCCTTTGTTTTGATGGACTAAAACTCGAACTATGAAAGAAGACAAACTCTACGAAGATATCAAGTATGACATTAGCGATTTAGATACCGCGCTGATTGCTGGGGGATATGATCGCGCAGCAGATCTTCCTCTTTGCAAGGAACACCTAGATGAACTTGAGTCGCTCGCTCATACTTATGGCTTTAAAGTGGTGGGAAAAGAGCCTTGCTCTATCCGTAAAATCGATCCTGCCCACTTTTTTGGGAAAGGAAAGATTGAAGAGCTGAAAGCCAAAGCAGAGGAGCTAGGGGCAGATGTGGTCATTTTTGATGATGAAATGTCACCGAATCAGCAAAGAAACTTAGAGAGAATCTTTAAAAAGCCGATTATCGATCGGACTGAACTGATCTTAGAGATCTTTTCTCAAAGAGCGCAAACCAAAGAAGCGATGCTTCAAGTAGAGCTTGCAAGAAGTCACTATCAACTTCCACGCCTTAAAAGACTATGGACCCACCTTTCGAGGCAGTCTTCAGGTGGCGGCGCTTTTCTAAAAGGGGAAGGGGAAAGGCAAATTGAGCTCGATAGAAGATATGTGCGTAAAAGAATCACCAGACTCAAAAAAGAAATTGAGGAAGTGCAACATCAAAGAGAAGTTCAACGTAGAGCTCGAAACCGATCTGGGATTCCCACATTTTCAATCATTGGGTATACCAATGTCGGGAAATCAACTCTTCTTCGCGCTTTAACCGATGCCGAAGTTTTAGTAGAAGATAAGTTATTTGCCACACTAGATACCACCACTCGAAAGTTTTCTCTTCCTAATCATCAAGAAGTTTTACTGATTGATACTGTTGGATTCATTCGAAAGATTCCTCACACCCTTGTCGCAGCATTTAAAAGTACGTTGGAAGAAGCGGTTTTTGCAGATATTCTCCTTCACTTAATTGATGTGAATCACCCCTTAGCAGAAGAGCATGCAGAGTCCACCTATGAGGTTTTAAAAGAGTTAAGCTCAGAGAAAAAGCCGATTATCACCGTCTTAAACAAGGTGGATGTCTTAGAAAAAAGATCGCTTATTACGAGATATAAGCTCAAATACCCCCGCGTTGTGGCGATTTCAGCCCTTTCAGGGGATGGATTTAATGAGCTTATGAAAATGATGATGGATGTCTTAAAAGATCTTCGCAAAGTCGTTTCTCTTCGAGTTCCTCAGAAAGAGTATGCCCTCGTTAGTGAGCTGATGGAAGAAGGGAAGGTGATCCACCAAGATTATGAGGGCAATGACATTTTACTTGAGATTGAAATTCCCTCTCATTTAGAGCATAAAGTTAAAAATTACATCGAAGACGATGAGGAAATCAGTTCTATTCAAAACGAGAGTTAGGAAAAATTAAAGCTTGTTTTTACAAGCTCAATCGCACCGGTTGCAAACATTTGAACACCGATGAGAGCAACAATCATTCCACCGAGTCTTTCAAATGCTACAAGCCCCTTTTCTCCAAGGCCATACTTGAAAAATGGAGAAAGTAGAGCGATTGCGCAAGAAACCACCATGGCACCTAAAATAATTCCTGTCATTAACATGGGATTTCCAACTTTTGATGAATAAAGCATCACAGCTGTGATCGATCCTGGCCCTGCAATCACTGGGGTTGCTAGGGGTACAATCATGGGTTCATGTTGAGGCCCTTTTTCCTTATGATCGGTGGGGAAAATCATGGTAATTGCAATGAGCAGAAGAAGAATTCCTCCTCCCATTCCAAGAATATGTTTATTAATTCCAAGAACATGGAAAATTCCACTTCCGAAATAATTGAAAAGTAAAAGGATAACTAAAGCGAACCCAAACTCTCTTAGGAGAATGAGACGTTGTTTTTTCACCGAGTAGCGGCCAAGAATAGAAATATATAGCGGGATGTTTCCGAGGACGTTGATCACAAAAAATAGTGCAATTGCCATTGAAATTGGACTTTGAGGCATAAAAAATCTCCTTTGATGGAGCTATTATGCACGCAGAGTGAATTTTTTCGTAGGAATTTCGGTGGGAAATTGGCATAATACCTCTCATGAAGAAATATAAAGTTGTCACTTTAGGGTGTAGAACCAACCAGTATGAATCGCAAGCTTTCCAGGATCAGCTGAAAAATCGCGGCTACGTGGAATCAAAAGAAGGGGACAAGGCAGATGTCTGCATTGTCAACACTTGCACCGTCACAGAATCTGCTGATAAGCGGTCTTTATATCAAATTCGAAAGATTGCGCGGGATCACTCTCCTTCTAAACTGGTTGTAACAGGATGTTTAGCTGAAAGATCAAAAGCGGAGCTCGAAAGTTTAAGTGAAGTGACCGACGTCATTCCGAATCAAGATAAGGAAGAGCTTCTCCCTAAAGTCTTTCCGGAAGAAGAGTGGCCAGAGTTTCGGATCGAAAGATTTGAAGCGCACACTCGAGCTTTTGTAAAAATTCAAGATGGGTGCAACTCTTACTGTAGCTACTGCGTGATTCCATTTGTTAGAGGGCGCTCTCGCTCGAAGAAAGTCTTTGATATTTTAAGAGAAGTGGAGTCTCTTGTAGAAAATGGATACAAAGAAGTTGTTTTAACAGGAATTAATATCGGCGACTTTGGACCAGAAAGACTTGGAGATCTAGTACGGAAGGTGGACAAAGTGGAGGGACTTGAAAGAATTCGAATTTCCTCTATTGATCCTGATGAGGTAGATGAGGATTTACTCGATGCCATCACAACATGCAAGAAAACGTGCCCTTCCATGCATATTGTCTTGCAGTCGGGATCAAATATGACCCTTAAACGGATGCGGCGAAAATATACAAGGCAAGACTTTTTAGATGCGATCGGAGCTTTAAGTCGCGCAAACCCTAGCTTCACCTATACAACAGATATTATCGTAGGATTTCCTGGAGAGACCGAAAGAGAGTTTGAAGAGACCTTAGAGCTGATGAAACAGGTCCGCTTTGCTAAAGTGCACATGTTTCCCTATAGCGATCGCCCAAAGACAAGAGCTTCTCGGATGCCAAATAAAGTGCCGCAAGAGGTGATCAAGATGCGCAAAGCAAAGCTTTTGGAAGTTGCAGAGCAAAACGCCTTTTTACTTAGAGAAGACTTTATTGGTCAGGAGTTTTCGGTTCTTTTAGAAACAGAAGAAAAGCCGGGGATGATCATGGGACATACAGAAAATTTCCTTCCTGTATATTTCCCAAAAGATAATCTTCGACCTAATACAATTATACAAGCAAAAATGATAAGCAATACCCCTGAAGGTTTTATCGGTGAAAATCAAGCTAACAGAAAAATACAGACCCTTTTCGCATGAGATAGGAACCACAGTTTTAATTCCTAAAAGCGCATGGAAAGCGACGATCTTCCCTGCAAAAATTGAGCTTGAAAGTTTGATTTCTGAAGGAAAACAAGCAAAACAAACGATTATCCCTCACCTTAGAGGACCATTTAACCAATTTACTGTGATGCAGGACTTAGAAAGATGTTGGGTGCGCGTGTTTGGAGAAGGAAAAGACGGCTTTTTTTCCTATCGATTGGTTGCTGCTGCTCATGAGATTCTTCTTTTCGTAGAAAGGTGTCCAAAAGAGGGGATTGTGTTCACCTATGAAGGGCAAGATAAAAGGCTTTTAAGGAAAGAAGAGCTTATCATCCCAACCACACTGTCTGCATTCACCAAAGGCTTAAGCGAAAAGATCCATTTTGGATCATTTAAAAAGCAAGACTGGACCCTTGTTAAAAGAAGAAACTCTCTTGAAGAGGTGCTTCCTATTTGGTTTGAGCTTGGCAAACATATACCTTCTCACCCCATTTTGGATGTGGGAACCTCTCACCTTCTAAAACAGTGCCAAGATCAGATTCACAAAAAAGCAAAGGATAAGATTGGCGTAAGTTTCATGAATCTTTTTCAAGCAGGGTTTGAAGGGATTTTATCACCTCACCTAAGCGATGCAGGGCACCTTGGCTACTCTTCTCAAGAAGAGGTTATTCCTGATGAGGCCTCTCCACTACTTTTACTCGGAGAAGGATCTCGACTTATTCGGAGCCTTCTTGTTGAGCAATCTGAGGGTAAAGTGCAAATTCTTCCTTGTCTTCCTAAGGAAATTCATGCCGGAAGATTTACAGATATCCATTTAAATGAATCATTAAGTGGTGATTTAGAATGGTCTAAAAAGCTGATTCGAAAGGTGATTCTCCGCCCTAAAAAAGATCAAGAAGTGACCTTGGGATTCCAATCAAATATCAATGCATTTCGCTTAAGAATGGGCAGGCGGGGACGAGGCAAAATCCTTAAAGTAGGGGATTCTATTGATCTTAGAGCAGATGGTCTTTACATCTTGGATCGTTTCCAGAAGTAATTAATCTTCACTCTTATTCGGGATAAGGATCTTTAAAGAGGATGGGAGGACCCGGATATAGACATCTTTATCGAAATCAAGGGGCTCTCCATCGATATGAAGGGTTTTTAAAGGCTTTTTCAGGATCACTTCTTGGCACCGAAACGTTTCGGTATACTTTGAGTCTCCCAGGTGCTTTGTAAAAAGATCGTGAATCAATTTTGGAGCCGCATGAGGGGGAAACTCTTTCCAAATAATAACATCTAAAAATCCATCATCAATTTTTGCGCTTGGGGCAATAAATGCATTATTTCCATATTGCTTGGTATTGGCAAAACAGATGAGAAAGGCTCTTTTATGAATGGGGATCCCATCGATGACTAAGTCATAGTCTTGCGGCTTATATAAAGGGAGCTCAGAAAGAACAGCTAAGAGGTATGAAGCAGGGCCTCGAACGTTGAAGCTTGCAAATGCTGCGCTGACATCTGCGTCAAAGCCAATTCCCGCAACGCCAAGGTAGGTCTCTTCATTAATCCGAACTGTATCAATCCACTGATCTTGAAGCTGGTTGATTACTTTGATTGCTTTTGCAGGGTCGGTTGGAATATCGAAATTTCGAGCAAAGCCATTTCCTGAACCTGTTGGAATGATAGAAAGAGCAGCTTTTGACCCAATCATTCCTTGAGCGACCTCATTGACCGATCCATCTCCGCCGACAGCAACGATAATTTCAGAGCCCCTTTTAACAGCACCAGAGCTCAGCTCAGTTGCGTGTTTAGGGTAGGCGGTATAAAGAATCTCATAATCAAATTTTTTTCGATCGAGGTTTCTTTTAATCAAACGGTCTATTTTCTTTTGTTTTCCTACTCCAGATTTGGGATTTACAATAAAAGTTACTTTAGTTTTCCCAAATAAAGGAGTGCAAAACATTAATAATAAAAATAAAGCCTTATACATAATTGACGAGTATATTCTATTAGAAAATAGTAGACAAGAGGGCAGTTGCGCCTTTAAGATGACCAAAGTATGGAAATGCCTGATCCTCATCACTTACTTGGTCTTCAAAAACATGGAAAACTGATTCGTTTTCTTGATGACTATCCTGTGTTTGTTCATGGAAAGAAAGTTTTATTAACAAAAGGTGACCAAGGTTTTTTTGAATACCTATCGGATACTCCACTTACAAGTAAGGATTACACCCTACAGCACCCTTCAGGCTTAGTCTCCCATGACCCTTACGCTTTTGACTCAACGTTTTCCAAGGAAGATGAACAGCTGTTTATGGAAGGGAAGCACTACGATATCCACCGCGTGATGGGAGGCAGGCTTTGCATAGCTAATGGAGTCAAAGGGGTCAAGTTTTCTGTTTGGGCGCCAAATGCAAAGCAGGTATTTCTCATCGGCGATTTCAATGACTGGAAAGTGGATAAAAACCCTATGCGGAAGATGCCTGCATCGGGAATTTGGGAGCTTTTTGTTCCAGGGCTTCAAGAAGGGGCTAAATATAAATACGCAATTGAAACCTCAAAAGGGGTTATTAAAAACAAAGCGGATCCTTATGGGTATCAGGGGGAAATGCGCCCGAATACCGCGTCGGTGATTACTCGAGTTGATGCGTATGAATGGAATGATCATCACTGGATGGAAAATCGGTCTAAAAACTTAAATGAGCCGATGAATATCTATGAAGTTCACTTAGGAGCTTGGAAAAAAAACGTAAGAGAGTTTATGGGGTACAAACAGCTTGCTCCCCTACTTGTAGAGTACGTGAAAAAAATGGGGTATACCCATATTGAGCTTATGCCTGTGATGGGCCATCCATTTGATGAATCGTGGGGGTATCAAGTGACGGGGTTTTATGCGATTTCGCGCCGCTATGGAAGCATTTTAGATTTTCAGTACTTTGTGGATCTAATGCATCAAAATAATATTGGCGTGATTTTAGATTGGGTGCCAGGACACTTTCCAACAGATGAGCATTCAATTGCGCAGTTTGATGGAACATATCTCTATGAGCATGAAGATCCAAGGAGGGGATTTCACCCGCAGTGGAATACACACATTTTCAACTATGGAAGGTATGAAGTTTCAAACTTTTTAATCGGAAGCGCTAGGTCTTATCTCGATGCTATGCATATCGATGGCCTGCGCGTTGATGCAGTCTCTTCGATGGTTTTTTTAGATTTTGAGAGGAAAGAGGGGGAGTGGCTTCCAAATGAAAAAGGGGGAAATGAAAATTTAGAGGCGATTGAGTTTTTAAAAACCCTTAATAGACATGTTCGCGAAAGGTTCCCTTCCACATGGATGATTGCAGAGGAGTCCCACGCTTTTCCTGGAGTGACCGACCCTAAGGGACTGGGATTTGATCTTCGTTGGGATCTTGGGTGGATGAACGATGCTTTAAAGTACTTCCAAACACCTCATGAACACCGGGAAAAAGCCCATAACCTTTTGATTCATGAAATGACCTACTTTTACGATGAAAAACATTTGCTTCCACTTTCGCATGATGAAGTCGTTCATGAGAAAAAAAGTTTACTTTCCAAAATGCCGGGAAGTGAATGGGAAAAGTTTGCAAACCTTCGACTGCTTTTTAGCTACCTTTTTTGCCACCCAGGAAAAAAGCTCACCTTTATGGGAGGGGAGTTTGGGCAGTGGCTCGATTGGAATTGCAAGGAAGAGATTCACTGGGATCTTTTAATCATGCCCTACCACATGAAGCTTCAAAATTTTGTTTCAAATCTGGGGGAATTTTATAAAAACCACCCTTCCCTTTACGAGGAGGATTTTTCCAAAGAAGGGTTTGCATGGACCGAATCCATTGAGCCTTCACACTGCGTATTTTCATACCTTAGAAAATGCAAAAGTGAAACCTTACTTTGCATTCACCATACATCCCCAGAAGAGCTATCACATTTTCTCATTCCCTTAAAAAAATGCAAAAATCCTAAAGAAATTTTCTCTTCAGATTCAAAAGAATTTGGAGGATATGGCATATTAAACGATGACATTGAAGTGGATAGCAATGGGATTCGTTTGACGCTGCCTCCTCTTTCAACTGTTGTCATTCAGATCGATAGTTAGGAAAAATTTCTATGAACAAAGAAAAGTACTTGTCTCTTCTCAATCAGATTCATAAGCACGATGAGCTCTACTTTCTAAAATCACAGCCAGAGATTACAGATTACGAATATGATTTGCTTGTCAAAGAAGTGGAGAAAATTGAAGCGGAGCATCCAGAATGGGTGCCAGAGGATACTCCGACTCGAAGAGTTGGAGAGATGCCGACAAAAGGATTTAAACAAGCAGTCCATAACGTTCCGATGCTTTCACTTAGCAATACCTATTCAAAACAAGAAGTGGATGACTTTTTAAAACGAGTGGACAAGAACTTAGAAGGGAAAGCTGCAGAGTACTGCGTCGAGCTCAAAATGGATGGGGTTGCCCTTTCTATTCGGTATGAGAATGGGAAGCTTGTTCAAGGGATAACAAGGGGCAATGGAAAAAAAGGGGATGATATTACTGCTAATGTCAAAACCATTCAAAACCTTCCTCATGAACTTAAGGAAAAAGTCACTTTAGAGGTAAGGGGAGAAGTGTTTATCCCTAAGAAGGACTTTATCCAAATGAATCGCCAAAGAGAAGAAGAGGGGGATGCCCCTTGGGCTAATCCAAGAAATGCTGCTGCTGGGTCCTTAAAACTCTTAGATGCAAAAGAAGTCTCTAGAAGAAAGCTTCAGTTAGTTGTCTATAACGCGATTGGCACGCGTCTTTCTCATCAATCTGAGATTCATGCTTACTTAAAAAAGTTAGGTCTTCCTGTAGGGGGTGAGGAGCACTTTAAAGTGTGCAAAAGTGGGAAAGAGATTTTTGCTTTTGCTGATAAAATCGAAGAGAAAAGAGAGGCTCTTCCCTTTGAAATTGACGGGATTGTGATTAAAGTCAATCAGCTTCGCTACCACGATCTACTAGGAACAACGGCAAAAAGTCCAAGGTGGGCAACAGCTTATAAATTTGCGCCAGAACAAGCAGAAACAGTGATTGAAAAAATCCATGTTCAAGTGGGAAGAACCGGAGTTTTAACTCCAGTTGCAGATTTAAAACCGGCTCATTTAGCAGGAAGTACGATTTCAAGGGCAACACTCCACAATGAAGAAGAGATCTTAAGAAAAGATATCCGGGAAAATGACACCGTGATTATCGAAAAAGGGGGAGATGTCATTCCAAAAGTAGTCGAGGTGCTAAAGAAAAAAAGACCTTCTGATTCAAAACCTTGGAAAATGCCTGAAAACTGTCCTGTTTGTGGAACGGAGGTGAGTCGAAAAGAAGGTGAAGTGGCTGTTCGCTGCCCAAATAGATCAAGCTGCGGGGGACAAAATTTGCGTCGCATCTCATTTTTTGTTTCTAAAAATGCCATGGATATCGATCACTTAGGTCCTGAAATCGTTAAAAAGCTCATCGATATGGGACTTGTATCAAGCCCTTCCGATCTATATCGGCTCACAAAAGATGAACTTGAAAACGTAGAAGGATTTCAAGAGAAATCGGTGGCAAATCTTTTAAAAAGCATTGAAAATTCTAAGAAGACAACCTTAGCTAGATTTATCTTTGCAATTGGAATCCCTTTTGTTGGGGAAGGAACAGCCCAACTTCTTGCAGATAGTTATGGAAATATTGAGAAACTTGCAAGCGCGTCTGAAGGAGACCTTTGCGAAATAGATGGGGTGGGGGAAAAAGTCGCAGACTCAATTGCCCAGTTTTTTGAAAAAGAGTCAAATATTGATGAAATCAATGCTCTATTTGAGCTTGGGGTCCAACCAACTGCTCGGATGAAAAAAATCGCAGGACACCCCTTTGAAGGAAAAACCTTTGTCCTTACAGGGTCTCTTGAGAATTTAAAGCGCTCTGAAGCATCGCAGCTAATCAAAGAAAGAGGGGGCAAGGTGAGTGGCAGTGTGAGCAAAAAGACCGACTTTGTTTTGGTGGGAGAAGATCCTGGATCGAAATATGATAAAGCGAAAGACTTAGGAATTGCAATTTTGGATGAGGCAGCTTTTCAAAAAAAGCTATAACAGGTAACCTAACGAAAAATTTTTTGGGGTCTTTTTATGGTAAAAGTGGTTTTCGGAGCCTTTATAGCAGCAATTATTGCATTTGCATGGTCATTTGTTTCATGGGTCATTCTTCCTTGGCATGAAAGTTCCATGAATACATTTAAAAATGAAGAGTTTGTCTTATGGGTAGTGAGGGAAAATGCGCCGAAAAGTGGAGTCTATTTAACGCCGCAATTCAAATCGACAGACGCGGACTTTTCTCCAGAAGAAATTACTCAATCTATCGACTCCCAAAAGGCAGCTTTAAAAAAGGGACCTCTTGTTTATGCTCAGGTCAATCTAAAAGGGGTTGATCCAGATAGTAAAAGCATGTACATCTACTCGTTTTTGACTCAATTTATTGGGGCTATTTTAATTGGGGGGCTTTTAAAACAAGCGGTTGAATTAAGTTATAAAGGTCGTGTGCTTTTTGTCACGACAGTTGGACTTACAATCGGGGTGCTTGGGTTTTTCCCAGACTGGAATTGGTTTGGGGCAGGCTGGAAGTTCACCTTTGTGATGATTGCTGACTTAGTGGTCACCTGGTTTTTGGCAGGGCTATTTTTAGCAGCTTTCATCAAAGACTCCGAGATTCCAGAGCGGGAACTTATGATGTAGTGGATAGCTCCCCAATGAGGGTTTGGTGATTGAAGCTATGAAGCTTGACTGGCTGGAGGGTTCCGATCATGGACTCATCTCCAGGGAAAATCACTTTTTTCCAACATCGAGTTCTTCCCTTGAGCTGGCCGTCTCGATTTTTTCTCTCAACTAAGACTTCGACCTCTTCACCTAGGAAGGTTTGGCGCTCCTCGCTTGTGATTTCTTCATGAAGGGAAATCAATCGCTGCAGACGCTCTTCCTTAACCTCTTGAGGGATATCATCTTTCCAACGCATTGCTGGAGTTCCCTTTCTAGGGCTATAGGTATAGAGAAATGCAACCGAATAGCGAATCTTTCTAAAGACATCTAAAGTCTCTTCGAATTCTGCTTCAGTTTCTGTAGGGAACCCGACGATGATATCGGTTCCAAGAGAGACATTTGGAACGATCTCCTTTAAAAGAGCCACTTTTTCAAAGTACTGCTCTTTGGTGTAGATTCGGTGCATCTTTTTCAGAATGCGGCTTGATCCTGCTTGAATCGGGAAGTGGACAAACTCACAAAGTGAAGGGAGGTCACGAATCGCTTCCATCAGCTCTTTTGTGATGTCAATTGGGTGGCTTGTCATAAAGCGGACCCTTTCGATTCCATCGATCTTATCTAAACGGTAGAGAAGATCATGAAAAAGGGTATTCCACTCTTTTTGATCCTTCCCATAGCTATTCACATTTTGTCCGAGAAGGGTGATTTCTTTGTAACCTTTGTCTGCAAGAAGGCGCACTTCACTTTCGATGTCCTCTGGTGGACGAGAGACTTCCTGCCCCCTTGTATAGGGAACCACGCAGTAGGTGCAGTACTTATCGCATCCTCGAATAATAGAGACGTGAGCTTTATAGGGGTCGTCTCTTTTAGCCACGAGATAGTCAAGATTTTCTTCGAATTTATCGTCGGTGCGAATCTGCTGCTTTCCAGAGTCTAAAAGATTTGTTATCACGGCATCGAGATCGGTGATATTATTCGTTCCAATAATAAAGTCGA
>Ga0181593_10003945_pt1 | contig 13523 bp, 13 predicted proteins | sample 071ome_19_FD_133756 | JGI IMG/M metagenome (GOLD analysis project Ga0181593, IMG submission 133756) | Coastal salt marsh microbial communities from the Groves Creek Marsh, Skidaway Island, Georgia - 071413AT metaG (megahit assembly) | ecosystem: Environmental > Aquatic > Marine > Intertidal...
GTGACGGCGACACGGCACGGACGCGATAAAGACAGCAGGCCTTCGATCACGGCCTTTAGCTCCATGCGGTTGTTGGTTGTATTGGCTTCCCCGCCGCTGATTTCCTTTTCGGTGCTGTTGAATCGCAAAAGGGCCGCCCAGCCTCCTGGTCCGGGGTTTCCCAGGCACGCGCCGTCGGTAAAGATTTCGACAAGGGAATTGGCTTCGCTCATTTTAGGTCAGGAAATGTGCGGCTGTTTGCTATGGTGATTTCTGGTGTTGGATGGGGCGACGAGTATGGCTCTTTTGGGCCGTAAAGCGAACAAGTCAATAAACTGGCATCGGTGGCGCCATTCTGCTAGCAAATCGGTCCCTGGCAGGTCCGGGGGGTAAACTTCCCTACTTCCTTTGGAAACGCAGTTACAAGTCGACGCGCAGGCCCATGACCACTTCCTCATTTTCAATCGTGCGACCGCAATTTGGCAAATTCCTTGCGATATCGTTTGTCGCCCTGACGATAGCGGGGTGCAATACCTCGTTGCCGCCGCCGTGCCCGCCCGTGCGCGTGGACAGCACTACGGGAATTATGACCAAATTTCGCGACGGTGCAGGTCAGGATTTGTCAGGTGTGGAGTACGAGGTCGAGATCGTCGGTTTCAGAGGTGAGTGCGTCATTGAGCCGAATGAAGAGGTCGCCGTGATCTTGGACGTGGATTTTGAAATCACAAGCGGCCCGGCAGCGCAGGCTGGCCCGGCAACGTTCTACTATTTCGCCGCTATACCGCAGTTTTATCCACAGGATTCGGGCAAGAAAATTTTTGAGGTCAGCCGCAGGTTACAAGGCGGAGCAACCGCACCGATTTTGCACAAAGAAGAAAATGTTCGAATCGAGATTCCGCTGAAGGAAAAGCAGCCCGCTGCTTCATTCGATATCTATATCGGACTTCAACTGAGCGACTCACAATTGGAGTTCAATCGACAGCGCATGCAGCGTTAAACGCACATGCGTGGATTCCTGCGGAATCTACGTCGTTGACCCCGAACGCCGACTCAGGCCAGACTCCGGTCATACCGCATACCCGCGTGGAAGAGATCGATACCCACTAAATATGGATATCGGCGCCGAAGGAGCAACCGCCCTCGGAAACTCTCAGGCAAACGGACCGCGTGGGATTGGTACTCTGGAAAGCAGATGGCGCACGATTAGCCGTCTCACCGAAGATGTAAGCCGGAGAGGTTGGCTGAGCAATAACCTCAAATTCCGGTGAATCTTTCAGGTTTTTCCGACAGAGGAGGGCGCCCCGATATCCGGACTCTGAGTCCGGCCTCGCGGGCGGATCAAACCTCTGTGGAGACGTTGAGTGCCGGACAACGCTGCGGACCCTCTTAAGACAACACCGCTTGATGCGCTGCATCGCTCGCTTGGTGCGAAGATGGTGCCGTTTGCCGGTTACAGCATGCCGGTGAACTACCCGCTGGGCGTGCTCAAAGAGCATCTGCATACGCGCGAGCAAGCGGGCTTGTTCGATGTGTCTCACATGGGGCAGGCCGAACTTTCAGGCGAGGATGTGGACGCGGCTTTGGAAATGTTGGTGCCCGGTGACATCAAAGGCCTGGCGCCGGGACACATTCGCTACACCACACTGTTGAACGAAGACGGCGGCATCATTGACGACCTTATGGTCACGCGTCCGGCCGAGGCGGGAAAAGAAAACACTCTATATTTGGTCGTGAATGCCGCCTGCAAGGATGGCGATTTCGATCATATCGCATCCAAATTGTCCGGCCGTGCGTCCCTAAAGCGGTACGACGACCTCGCCTTGCTCGCCCTTCAGGGGCCCAAGGCAGCAACTGTTTTATCGGCACTTGTGCCGGAAGCTTCCACCATGCCGTTTATGACGAGCCGCATCGCCACGTTGGGCGACGTGGACGTCCGGCTGTTCAGGTCCGGCTACACCGGCGAAGACGGTTACGAAATCTCCATTCCCGCCGCATCCGCCGAGAAGATCGCAAAGCTCTTGTTGGATCAGCCGGGGGTTCACCCCATTGGGCTTGGCGCGCGAGACTCGCTGCGCCTTGAAGCTGGGCTCTGCCTTTACGGCAGCGACATTGATTTGACGACAACGCCGGTGGAAGCCGCGCTCACCTGGATTATCGGCAAGCGCAGGCGAGAAGAGGGTGGATTTCCCGGCGCCGCCAAAATTTTGGATCAGATTGCAACTGGCGCACCGCGTAAACGCGTCGGCATCAAACCTTTGGGCCGTGCGCCCGCTCGTGCCCATACAGAGGTGCAGGACGGAAGCGGAAATAAGATCGGCGAAATTACGTCGGGAGGCTTTGGGCCCAGTTCCGGCGGGCCGGTCGCCATGGGCTACGTGGATGCAGCGTTTGCCAAGCCCGGCACATCTCTTTCTCTCATGGTTCGCGGTCAAGCGATGGCGGCTGAAGTCGTCAGACTTCCGTTTACACCGCACCGCTACTTCAAGCCTTAAAGAATTAGGGGAATTCGAATGAGTCAACTTCGCTTCAGTAAAGACCACGAATGGATCGCTGTGGACGGTGACGTGGGTACGGTCGGGATTACGCAGTACGCACAAAATCAACTCGGCGACATCGTGTTTGTTGAAGTTCCCGAGGCGGGCAAGGACGTCAAGGCAGGCGGAGAGGCCGCAGTTGTGGAGTCCGTGAAAGCCGCCAGCGAAGTTTATGCGCCGGTTTCGGGCACGGTTACAGAAGGCAATGCGGTCCTTGCCGACAAGCCCGAGACCGTAAACGAAGATCCGCAAGGTGCGGGTTGGTTCTTCAAAATCAAAGTCGCCGATGCCGCCGAGCTTGATGGTCTGATGGACCAGGCCGCCTACGATAAATACGTCGCTGAATTAGACGCTTAATACCCTAGTTAAGGACACCGCATCATGCGTTACCTTCCGCTCACACAAGACAATCGCACCGAAATGCTCGCTGCAATTGGCGCCAAAAACGTGGACGAGCTCTTTTGCGATCTACCCAAGTCCGCACTAGCGTCGGCCAAGTTCAATCTGCCCAACACACAGAGCGAAATGAGTGTCGAGCGTGACCTTGGCAAAATGGCGGCGAAAAATCTGAACTGCGGACAGGCGCCCTCGTTCCTGGGCGCGGGTAATTACAGGCATCACACGCCCGCCTCACTCGACTACATCATTCAGCGCGGTGAATTTCTGACCGCCTACACCCCATACCAGCCGGAAATCAGCCAGGGCACGCTTCAAGCGATCTATGAGTTTCAAACTCAGGTCGCATTGATGACGGGCATGGAGGTCGCCAACGCCTCCATGTACGACGGCGCCACCGCATGTTCTGAAGCCGTGGCCATGGCGTGCCGCGTGACCAAGCGCACCCGCGCGCTCATCTCCGGGAAAGTGCATCCGCACTATGCCGACGTCACATCAACGTCCATGAAATTCCTGAACGTGGACGTGGACTGTCTCGCGCCCGATCCGTTCAATGTGGAAGATCTCATCGGTCGTGTAGATTCAAGCCTCGCGTGCGTGGTCGTGCAGACCCCCAGCTTCTTCGGTCATCTCTCCAACTTCACCGCCTTGGCCGAAGCCTGCCGGTCGGCGGGCGTGCTCCTGGTGGTATGCGTGTCGGACCCGGTGTCTCTGGGCGCTCTCATCCCGCCGGGCCGCATGGGCGCCGATATCGTTGTCGCCGACGGGCAGTCCTTGGCCGGGCCCATGGGCTTCGGCGGACCTGGTGTCGGGCTGTTCGCCACGCGCGAGAAATATGTGCGCCAGATGCCCGGACGCCTTGCCGGTGAGACCACTGACGAGGATGGACGGCGCGGCTGGGTGCTGACGCTGTCCACCCGCGAGCAGCATATCCGCCGGGAAAAGGCGACCTCGAACATCTGCACCAACTCCGGCCTGATTGCTTTGGCGTTCTCGGTGCACATGACGCTGCTCGGCGAAGCCGGCTTCAAGCGCCTTGCCAAACTCAATCACGCCATGGCTGCGGTACTCGCGCGCAAACTTGCCAGCGTGAAAGACGTGCGCGTGTTGCCCTCCAACTATTTCAATGAATTTGTCGTCGAGCTTCCCAAAGACGCAGCCGAGGTCGCCGAGCAACTTGCCGCCCGCGGGATTCTCGGCGGCATTCCCGTCTCCCGTTTTTATCCGACCTATCCCGAACTGACCGACCTTTTGCTGGTCACGGCGACGGAAACCAACACCATGGAAGATATCGACGCCTTTACCGGCGCGCTGAAGGAGGTGCTGTCATGACAAAGCCAACCACCGCCAGCGGACATGCGGGCCTTCAACTCGAACAAGCGCTGATCTTTGAACAAGATACACCCGGCGCAACCGCCGTTGACTTGCCGGACCTTCCCGATCACATCGACACAATGGGCGAGTTCGAGAATAAGGACGCGATTGGCCTTCCCGGCTTGTCCGAGCCGGAAGTGGTGCGCCACTACACGCGCCTGTCGCAAAAGAACTATTCCATCGACAGCGGCTTTTATCCGCTCGGTTCGTGCACCATGAAGCATAACCCGCGCCTGAACGAAAAAATGGCGCGTCTGCCGGGCCTTGCCGATATCCATCCCTTTCAGCCGGTCTCGACCGTTCAGGGTGCGCTGGAACTGATCGATACATGCGCCCATTGGCTCACCGAGCTGACCGGCATGGCGGCGGTGGCGATGTCGCCCGCCGCCGGTGCTCATGGTGAATTGTGTGGGCTGATGTGCATCAAGTCGGCGCACGATGCGGCGGGGTCCTCGCGATCCATCGTTCTAGTTCCGGATTCCGCCCATGGCACCAATCCGGCCACGGCGGCTCTGTGCGGCTATACTGTGGAATCCATCCCCGCCAATGCCGAAGGGCGTGTTGATCTGGGTGCGCTCAAGTCGCGCCTTGGCCCGGACATCGCCGCGGTGATGATCACCAACCCCAACACCTGCGGGCTGTTCGAGCGCGAATGCATCGAAATAGCCGATGCGGTGCACGAAGCCGGTGCGTATTTCTACATGGACGGGGCCAACTTCAACGCCATCGTCGGGCGTCTTCGCCTGTCCGATCTCGGCGTGGACGCCATGCACATTAATCTGCACAAGACTTTTTCCACGCCTCACGGCGGCGGCGGTCCCGGTGCGGGCCCCACGGTGATCTCCAAGGCCTTGGCGCCCTTCGCCCCCGTGCCTTTTGTGGTGCGCAAGGGTGACGGCTATGAGGTCGAGGAACACGCCGGCTTCGGCGCGGCCAAACAAAGCTATGGGCGTATGAAAGGCTTCCACGGCCAGTTCGGCGTCTTCGTGCGCGCGCTGTCGTATATGATGAGCATGGGTGTGGACGGACTGAAGCAGGCATCCGGCGATGCGGTGCTCAACGCCAACTATCTCCTCGCGCGTCTATCGGCCGAACTCACCCCGGCCTATCCGGGTCCGTGCATGCACGAAGCGGTGTTCGACGATCGGTTCCTGAAAGGCACCGGCGTGACCACCCTCGACATTGCCAAGGCGCTCATCGACGAAGGCTTCCATCCGCCGACCATGTACTTCCCGCTGGTGGTGCACGGCGCGTTGTTGATGGAGCCGACCGAAACCGAAAGCAAGGCCGCGCTCGATCAGTTCATCGAGTCCATGCTGCATCTTGCGCGCAAGGCCAAGGCAGGGGATGCCGCCGAGGCGTTCAAGGCCGCACCCCAGCTTGCGCCGCGCCGCCGGCTTGATGAAACCAAGGCCGCGCGCAAGCCGATCCTGCGCTGGAAACCGTCCGAGGATGCCGCGGCGCGGCAGGCGGCGGAGTAATCGCGAAAGAGCGCAAAAGCAAAACACACGGGAGGTGCGTCATGCTCAAGGTCTATCACCATCCCCGGTCCACCTATGCGCGCCGGGTGATGATCTACCTCATCGAAAAAGAACTGCCGCACGAGGCCATCGTTCTCGACATGGCCGCCAAGGCGCATAAGGCGCCCGAGTATCTCGGTAAGAATCCTTATGGCCGCGTGCCGTGCATCGACGACGACGGCTTCACCCTGTTCGAGTCCACATCCATCCTGAATTATCTTGAGGCGACTCATCCCAAGCCCGCGCTGGCGCCCACCGATCCCAAACTGCGCGCGATCATGGATATGCACATGAAGCTGTGCGACATCGAAATGGGCCGGCACGTCAGCACCATCATCATCCCGAAACGGTTCCTGAAGAAGGAACGCTGGGACCTTGCGGCTATGGACGCGGCCAAGGCGGCCATCGAAAAGCACCTGGAGATTTTGCGCACGCAGCTGGCGGGCAAGACCTACCTCGTCGCCGAGCAGTTCAGCCTGGCCGATATCTGCTACATGCCGTTCCTGCACTTCCTGCCGCTGATGGAGATCGATCCGCCCGCGGCGGTACGTGACTGGGCCGCGCGTCTGCTGGAGCGCGACAGCGCCAAGGAAACGGTCCCGGACCTCTAGCCGGTCTCTCCCGGCCAATAAAAAAGCCCGGGCTTTTGCACCGGGCTTTTTCGTGTCTCATATGTCGCTTGATCTAGTTCAGGCGGCTCTGCAGCTCGCCGATGGCCTTCTCGGTCAGGTCCTGCTTCTTGGCGTCGTCCAGGTTCTCGCGGATCAGCTGCTCGGCGGCCGCCAGGGCCACGTCCACGGCCGTGCTCCGGACTTGGGCGAGGGCCTGAGCCTCGGACTGGGCGATGCGGTCCAGGGCCTGCTGCTGACGGCGCTCCAGCGCCCGCTCCAGGTCCTTCTCCGCGTCCGCCTTCAGGCGCACCGCATCGGCCTTGGCTTGGCTGATGATCTTCTCGGCCTCGGCCATTGCATCGCGCTGCTTGGCCTGATACTCGGCCAGAAGCGCCTGGGCGTCCTCGCGCAGCTTGCGGGCTTCCTCGATCTGCTCGCGGATCTTGGAGGCGCGGCCGTCCAGCGTGCCGGCAACCATCCTGGACACCGGCTTGAAGGCCAGCGCCACCACTAGAATAAACGCGAGCCCCACCCAGAACGACGGATCGTACAGCATCAGCGCGTCTCCTTCAGGGCCTTGGCCACGGCGGCATCCACCGCACCACCTTCAGGTGAAAGCGCGGCCAGCTTGTTCACCACATCGCGGGCGGTGTCGGCGGCAATGCCTGTGAGCCCGTCCATGGCGTCCTGCTTGGCCTTGTTAATGCGTGCCTCACCTTCGGTGATCTGTGTGGTCACGCGGGCGGAGACTTCAGCCGTTTTCTTGTCGGCAATCTCCTTCATCTCCGCCTGGGCCTTGCGCATATGCTCGTGCGCCTGATCCCGCGCCTCGGCCATGGCTTGCTCATAGGCTGCAATGGCCGCATTGGTATCCGCCTTCAGCTTGGCGGCGCGGTCCAAGTCGTCCTGGATCACGCGGGCGCGTTGTTCCAGAACCTCGCCAATCCGAGGAACGGCAATCTTGGCCACCACCCAATAAAGAGCGGCGAAGGTCACCACCAGCCAGAAGATCTGGGAGGCGAAGGACGAAGGATCAAACTGAGGCATCAGCCGTTTTCCCTAAAGCCTTAAGGCTGTCTTAGGTGAACAGGATGATGAGCGCGACCACCAGGGCGAACAGCGCCGTGGCTTCCGACAGGGCGAAGCCCAGGAACGCGAACGTGCGCAGTTCGTTGGACATCGAGGGGTTGCGCGCGGCGGCCTGCATGTACTGGCCGAACACGGTACCCACACCGACACCACCACCGATAACGCCGATGGCGGCAAGGCCGGCGCCGATCATCTTTGCTGCTTCTGTTTCCATGTCTCTAATCCTTTCGTGAACGAAGAGTTGGTTTGTTGAACGTTTGGTATCTCGAAAAATCTTAGTGCAGGTGGAGCGCGTCGTTGAGATACAGTGTCGTCAACAGCGCGAACACATAGGCCTGAATCAGGGCCACCAGGATTTCCAGCATCGTCACCGCGAACACAGCGGCAAACGGGATCCAGCCGAAAATCAGCCCCAGCGAAATAATGAAACCCGCCAGCACCTTCAGCAGCACGTGTCCGGCCAGCATGTTGGCGAACAGACGCAAGGACAGGCTGAAGGGGCGGATGAGATAGGAGAACAGCTCCAGCGGAAACAGGCCGATCGCCATGACCAACGGCGCGCCCGGCGGCACGAACAGCGAAAAGAAATGAAAGCCGTGTTTCACGAAGCCCAAAATCGTCACACCGATGAACACGAAGGCAGCCATGGCCCCGGTCAACACGATGTGCGAGGTGAAGGTGAACGAATAGGGCAACAGACCCAGCACATTGCCGAATAGAATGAACAGGAACAGCGTGAAGATGAACGGGAAGTAGGGCATGCCCTCCTTGCCGGTGTTCGACTTCACCATGTCGGCCACGAACTCATACAGCATTTCGACGGTGGCCTGCAGGCGGCCCGGCACCATGGTGCGCTGGCGCGTCCCGCCCCAGAACAGAAGGGCCGAGGCGATCACGGCGAACACCATGAACATCGCGGAGTTGGTGAAGGAAATATCGTAACCGCCGACGTGAATGGGAATGATCGGAGAGATTTCAAACTGCTCCATGGGGCCGTGCGCGGCGGCAGCTCCATGTTCTTCGGCGTGTTCCATCAATTTTGCTCTCGCACTTTAAAACGCCGGTTCACTCCGGCGCTTTTGTTGTCTTCTCGTCAGCCTCGTCCGTGTGGGCTCCGGCCTCTCGGTCCTGCTTTTCGCGCACCGCCCGTCCGACGCCCACGGCCTCGTCCAGCCCCCGGCCGATGCGCACCACGTTCAGCACGCCCGCCGTAAACCCCAGGGCCAGAAAAGCCAGCATGAAGATGGGTGTTGTATTGAGCCTGTTATCGATGAACAAGCCAATTCCGCCGCCCGCCAGCACAGCCACAACCAGTTCTATGCCAATCCTCATGCCCAGGCCCATGCTGCGGGAATTTTCCCGCTCTCTGAACCCGGCCTTGTGCTTCTCGGCGCGCGCGTTTTGCGCGGCTTTCAGCCGTGCGTCGATGTCTTCCAGGCGGTTTGGGGGCTGTTGATCGCTCATTTGGACGATTCCCGAGGGGTTTTAAGGCCCCTTGGACACCTGATCACCCGTTCGTGCAAGGGGAATGGTCCCGTCCTGCTCAGATTTGGGTGTGAGTGACAGTGTTTGCCGCCGAAAAATCCCGGATCTCAGTCAATTGCGCCGCGAAAAGCGGGCGAAACATAGGGGGGTGCCTGAGGGGTGTCAAGGCGGAATCCCGACACCCTATCATGCTGAAATTGCATAACAATTTTGGCTGAGCGAATTCAGAAAATGGCGAAATTTCGGGATATGAAATTAAGCTACATCCCGCATTTCTTCGGCGGCCTTCAGGTCCACCGACACCAGGCGCGAGACGCCGCGCTCGGCCATCGTCACACCGAATAATCTATCCATGCGCGCCATGGTCATGCGGTGGTGAGTCACCACCAGCACGCGGGTTTCGGTCTGCTTGATGATCTCGGCCAATAGGCGGCAGAAGCGGTCCACGTTGGCATCGTCCAGCGGGGCGTCCACCTCGTCCAGCACGCAGATGGGCGCGGGGTTGGTCATGAACACCGCGAACAACAAGGCCAGCGCGGTCAGGGCTTGCTCACCCCCGGACAGAAGCCCGAGGTTGCCCAGGCGTTTGCCCGGCGGGCTCGCCATGATTTCCAAACCGGCTTCCAGCGGGTCGTCGGCTTCGGTCAGCGAGAGATGCGCGCGGCCGCCGCCGAACAGTTTGGCGAACAGGTTGGAGAAATGCCCGTTCACTTCGCGGAAGGATTTGAGCAGACGCTCGCGCCCTTCCTTGTTCAGCTTGTTGATGCCTTCACGCAGGCGCTCGATGGCGCCCACTAAATCGTCGCGCTCGGTGGTCAGCCCGCCGATCTGTTCCATCAGTTCTTCGCTTTCCTGTTCGGCGCGCAGGTTGATGGCGCCCAGGTTATCGCGCTCGGACAGCAGGCGTTGCAGGCGCTTTTCCGCCTGTTCCAATGTCGGCGGCTCTTCGTCTTCCTTCAGCTTGGTGAAGCCGCGCACTTCTTCCGGCTCGCAGGAAATGCGCTCGCGGATATTGCCGTCGATCACCGACAGCGATTGCGTGGTTTGCGCCACCATTGACTCGCGGCGTACGCGCTCTTCGCGCGCGGCTGAAAGCGCGTGTTCGGCTTCGCGCAGAGCTTTGTCCGCTTCGGCCAGTTTGGCTTCGCCTTCGGCCAGGGCGTCGCCCATTTTGCGCCGTTCGGCCTCGGCCTTTTCCAACTCGCCCATCAATGCATTGCGCTGAGCCTCGATTTCCGCCGGACGGTTGGCCAGCGAGGTGATCTCTTCTTGCGCCGCGTTTTGGCGTTGCTGCAATTCGCCCTGCTGCCGTTCGGCTTCGGCTTTGCGCGCGGTCCAGGATTCCGCTTCGCTTTCCAACGCGGAAATGCGGCGCGAACGGTCCTCAGCCTGACGGGCGAGGAAGTCGTAACTCGCGCGCGCTTCCATCAGGTCCTGACGAAGTTGCGATAGGCCGCTTTGCTTGCTCTCCACTTCGGCCCGCAACCCCGCGCCGTCGCCCAGTTCATTGAGCCTGGCTTGCGCGGCGTCGATCTGCGCCTTGGCGTCGTCGTGTTCGGCCTGCAATTGGCTGCGGCTGTCCTCGATGCTGGCCACGCGGCCTTCCAGGGCGGCCATCTTCTGGCGCAACTCGCCCAAAGCTTCGCGTGCGGCGTTGCGCGCATCTTCGGCCTTGCGCACTTCGGCGCGCGCGGCCTGTTCGGCTTGCTGCGCCGTGGCCACCGCATTCTTCGCGCCTTCAACGGTCTCTTCGGCTTCACGGAGCGCGGCGGAGGAAGACTCCAAACTGCCGCGCAGTTCCTTCAAGCGGTTGCGTTGTTTGAGGCGCGTTGCGGCGGCGGTGGGCGCGCCGGCGGCGGCCATGAAGCCGTCCCAGCGCCACAAATCGCCCGCCTTGGTGACAAGACGTTGACCGACTTTCAGTTGCGAAACCATCTGCGCACCGATCTCGGCGTTTTCGACAACGCCGATCTGCGAGAGGCGCCGTCCCAAACGTCCCGGCGCGCGCACGAAGTTCGCCAGCGGCTGCGCGCCTTCGGGCAGCGGCGAGGGCTGCATGAACGGCGGCAATTCGTTCCAGCGGATCGGCGAGGTGTCATCGCCCGCGGCGGCCAGATCATCGCCCATGGCCGCGCCGAGCGCGCCTTCAAAACCAGGATCAACGGACACGGAATCAATGATCGGCGTCCACGAGCCTTCGGTCTTGGGATCGGCCAACAATTCTTCCAGCGCGTTGGCTTCGGCCTGAAGCTTGGTGTGTTCGGTGGCTTTACCCTGCGCATCCTCGCGGAAGGATTCGTAGGCCGTTTGGGTGCGCGCCCGTTCGGCTTCGCAGTCTTCCCACGCGGTGCGCGCCCCGGCCAGCATCGCTTCCGACTCAGAGGCGTTGCGTTCTTCCGCTGCCACCGTTTCCGGCGACAGGGCGTTTTGCTGCACGATCTCCAATTGCTGCGTGGCTTCTGAGACGCGGCGTTCGGCGCGCTGGCGGCGCATCTCGTTTTCGTTGAGCTGCTGGCGTGCGGCGGCGCGGGAGGTATCCCCGTCCGAGATCTGCCGGTTCAGGCGCGAGAGTTCTTCTTCCACCGCTTCCACGGCTTTCGCCGCGTTCATCAGGGTTTCGCGCGATTTTTCACGGTCGCCGGCTTCGGCGGCGGATTCCGCGTTCAGTTTGTTCCGCTCTTCCTCGATGCGCTCGATGGCGGTGGTGGCGTCGGACAGACGCGCGCTTTCGCGTTCCAGGTCGTCCTTGATTTGCGCGCGGCGCATTTCCGCCGCTTCGCGGGCGTTGTTCACGCGCTCAAGCTCTTCGTCGAGCTTTTCGCGGGCAATGACGAAGTGCTGATACTTCGCCGCGGCTTCCGCTTCGGCTTTGCGCAGCTCGGGCATATGCGCGGCGGCGTCCGCCTGCACGGCCGAGGCCGAACCGGCTTCACCGGTGCGCTCGTTCACCACTTCCTCAGCCTCTTTCAAGGCTTGGCGTGCGGCTTCCAATTTCTCGGAGACTTCGCTGCGCTTGATGGTGAGCACCAAGGCTTCGGCGGAGCGGATGGAATCGGAAATCGTGCGGTAGCGTGCGGCTTGGCGGGCCTGTTTTTTCAAGCCTTCAAGCTGGCCTTCCAATGCCTGGATCACGTCATTCAGGCGATTGAGGTTTTCCTCGGCGGCCTTCAAGCGCAGTTCGGCTTCATGGCGGCGGTTGTGCAAGCCGGTGATGCCGGCGGCTTCTTCCAGAAGGTTGCGGCGCTGCGCCGGTTTGGCATTGATGATCGCGCCGATGCGTCCCTGGCTCACCATGGCGGTGGAGCGCGCGCCGGTTGCGATATCGGCAAACAGGAGCTGTACGTCTTTGGCACGCACGTCGCGGCCGTTCACTTTGTACACCGAGCCCTTGTCGCGCTCGATGCGGCGCGTGACTTCCAAGTCGTCCGAATCATTGAACTGCGCGGACGCGTTACGGGTCGGATTGTCGAGAAAGACGGAGACCTCGGCGATATTGCGCGCAGGCCGGTCGCGGGTGCCGCCGAAGATCACCTCGTTCATTTCGCCGCCGCGCAGCTGCTTGGCGGAGGTTTCCCCCATCACCCAGCGCAGGGCTTCAACAACGTTCGATTTTCCGCAGCCATTGGGGCCGACAATCCCGGTTAGGCCGGGCTGAATGATGAGTTCCGTCCCATCGACGAAAGACTTGAATCCGGATAGCCGGAGTTTTGAAAACGCTACCAAGTAATATTTGCTCCGAAGTACGCCGCATGGTCCCGCGATAGCGGGCGCGGTTCTAGTTGCCCCTTAATTGTATGCCCCTGTTTAAGCGCGCCGGTTTATTCGGCGTCTTCAAGCGCGTCGTCGATGGTGTTCTTCAACGTCTCCCACACTTCGCCCTCGACCATTTCGTCGTTGACGAAAAACGTCGGCGTTGCGCGCACCTTATATACGTTCACCGCCGTGGTTGCGACACGTTCAATCTCGTCGAACACGTTTTGATTCTTCAAACAGGCGTCCACTTCCTCCGAGGTCATGCCCGCCAATTGCGCGTAGCCGCGAATGGAATCGTTCGGGTTCTGGAAAAAGTCGCCCTGGTTCTTGAAGATCATGCCGATGATGGTCTTGCCGCGGCCTTCCGGCGCGCAGCGCGCCACCATGGCCGCCGCCGTCGCCAGCTGCTGCGGCGCGGTCGGGAAGTCGCGGAACACGAACCGGATCTTGCCGGTGTCGATGTACTGCTCTTTCAGCTGTGGATAACCGTGATTGTAGAAGTTGGCGCAGTGCGAGCAGGTCAGCGAGGCGTATTCCAACACGGTGACCGGCGCATCCGGGTTGCCTTCCACGAATTCCTTGTAGACCACGTCCGAGGAGGCCGCCGAGTCTTCCTGCGCACAGGCGCTGAATCCGACGCCGCCGACGGCCAAAATAGCCACCAAAGCCGCTGTTTTTCTGAATGCGTTCACCGATTTCCTCCCGAGGCGATAGGCCTAGATGATGGGGTTCATTACCAACATCTGTACCATTTGTGGAGATTTTTAGACGAACATAAAAGA
>Ga0181593_10003957_pt1 | contig 13502 bp, 5 predicted proteins | sample 071ome_19_FD_133756 | JGI IMG/M metagenome (GOLD analysis project Ga0181593, IMG submission 133756) | Coastal salt marsh microbial communities from the Groves Creek Marsh, Skidaway Island, Georgia - 071413AT metaG (megahit assembly) | ecosystem: Environmental > Aquatic > Marine > Intertidal zone...
AGGCGCTATCCATTGACAATCTGAATCAATCTAACTTTGTGTTTGATATAACGAATGACGATATTGTTGAAATTGACGAGACGTTGATCTCTACGTTTGCCTTTGCTGCAGGTGATATCGTAACGACACAATATGTGGATTTAGTTGGTAGTAGTTTAGGTGCAATTGAACTGTCCAATACAATTGCAAGTGAAGATCTACTCAACCTGGGTTTAAGTCAGTATGCCGGGCCAGCCGAATCAACAGAGGAAGATCTACAATTCAACCAATACCAAGTGACTTGGGATAAGGAGATTGGTAAGCATGTGGAAAGTGTTGCGGTAAATTTACCCTTCAGTACCGGTGATGGGTTCGCTGCAGCTGTAGATGACTTTACGGTTTCACTACCTGTTTCTTCTGACGGGGTAATAACCTTTAATAATTCAACGTTAACGATTCTAAAATCCACGGATGCCAATTTATCCAGTGGAAGTGCTCTTATAAATGTTCAGGTGGAAGATGATTCCCTGTGGGAAGTGGACGAGAGAATTCTGGCTTCCATGTCTTCTATTACCGACACAACTCCAAGTTTTGTTCGATATTTGACACAAAATTCGATTGATCACCTAATCTTAAACGACCCCGGAGTTGATGGAATATCAATTGCGCTATCACGAATTAATGGAGTTGATAGCGCAGATGAGCGACTAGGGAATACCAATACCTACGCACTTACCTGGACGGGTGATATTGGAGAAGGTATTGGTGATATTCCATTAAATGTAGATTTTTCAGGTTTGGCTGATATAGATGAGGACTTTGAGGTGTCTGTTCATCCTGACTCTGTATCTAGCTCTCAAAATTACCACGGTAAGTTAACAATTGACGACAACCTATTCACTATTAAAAAAGATTCGGACCAAGTTCTCTCCAGTGGCGGCTCGGTTCAGTTTGTTGTCACTGTTGTAGATGATGATTTAGTTGAGGGTGACGAGGAATATACGGCGACGTTAACGAAATCAGATAGCACACCTGCAAGCTTAATTATAGCCGCTGGTTCTGAAGTAACCCATACCATTACCAATGGGCCGAATGACGATAGGACCGTAATATCTATTGACAATAGAGTTGGTATATTAAGCGCTTGGTCAGAAGGTGGTGAGTATACGATGTACTATAAGATCGAATGGACGAAGCCAGTTGCTTCGAATGTACCAGCCCTATTCGTAAATCTACCTTTGTCTACGAATGCTGCCGCCGCTGATTATGAGGATATTACGCTAACGCCTAATTCTGGGTTAACCATAAGTGATGAGATATTTACATTTAAAGCGGAGGAGTCTTCTCTATCTAGTGGTGGATCCATTAATTTTACCATTCAGGTGGTTGACGATAATGTTGTAGAAGTTGATGAGACGTTGGCTGGCCAGTTAAGCCTTGGTTCAGGAATGTCGGATTATTACACTATTTCCACTACTAATAATTCTTTAGAAAATCATGTCATTGAGGCAGATGCTGATAAAACGCAGTTGTCGATTGAGGCTAGCGGTTCTAACGGGGTGTCGAGCATTGAAGATTCATCAAAGGCGCTTGATTACACCTTAAGGTGGACCAATGCAGTTGATGATGATGTTCCTGCTTTAAGGGTATCCTTACCCCTAACTGGAACTGCAGACAGTGATGATGTTTCCTTTAATTCCAGTGCAATTACATTATCTGGTCAGGACTATACCTTTAAAACAGCTGGGCAGGCACTTGCTGCAAATGGATCTGCAGAATTCACCTACACTGTGGTGGATGACAATGAAGTTGAGATCGATGAGGAATTAGCTGCGACTTTAACCACCTATTCGGGTTTAGGTGCTTATTATTCAATTTCATCTAGTAACAATTCTATTTCCCATCAAATCCTAGCAGACTCTGATAAAACCCAATTGTCTTTAGTAGCTGGTGACGGTTTTGATGCTGTCGCAAGTGAAGAAGTTGAAACTACACTTCCATATTTATTAAGTTGGACAAACCCAGTATCAGAACATGTAGAAGCATTATCTGTTTCTGTGCTTTCTACTGGAGCAGCAAATGAAGGTGTTGACTTCAGTTTTGATTTGCCAAGCGGATTAAGCCGAAGTGGAGATAAAATCACTTTTAAAGCTATCGATAGTGCATTGGCTGAAAATGGCAGTGCTAGTTTTAACGTTAACATCACCAATGACGAAGTAGTCGAGCTAGATGAGTTCCTAGTGCTTGAAATGCAATTTGTCGACGAAGATGATGTCGTAGACGGTATCCAGGATGGATTGCAAGATTTCGCTACTATTTCAGCTGACAATACTGTGAGTCATGAAATTGAAAATACAGAGACAACCGCTTTAGCTTTAGAAAAAGTAACCGTTTTAAGTGGTACTGAAGAGGCTGATCAAGACACCGTTAACTTTAAATTAACCTCTTCAAAGGCGGTCGACGGAAATGTTGGTGATATTACGATTGAAATTACCAAGTCGGGTGAAGCCACTTTAGGCTCTGATTATACATTCACGGATCTCTCAAATTTATCAAAATCAGGTGATACTTATACTGCACATAGCGCGGACGCTCCTTTAGGAGCGGGTGATGTCGATACCTTCTCGATAGCGGTCAAGGATGAGGATGTAGTAGAGCTGAATGAAGACTTTTCAGCGACTTTGTCTATTTCTTCTGGTTCAGGATATACGCAGCTTGGAAATTCATTTGTAAGCCATACAATCAATAATGATGATTTTATTCAACTTGCGGTGGTGCCCACAAGCGATATTACTTGTTCGATAGTGGGGGGAGGCTCAAGCACATGTGTAGAAGGCAATTCAAACTCTCGGACTCTTCAACTTAAACCCGTGTCCAGCTATACCACTCAGGGGATCAGTAATCCAGCGTTAAAACTGGCCCTAGGTTCATCATCTACAGCCTCTCAAAACGCTGATTTCACGCTTATTGAAAGTGTTGATATTGATACCAGCGTAAGTAATGGGGATATAAATAATACCACTTACGATTTCATGACTATTATTGGTGAGGTAGTAATTGAAAAGAATGAATCCATTAAGCTTGAGGTTGCAGGAGATTCTCCAAGCTATATTCAAGTGTCATTACCAACTGAAATAATTATTCAAAATGACGATATCGTCGTCGTACAAGCTCCCTCTTTAATTGAAGAACCTAACTCAAATTATCAGGTCGGTTTGTCAATCTGCTTACCGGATACTTCCTATGAGTTAGCCGATTATCAAGAAACTCCTAATATCGAATACGACCTTACGATCTTAAATACTTCTAAAAACCTTACTGATAGAGAAGGTGAGAGTGGCGCTTTTCAACTGAGCACACCCATGCTAAATCAGGAAGACCAAGATGACAGCTATTTAAATGCAGTTTGTGTAGATGGTCTAACCGATGACAGTGAAAATACTCTGATAGGGGACTATTCGTTAGTGGGTGGCACTTGTGAAGGTGGCACAGTTTCGATTAGCGTAACACCAGAAGAGATGAATGCGCTGTCAGGCAATAATAACTGTGTAACCAAAAATATTTTTACTATCAACGATGACGCTACCAATGTGGCGGATCGAAACCGCCACATTCAATTTAAAGTAGAAAGTGAAGATGTTAGAACAACGGATATTGGCGATTCTGAGTTTTTGATCGTGAATAACGATTACGAGCTGACATCAGATACAGGAATACAAGATTGCCTGAACGCCAGTCGAGTAGTAGTGGAATGTGACGGAAGTGATTACTTCAAAAGACAAGACTCCTATGCAACCTCCAGTAAAGCAACACTAGCTTACAGTGGCATTAATTCATCTGGTGGAAGTGCACTTGCTCAAATGGAAAAACAAGTAAATGCCGATGCAGAGGCTTCTTACGTGGATGAAATCTGCTTTCAGGACAATAGCACGGGCTTTATTTGGTCAAAGACTTTGTTCGATGGAGCGACCGCAAAAAAATATTCTCAATCAGCGAATATAACTGAAATTACAAGTGCCAATGATGGGTATTGTGGGGTTGATAAAGATGATTGGAATCTACCATCCGTACAGGACTTATTCTCTGTTATGACCATGCATCATGCGAAAATGAGTGGCACGAAGCCAAAGTCAACCATGAGAGAGTCTTCAGCGTACCAAGATGACGCTGTTGAAATCGTAAATTATGGCAATGGCTTAACCAGTAACTTCACCCACCGATATAAATCCGCATATTGGACAAGCGATCTATGCGGTTCAGATAAGTATTGGACCGTAGACTTTTTCACTGGTACCACTCGATGTGAAACATCAAGTACAGAAAACTTTAAAGTTCTGGTTTATAAACCTTAAACAAATATAGGAAAGCGATAATGAATAAGCGACTGCTACAACTGATTTTTATCTCTCTTCTAGTTGGGTGTGGATCCCATGATGATGAGGTTAAATTGCCAGATGCGGATAACGATAATATTCCGGATGCTAGAGATAATTGCATAAGCATTGCAAATACTGATCAAGCCAATGCCGATGGAGACAGTGCAGGGGATGCTTGTGATGCTTTTCCGAATGATGAAACCGAAACCAGTAACTTCGATGGGGATGAACTTGGAGACAACGCCGACCCAGACGATGACAATGATGAATATAACGATGATGTGGATGCCTTTCCATTTGATGGAACGGAATGGGCGGACGTAGACGGTGATAATGTTGGCGATAATAAAGACCTGCACTTAAGTAACATCTCGCAAAACACCTCGCAAATTACCCGTCTATGGGAAACCGGTAAGGCCATTCGCTTTATTGCTCCGGCTCAGGATCAGGTGATAAATAATAGGCTTTATTTTGGATCTCGGGTCAGTAACGCAGGGGATGTGAACGGAGACGATTTCGACGATTTAATCATCGGTATGGCGGGGTTTATCGATGGTGAATTAGTAGACAGCGGCTTAGCAATTATTCTCTTTGGTCGCCAAGCGGGGTGGCCCAATACCATTGATGTGGGTAATTTAGCCGACACGGATTTAACCTATTTAATCATTCGCGGGGAGTCCGATGATAGTTACGGAATGGGTTTTGATGTCACTGGAGTTGGTGATGTCAATAAAGATGGGTTTGATGATGTTTTGGTGGGGGCAGCAGGTAAAGACTTTAATAACCAGCTTTCCAGCGGCGAAGCCTATTTAATCTTTGGCCGTGAGTCTTTCCCCAAATCCGAAATGACCGCTGAAGAAATTAAGCAGGACTATGCCGTCACCTATTTCGGTGAGCAGCAGTACGGTATCGTCGGCGCTGTGACCAAAGCCATTGGGGATGTGAACGGGGATACTTATCCAGACTTTTTAATTGCTGAGCCGCACTACAACCTCACCGAAGGCAATAGAGAAGGACGCTCTTTTGTGGTATTCGGTGGGGACCACCTTCAACCTCCACAAAACAGTACTCCTATTATTATTGATCCAGATGATCTAACAGCGCAGAAAGGGGTTATGCTTTTAAATACCTCGAATACATTGATGGAAGCGAATAATCGAATTATTGGGCTTGGGGACTTTAATGATGACGGATTTGACGATTTTGCCATTTACCGTGAACCTCAAGGTATCGAAGAAAGCGCATCGATTGTTTTCGGGCGTGAATCGTGGAATAGCCCTATTGATTTACATGCCATGTCAGAAAACGACGGTATTAATATCTTCCCAACCAATGGGGAGGATTCGGAATTATCCCATGCCTTTGGTGCAATCTTCGGAGTAGGGGATATGAATGGTGATGGTCATAAAGACTTGGTGGTGCAGTCTTATCTTAGCGCCAGCGTTCAAGAACAACGTCAACGAGTGTATTTTATTTATGGAGGGCGTAAGGCCTGGCCTTTAGAGGTATATGCTGCACAAATGGCCTCTGATATGGGGGCTTACATTCAGATGGATGTGAAATCTAATTTTGGATTATCTTTGACAGTGTTACCTGATACCAACGGGGATGCCATGGATGAATTAATAGCGGCTGATCCTATATTGTTACCAACTCAAGATTCTACCCCATCCCGTATATTTCGTATTAATGGTCGAGAAGATTGGAATAATCTATCGGTTACTTTTGATGATCACCCAGTGGGTTATGAATTTATTCAAGATGTGACCGTTGCTAAGGGTTTTGGAAGAAGCCTGAATACCGTGGGGGATTATAATAATGACGGGTTAGCGGAATTTGTTATTGATAATCAAACGCTGGATCTCAATCCAGAAACCCACCCAGAATTAGTCTCAGAACCATTGCGTAGCTTTTATATGGTGTATGGTACCGCCTCTAACTCTCATTTAGATGAGGAGACTCCCTAATGTTCCATTATAAAAAAACAGTGATGCTGTTGTTAGGTGCGGTCTTGTCCTTTCATATCATGGCGTGGCCGGCTGCCATTAAGTGGGCCGATGACAATGCTGGAACCGGTAACCGTAAAACCGTACCTGCTACCGTCGACAGTACAAGTGTAAGTGTGCCTCGTTGCGATGTTGGCTTGAATTATGACGGTTTCGGTGAATTCACTGAAGATCCATATTGTCATCGATATGGTTTGATTTGGCGGCCAGCTTTAGTCGCGAATGGAAATGAGTTTATTATGGATAAACAAATCGATTGGGCCCCCGGATTAACCGCTACCAATGATTCAGATTTTAGATTGCCCACCATTAAAGAATTGATTCGCTTAGTGGACTATGATTTTACAGATTCGCAAGGCGACTACGATGAAAGCAAAGGTGGATTCACTGACCCTTTAATAGAGTATTGGCTAAAAAACAAATGTCAGGCGAACACCCTAGGCAGCAATGATTGTTCTTCTCAATCAGTGACAATTGATAATCGTGAAGCACAGGTAGATAGAGATGGCTATCTAATTTCTTCTACGTATGCCAATGTGGATGGTGATGTTACAGGTGCCAGTAGCTCTCATTCAACAGTTTATGGTATTAGAATTAAAGATGGTCATGTTGTATTAATGGAATCCGGAGGTAAAGGTGGTGTGTTTCGACATCACCCAGATAAGCAAGGTATGCTAGCTTTATGTCCAGGCTTATTAACAGACAACACAAATACGATCGTTACTGGTCACTGTGATTATCAAGTGAATGATCAGCCGGATAGCGGATCTGCAGATACCGAGGGTGCAGAATACAGTGTCGTAGCAGTATACGCCTTATTGGTTAAAGAACTGTAAAGGAAGGGTTTATAATCGGTGTACTGGAGGCTTGGAGATGATACATTGTACAAGAGGTGAGCCATCTCCGAAAAACTACTAAATCCTTTACATCAGTTCCACCTACAACCTGGTAAAATTATTTTGGATGTACCTTTTTACTCGCTTCTTACTAACCTTATAATCGTCTAGCCCATTTAGGCCAAATCTATATAATGTTTCCCAATTTAAAATCTCATTTCACTTTTTCATTGTAAAAGTGAAACTAAGGTTCAAGGAAGAATATGCTGGCATTAAAAACAGGTCATCAACTCACATGGGGTGATCTTCAGTTCATTGAAGTTCCCATGGTCGCTAAGCAAACTCTTAAATCTAATCATGGAGTTAAGGTGGGTGGCGAATCGATTATTAATGCGGAAGAGCATAACTTACCCGACGAACGATCCCGTTCATTTGATCCCTACAGTGAGATTGATTTTAAGTTAGACAATGGAAATGTCTTTCTCGTTAATTCCAATACATCCAATCCCGTTTTTACACGATTAGAAATCACAGAGCACAATACGGCTATATGGGAGATTACTCATAGTCAAACGGCTATGTTTGAGAACTCGATCGATGCCACTATGCGGCACATTCCTGTACCTAAGGTGCATGGCGTGTTGCGACAAGAGGCGAAGGATGCTCCGGCCAAAAATGAAGAGCAAAAGCCGCAGAAAGAAAAACTCATCACCATTGCAAAAATTGCCAGAAAGCTAAGACAAATAGAAGGCGGTACTCGATATGAAGAGGCTCGCTATTTCGCTTCCAAAATTGGATGGGAAGGCATCTGCAGTTTGGTAGAGATAGGGCATCCAGAAAACGATCCTAATTTAATGCCAAGTCGTTACATGATTCTACCAGGCGCTAGCGACGAAATACTTAAAAAGAAAGGAAACCTGAATAATTTTCCGCACCCAGTTCATGCTAATTCCCCTAAACAGATGAGCGTATTTAATTTAAAACGTTTTTTAATTTTGGGTGGGTATTTAAAAGGCGAGATACCGTATTGGCAAAGCCCTGAATTGCTGACAGATGAAGAGCTGGATAAATTCAAAAAAGATGGGGGGCTAGATAATACAGAAATCTCCTCCTTAAATGGCTATGCGGAAATGGACTCTGAAGTGGAGTCAGCCTTAAACCGGTATCTTGGGGATTATACCTTCGAAGAACCGAATGGTGGATCGAGCTACACCATTAAAAGTGGCGATACCCTAAGTGATATTGCTGAAAAGCATGGTTACTCCAACTGGCAAGTGCTTTGGCATCACAACCGACATGTAATCGATAACCCTGATCTGGTTTTCCCCGGTACAGAAATCGATCTACCTGACCTAAGAAATGATGAGTTAGAGCCTTGGTTCCATGAATTTGATAATGGTGCAGATGTTTGGCAAGGAAGTTCTCATTACCACTTTCCAGCGGAATACTTATCTCTCTCCATGGTGGATCGAAAAGGAGATCAGGTAAATATTGATTTGAAATCCCAATTCCAAGGATATACCAAGGATTCTAAGATTTTTTATAACCTAGCAGTTGAAAAATCAGACCAAGTGGAAGTACTTATGCCAGTGGGTGACAACATTGGTGCAGGCTTTAAGCAAGATGAATTTGAGAATGAACATCTTGAATTGAAATCTTTTGAAAAGGTTTTATATGGGGAATCCGATTCCAGTAATAGTTGCGAATTTGATTTAGAAGATGATGAGAATCTAACACCCGACGATGTGGAATTGGCGCAGTAAAGGATTAGTGTATGAATAGTTATAGCGGTGTTTGTGTACCCGGTAAAGCCAAATGGAAATCAGTACGAATATTTTGGGGTAACACGAGTCTTTGGGATTTTAATCGGCTTAATCCATTCCCAGAAGTAAGAGTACCTGAAGATAAAAATGACGACACGATAGTTGAATTCAAACGTGACGTGAATATCAGCCCCTTTGAGCCAACGAAGACTTACAGCTCCGGCTTAAAAAATATGGATCAACTGTTTGATGAGCTTGATTATGACTTTGATAAAGCGATAAAACAGGCGTCTCATCCTACTAAAGAAATTCTTAGTATTGATCAAAAAGAAATTAAGGATCCGCTTTGTTACATCGATAACGTGACTAAAGAACGTTATCAAGAGGTTCGTAAAGATGGTAAAAAACTCCCTAAAACAAGAAAGGGACTAATTGCCAATGCGGTTTCTCAGCATGTGATTGTCAAGATTGACCTGACAACCCCCGTTTTCTCTACCGATGAATTACCAAATTTCACGACGTGGGCATTTTTACAGCCGCCAACCATAGGTAAAAATAAATACCGATTGGCGGTAAACAATGGGTACGTCATTGATGATGCGCAAAAGGCGGGTTGGTTTAAAGCGACTTTTGACCGTATTAATGCAAAGGAAGACGGAATAGGCCGTTGGTCTGCAGAGCTGGAAGTCGAAAGATCAAAGGTGGATGACAATGCTAAATCTAAAAAAGATTTTTCAACCTATATCGAGAGAGTACCCGCTAGAATTTTGGTTGACCCTAAAGAACCTAATTCCGTACACATTAAGTTTGAAGTGGTCGTTCGAAATGATTCAACCCTTCAGGATTTAGAAGATCGAAAGGCTCAGCTTAAAGATAGTGGGTTGGTAAAAGACGTAGTTACAGCAGAATCTGGCAGTTACTTGAAAGTATGGGTACGTAACAGTGAGCACGGATGGAGTGAAGATCCCGTCGATGACTTAACTGAAAATGTTATGAATGCCATGATGGGGGAAGACGAGAGTTACGACACAAACAACCCTCAAAAGTTCAAGAATCATACTTGGCGCCGATCGCCAATATTAAGTGGTAAAAACAATAGTGATTTACTCTATGTAGGTTTATATCCAGCCCCTGTTATTAATCGACTAGAAAAGCTAGATGAGGCTTTAAAGAATCAACCTAAAAAAGGGGAGGAGTCCGTAAACTATGGTGTATGGCTAGGCCTTTCTTCACTATTTTCTTTGTTCTGCTATGTGTTAAATAAAGCCAATGAAGAAAGCGGTAGAGAAGCGCATGTGAAAGGTATCGATCGAGCGAAGGATCAAGAAACCTACATACAAGAAACGGGTAAAAAAGCGCGAAATATATTGCGATTGTTTAATGTAGCAGAGTTTGCAGCAGCTCTGGCTACGGTTGGTTTCCCATCAAGTCAAAAGAGCTTCTCTGATATTTTATCGGCTTGCGAGAAGGAGCCTTATAAATCCACCTACACATTTACGGTCTATATTTTTCAGCAGATGTTGGATTTCGCCCTGGTTAAAGATGATAAGAGCGAAAAAGACCACTATGAATCGATCGATAAAGAAAATAAAAAGCTAAAAGACAAGCAAGCTCAATATGACCCTAATGATGGTCTATTAAGCCTTAAGAATATTGCAAGCCAGAAGTCTGTCGATAAGAAGAAGCTAAAAGAGATACTTGGTGATTTCCTCCAAAAAGGAAAGGTTGGTGATAAGGGGAAGGCAGCGTTTAACGCAACGGTGGAATTAGGGTCTTTAGCGTCAGCTATGAAGATGCCTTTCCCTAAAGGGGCTCCATTACCAATACCATTTCTTCAATGGATTATTTGGTCTACTGAATTTCTAGTTAAGTCAGGTCTAAGTTTAACTCTTGGCGCTGAATATGAAGCTAAAGAAAAAACAGAAAGTAAGGATGCCGTTGAAAAAGTGAGCTTGGATCTAACATTAAATTCAGATAGCAAGGCTCAAATACTATTCTCACTACAGTCTGCCTGGACAGCCTACTTAGAAAATACAGATAAAAAATACGAAGTAAAAGACACTCAATCCGAGCTTCATAATTTCTATGTGGGTCAGATGCTTCAGGACTTAGCTAAATCAGCCGAGTTTAATTTGTTTGTAGGGTTGTCATTGGACGCCAATGCCAAGATTGGCCCTAAATTTGAGTATGATTTCGAAAAAGAAGACGATGCATTCAGCGTTTCCCTAGGCAATGCTGGAGGTAATATCGGCTTGAAGGCGCCGGCAGGTGTTCACATTGGCATGTTCCAGTGGGATTACCGACTCGCGTCTGCCGATCTTGTATCCATGAGTAAAAACGAAGCGAAGTTCTTTGAGAAATTAACCTTCTTAGATAATCGATGGACGTTTGATTATTTGGTGAGGTGGGCGGCTGGCCGATTGGCAGATATTCTCGTCAACTATAATAACAAGAAAGAATACTTTATTGGGGATACCATTAAAGTAGCACTTGGGTTTGATGATATTAAAGATCTAAATGAAATTAAGCTAAAAGGAAACGTTTCATATATTAGCAATGGCGATGAGAAAAACCTTAAGGGATTTGAAGGAGGAGATTACCTTAATAAAGAGAATTACCGAATCGAATTAAGAGGTGATACATTTATTCAGAGCATAGTTTTTGAATATAAAGTTAGTGTAAACTCGAAAAAAACAATTGATACATCTAGTTGTGTTGGAGGAGATGCGGGGTCAGCATATATTGATTTCGTTGAGAGGTTGTCAGATGGAAAAGAGGTTGATCTTCTATCTTCAATTACCATAGATGAGGATGAAAGGTCCTTTAGGAAAGGTGAGGATCCAGTTTTAATGCCGCCAATTATATCAATGGCTAGATCATCTTATTTGCATAGTGAAAAAAGTTTAGTATATATCTTAAATATAGATCAATTTAATGATCGAGAAATATGGGTTCGTTTTAAAGAGCGAGATACTTTATTTGATGATGTTTTATCATTCGCGGAGGATAAAAAGAACTTTAAAGAATGGAATTTATTAAAACTTAAGCAGGAGGGTGATCGTCTTGTTGTTAAGGCTCCATTGGATTGTTTTGATAAATCAAGCTTAGATTTTGAGTTTGATGAAAAGGAATTGCTGATTTATCCAGAATTGGCTATTGCGCCAGATGAAAAGTATATGATTTCGAAAGATGTCAAAATTGAACCGGCTCGAGTAACGCCTTCAATGGCTTCTGTGTAAATGATACCAATGAGCCAGAACAAGCTGGCTCATAGTGTTTTTATTTTAGTATGCAAAACCGCTAGGTCTTATAATCATGCCAATGCTATTGTTTGTTTGACCCGTTTGAATTATTTTGCCTGTAACAATTATGTGAGGACTCCGATAAAAGCAAGATTTAGTTTTAGGGTCCCACTCTTTGCAAGGTGTGCATACGGAAAGGGGAAGGTTGATCTCGTCTTCATATTCAAGGCTTTCTTCTGTATATGATCCTTCAATTAAGCTCTTCTTTATTGCATAGGAAGGGGTCTTATTTGCATAAATACTAAAGCCTATCGGGTAAGGGTTATGCCAGCGATCATCAATTAGCTCGGCAGTATTACTGAAAGCGATTTTACATTGACCCTTTTCAAGATTGAAGCCACCCCCTCTTCCTAAGGGGTCTAAGTCTGTAATAGTAATCACCTTGCCTAGGTATTGTTCTTTGAATTGTTCAAATCCCATAGCGTGGATTTCTTCTTTTGTAATAAGAAGATCTTCCTCAATCTTACCGATTACCGTATGGTCATAGCCGCAGGCGCTTAATAGGGTGATTGCTAATCCCCCTATCAATAATCTACTCAGTCGTAACATATTAAGTCCTTATTTAGGTGTGTTGTTGGGCTATTCTAACCCCGAATGAAGGTGAATTGAATGTGTTCGAGATTGGAGTTTGAATAGTTTCTTATGTCTTCAATTCTGGTATTTAATATGATGGAAGTATCACTATATTGTCTGAGTAACAATGGCCTTGAGTACTCAATAGAAAGATTGCGTTATTTCCTGTAGGTATCGTTTTTCCATGAAATATTGACCAAAACCTTTCAATAAAACGTCATTTAGGTCATAGGCAATTTTTCTAAGTTATTTATCATGACCCAATAAATCTAAGAACAAGTGAGAGGGATGCTCCTATGCTTAATCGGTTTATTGGGTTATATGCTTTGTGGTTTGGATTGCTTTCTATTAGCTCCCACAGTGCGGAGTTAACGCCTCAGCAGCTTTTATTTGATTATCAGTGGAAGATGGCTCCTAAGGCGGTTTCGGCTTTTGCTATTTCTAAAGGGAATTTAAAACAAAATTGGCAACACTTTCATCGAGCGACGGATTATCCTTTCCCTGATGCTAGCTACCTTTTGAGCTTATTTAAGAGTAATCCTGAGCTTAAGCAATCCATTCCTAATTTTACGACCACAAAAACGCTATCTTCTGATCTTCAAACCGCTTGGATTGCTTTTTTTCGTGGCGAATTCCAAAAGGCCGCCCAGAAGGGCTATGCACTTGG
>Ga0181593_10003963_pt1 | contig 13490 bp, 14 predicted proteins | sample 071ome_19_FD_133756 | JGI IMG/M metagenome (GOLD analysis project Ga0181593, IMG submission 133756) | Coastal salt marsh microbial communities from the Groves Creek Marsh, Skidaway Island, Georgia - 071413AT metaG (megahit assembly) | ecosystem: Environmental > Aquatic > Marine > Intertidal...
CAAAACACGATCACCTATCTTAGCCCCGGCCAGCCGGGCGAACGGCTGCTGGCGCGGGCCGATGAAACCAGCCTGACGGGGCGTTCGGGCGTGTATGATGTGGTGGTCACGGGCGCCGAGGGGCGTAAAGTGGCCCTGTTTCGCGGTTTGTCGCGGCAGATTTCCGGACAGCATTTCGAGGAGGAGACAGAATGAGAGAGGCCTATATTTGCGAGGGGCTGCGCACGCCCATTGGGCGCTATGGCGGGGCACTGGCGCAACTGCGCCCCGATGACATGCTGGCCGGTGTGATCCGCGACCTGACCGCCCCCATCGCCGGGCTGCAGGTGGATGAATGCCTGATCGGCTGCGCCAACCAAGCCGGTGAAGATAACCGCAATGTGGCGCGCATGGCGGTGCTGCTGGCGGGCTTGGGCGAGGCGGTGCCGGGCATGACGATCAACCGGCTGTGCGGCTCGGGGCTGGATGCGGTGGGCAGTGCGGCCCGCGCCATTCGCACCGGCGAGGCCGAGGTGGTTATTGCCGGCGGCGTCGAATCGATGAGCCGCGCACCCTTGGTCATGCCCAAGGCAGATAGCGCCTTTTCTCGGCGTGCCGAAATTTACGACACAACCATTGGCTGGCGTTTCGTCAACCGCGCCATGCACAAGCATTTTGGCACCGATTCGATGCCTGAAACCGCTGAAAACGTGGCCGCCGATTTCGGTATCACCCGCGAGGCGCAAGACCGCTTTGCGCTGGCCAGCCAAACCCGGGCGGCAGCCGCCATTGCCAGCGGGCGCTTGGCGCGCGAAATTACCCCGGTGAAGATGGCCCAGCGCAAGGGCGACCCGCTGGTGATCGACACAGACGAGCACCCGCGCATGACCAGCTTGGAAAAACTGGCCAGCCTGCCTACCCCCTTTCGCGAGGGTGGCAGCGTGACGGCGGGCAATGCCTCGGGGGTGAATGATGGCGCAGCGGCGCTGATTGTGGCCAGCGCCCAAGCGGTGGAAAAATACGGGCTGGTGCCGCGGGCGCGGGTGGTTTCGATGGCCACTGTGGGCGTGCCGCCGCGGATTATGGGCATTGGCCCGGCGCCTGCCACCCAAGCGCTGCTTGATCGCCATGGGTTGAAAATTTCCGATATCGATTTCATCGAGTTGAACGAGGCATTCGCCGCCCAAGGGCTGGCCTCGATGCGGCAGCTGGGCCTGCCCGATGATGCCGATCACGTAAACCCCCATGGCGGCGCCATTGCGTTGGGCCATCCTTTGGGCATGTCGGGGGCGCGTTTGGCCATCAGCGCGGCGCTGAACTTGGCCGATGCCGGGCAGGGGCGTGCCATTTGCACCATGTGTATCGGCGTGGGCCAAGGGATTGCCCTGATGATGGAGGCGGTGTGATGGAAGACCTGTCCCCAAAACCCGGTGATCTGGACCCGATTGAAACCGCCAGCCGCGATGAAATTGGTGCCCTGCAGTTGCAGCGCATGCGGTGGTCGCTGCGCCATGCCTATGAAAACGTGCCGTTTTACCGGGCAAAATTTGATGCGGCGGGGGTGCATCCAGATGATTTGCATAGCCTTGCAGATCTGGCCAAATTCCCCTTCACCGTAAAACAAGACCTGCGCGATAATTACCCCTTTGGCATGTTTGCCGTGCCGCGCGAACAGATTGCGCGTATTCACGCCTCGTCTGGCACCACGGGCCAGCCCACGGTGGTGGGCTACACGAAAAACGATCTGGATATGTGGGCCGATGTGGTGGCGCGCTGCATGCGTGCCTCGGGGTTACGGCGGGGGGATGTGCTGCACAATGCCTATGGCTATGGGCTGTTTACCGGGGGCTTGGGCGTGCATGGCGGCGCCGAAAAGCTGGGGCTGACGGTGGTGCCCGTTTCGGGTGGGATGACCCAGCGCCAAGTGCGCCTGATCGAAGATTTCGGCGCTGCAGGCATTACCGTTACCCCCTCGTATGCGCTGTCGATCTTGGATGAATACGCAGCCCAAGGCCGCGACCCGCGCAAAAGCCCGCTGAAGGTGGGGATATTTGGCGCCGAACCTTGGACAAACGCCATGCGCCGCGAGATCGAAGAGGCCTTCGATATGCACGCGGTCGATATTTATGGCCTGTCCGAGGTGATCGGGCCGGGCGTGGCCAATGAATGCGTGGAAACCAAAGATGGCTTGCACATCTGGGAAGATCATTTCTACCCCGAGGTCATCAACCCCGAAACCGGCGAGGTGCTGCCAGATGGCGAATTGGGCGAATTGGTCTTTACCTCGCTGACCAAAGAGGGTTTTCCCATCATCCGCTATCGCACCCGCGATTTGACGCGGCTTTTGCCGGGCACGGCGCGCAGCATGCGCCGGATGGAGAAAATCACCGGCCGTTCCGATGACATGATCATTTTGCGTGGGGTCAATGTGTTTCCCACCCAGATCGAAGAACAGCTGATGACGGTGCCCGCCTTGGCCCCGCATTTCCAGATCGAGCTGACACGCCCCGAGCGCATGGATGAAATGGGTGTGCATGTCGAATTGGCCGAAGCCACGCCCGATGCCGCAGCCGAGGCCGCGGTGCGCGAATTGGCGGCCAAGATCAAATCCAACGTTGGTGTCACCGCCAAAGTGCACTTGGCCCCGCGCGGCAAGGTGGCGCGCAGCGAGGGCAAGGCCGTGCGTTTGGTAGATAACCGCCCCAAGGGCGGCTGATGGCCCGCGGGCTGGCACGCGACCACGACGAAAAACGCGCAGCCCTGCGCAAAGGGGCTGCGCGCTATTTCGCGGCGCATGGCTTTGACCGGGCCAGCATGACAGGGGCGGCGAAATCATGCGGCGTATCAAAGGCGCTGATGTACCACTATTGGCCCTCGAAAGAAGAGCTGCTGTTTGACATTCTGGATGATCATCTGGGGTGTTTGCTGGATGTGGTGCAGGGCGCGCGCGCGGGGGGCATGCGTGATCTGATTGCCGCGCTGCTGGCGGCCTATGCCGATGCCGATGCTGAACATAAATTGCAGCTCGATGCGCTGGGCGTTTTGCCGCCCGATCGCCAAGCGCCCTTGATTGCCCATCAGCGCCAACTGGTGGCGCTGATGTCAGGCGCCGTGGCCGAGCTGGCACCCAGCCTGCCCCCCGACAGGTTGCGCGCCGCCACAATGACGGTTTTTGGCATATTGAACTGGTTTTACATGTGGCACCGCCCCGGCAAGGGGCTAGAGCGCACGGACTATGCAAAATTGGCCGGCGATTTTGTGATCGCGGGCATCAAGGGTATCGCCTAGGGCGGCCCAGCACGCGGTTTGCGCTATGTCTTGTCGCGCCAACGGTTGGCAATGGGGTAGCGCCGATCCAGCCAAAAGGCATGCTGGCTAAGCCGTGTGCCCGGGGCAGACTGAAACCGCTTATATTCGCTGATATAAAGCAGATGCTCTACGCGTTTCACGGTGTCGCGGTCAAAACCTGCGGCCACGCAATCCGCCACGCTGGCATCGCCATCAACCAGCAGTTCCAAAATTGCGTCTAGCACCTCGTAGGGTGGCAGGCTGTCTTCGTCTTTTTGGTCGGGGCGCAATTCAGCGCTGGGGGGTTTGGTGATGATGCGTTCGGGAATGGGCGCGCCATCTGGCCCCTGCATCCATGGGCGGTGATTGGCATTGCGCCAGCGGCACATTTCAAAAACCCGGGTTTTATACAGGTCTTTGATCGGGTTATAGCCGCCGTTCATATCGCCATAAATCGTGGCATAGCCCACCGCCACCTCGGATTTATTGCCGGTGGTCAGCAGCATCTCGCCAAATTTGTTCGACAGCGCCATCAGCAGCAGCCCCCGCAGGCGCGATTGAATATTCTCTTCCGTTAAATCGGGGGCTTTGCCAGCAAAGAGGGGGGCCAGCGTATTGGTGATGGCATCGCGCCCTTCGGTGATGGGCACAAAATCGTAAGAACAGCCAAGGTTTTTGGCCAAATCCTGCGCGTCTTGCAGGCTTTCGGCGCTGGTATATTCCGAAGGCAGCATCACGCAGCGCAGGTTTTCGCAGCCCAGTGCATCGGCGGCGATCAGGGCCACCAAGGCGCTGTCGATCCCGCCAGACAGGCCCAATAGCGCCTGTTTGAAACCGGTTTTGGCCATGTAGTCGCGCAGCCCCTCGACCATGGCGCGATAATCTTGTTCCCACAGGTCGGGGATAGGGGCACGCGGGCCCAGCGCCACCTGCCAGCCGTCGGCGGTGCGGGTTAAATCGATGGTTTGCAGCGCGGCGTCAAACAGCGGCATTTGCACCGCCAGCGCGCCACCAGGGTTCAGCGCGAACGAGCCGCCGTCGAACACTTGGTCGTCTTGGCCCCCGACCATATTCAGATAAATCAGCGGCAACCCGGTTTCCACCACCCGCGATACCATCATCTGGTGGCGCAGCCCCAGCTTTTGGCGGAAATAGGGCGATCCATTGGGCACCAGCAAAAATTCGGCCCCCGTTTCGGCCAAGGTTTCGGCCACATCCTCGAACCACGCATCCTCGCAAATCGGGCTGCCAATGCGCACCCCTCCCACCACATAGGGCCCGGTGACATCGCCGGGCTGGAACAGGCGCTCTTCGTCAAAGACATGGTAGTTTGGCAGATGGTGCTTGTGCACCTGCGCGCTGATCTGGCCCCCTTGCAAAATGTAATAGGCGTTGTGCAGTTTGGCGCCGTCCAAGGCGGGCCCGCCTATGCCAATGGCAGGCCCCGCCGCGCAATCTGCGGCCAATTGGTGGATGGCGTCTATTGCGGCTTGGTGAAAGGCGGGTTTCAGCACCAGATCTTGGGTGTTGTAGCCCGTCACGAACATTTCAGGAAACGCCACCATATCGGCGCCCTCGGCGCGCGCGCTGTCCCATGCGGCGCGGGCCTTGGCGATATTGCCGTCGATATCGCCCAAAACAGGGTTAAGCTGGGCCAGTGTCAGGCGGAACCGGTCGGTCATGGCATCTCTTTCGCGGTCATGTCTTGCCCCCGATGTAGCAGAACCAGAGCCGAGGAAAAGCTCTTTGGCCCTGAAAGGCGTTGTCAGTCCGCCATAGGGCCTGTAGTTTTCGCCCCAAGGGGGCCCGCCCGGGCGCCACGCGATATAATGGCAAGGCAGGACCAGCACGATGAGCAAGCGCAGCGGCATGCAGGCAGGTAAAGTGGCACAGTTTCGCGCGGCCCCCCTTGGGGCGGCGCTGATGGTGCTGGCCATGGCAGTGCCAGCCACCGCCCAAGATAGCGCCCGCGCCAGCAAGCAATATGACGATGGCGGGGTCTATGAGGGGGCGTTCAAAGACGGGTTGCAGCATGGGCAGGGCACATATCGCTTGCCCAGCGGCTATGAATATACCGGCGAATGGGTGGCTGGTGAAATTCGCGGCAAGGGCGTGGCGCGCTTTCCCAATGGGTCGGTCTACGAGGGCGATTTCCAAAAAGGCAAACCCGAAGGGCTGGGCAAAATTGTTTTTGCCGATGGGGGCACCTACGAAGGCGAATGGGCCGATGGCCGCATCACCGGGCGTGGCGTGGCGGTTTATGCCAATGGCGTGCGATACGAAGGCCAGTTCCGCGACACCAAACACCACGGCCGCGGCCTGCTAGAGGCGGCGGGCGGCTATGTCTACGATGGCGATTGGGTCGATGGCGTGAAAGAGGGGCAGGGCCAAATTACCTATCCCGATGGGTCGGTCTACGAGGGCCAAATGCGTGCCGGCATGCGCGATGGCACGGGCACCCTGCGCCTGCCAGATGGCATGGTCTACGAAGGCCAGTGGCAGGCAGGTCAAATGTCGGGGCAGGGCAAGCTGACCCAATCCAATGGCGATGTATATGAGGGCGGTTTCGACAATGGCCGCCGTGTGGGCCAAGGGCGGTTGCGTTATGCCAATGGCGATGTCTACGAGGGCGATTTCGTCGACGACCGCCGCGAGGGCCAAGGCATTTTTACCGGCGCCGATGGCTACCGCTACGAGGGGGCATGGCTGGCTGGCCAGATCGAGGGGCAGGGCCGTGTATTGTACCCCGATGGTTCGGTCTACGAGGGGCAGTTTCGCAATGATCTGGCCGACGGTATCGGCAAAATCACCTATCCCGACGGCTCGGTCTACGAGGGCGAATGGCGCGCAGGTGTGATCGAGGGGCAGGGCCGGGCGGTTTATGCCAACGGGCTGATCTACGAGGGCGGCTATCTGGATGCCAAGAACCACGGCTTTGGCATTATGACCTACCCCGACGGCTACCGTTACGAGGGCGAATGGCAGGCCGGCCAGCGCCACGGCCAAGGCACCGCCACCTACCCAGATGGCACTGTATACAAAGGCCAGTTTGAAAATGGCCAGCGCCATGGCAGCGGTGAAATTACCATGGCCGATGGGTTTCGCTATGTGGGCCAATGGCAACAGGGCGAAATTTCTGGCCAAGGCGTGGCCACCTATGCCAATGGCGATGTCTACGAGGGCAGTTTCCGGTCTGGCAAGCGCCAAGGGGCCGGCACAATGCGCTATTCTGATGGGCAGGAAACCAGTGGCACATGGGAAAATGGGGCGCTGAAGCAAGACTGATCATGGCCCACGGGCCATGCGTTTTCCCCCTTTCCAATCAGGCCAAACCAGTCTATACGCGCGACTTCACGCGGGGTGACAGCCTTGGAGGCACCCCGCCCTAACGTATGGAGAATTAATATGGCTGGAGAAATTCCTGATCTTCACGCTGAGGTTCGGACGGGGACAGGCAAGGGCGCCGCTCGTCAGGCACGTCGTGACGGCATGGTTCCTGGTATCGTATTCGGTGGTGAAGCCGATCCGCTGCCGATCAACATCCCCTTCAACGCCCTGCTGAAGCGCCTGAAAGCAGGCCGCTTCAAATCGACCCTGTTCAACCTGAAGGTCGAAGGCCAAGAAGACGTGCGCGTGATCTGCCGCGATGTGCAGCGCGATGTTGTCAAAGACCTGCCCACCCACGTCGACCTGATGCGCCTGCGTCGCACCAGCCGTATCAACCTGTTCATCCACGTTGATTTCATCAACCACGATGCAGCCCCCGGCCTGAAAAAAGGCGGCGTGCTGACAATCGTGCGCGCCGAGGTGGAACTGAACGTGCTGGCGGGCGATATCCCCGACCACATCACCATCGATCTGACTGGCCGTGACATTGGCGATGTGATCCACATCAGCGATGCTATTCTGCCCGAAGGCGCGAAGCCCACGATCGAGCGTGATTTCGTCATCGCAAACATCTCGGCACCGTCGGGCCTGCGCTCGGCTGATGCGGCAGATGATGGCGAAGGCGACGCCGAATAATATCTGCGGGCACTTGGCCCCAGAATGAAAACCGCTAAGGCGCGTTCCCGTGGGGCGCGCCTTTTTCTATGGCGCCACCTTTGGCTTGCACGTTGAGTTTTGCAGGCGCTGCCGCTACACCACCGCAAAGGGCAACACGGGGGGTTTGCGATGCAGTTATGGGTAGGTCTGGGCAATCCAGGCGGAAAATACGCGCAAAACCGCCACAATATCGGCTTTATGGCCTTGGACCGTATTGCCGATGCGCATGGGTTTCAGCCATGGCGTGGGCGCTTTCAGGGGCAGCTGTCCGAGGGGCGTTTGGGGGGCGATAAGGTGCTTTTGCTCAAGCCCGACACTTTTATGAACCTCAGCGGCCAATCGGTGGGCGAGGCGATGCGGTTTTTCAAGCTAAGCCCCGAAGATATAACTGTTTTTCACGACGAACTTGATCTGGCACCCGGTAAGCTGCGGGTGAAACAGGGGGGCGGGCATGCAGGCCATAATGGCCTACGCTCGATCCACCAGCATATCGGCGAGGCCTACGCCCGCGTGCGGCTGGGCATCGGCCATCCCGGCCACAAAGACCGGGTGGCAGCCTATGTGCTGTCTGATTTTGCCAAGGCAGATCAGGAATGGCTGGATGATCTGCTGCGGGGTATTGCCCAAGGTGCACCGCATTTGGCGCGCGGCGAGGGGGGGCAATTTATGAACGCCGTTGCCTTGGCGCGTGGCGATACGGGCGCCCCGGCCAAACCGCGGCGCAACAGCCCCCCGCCCCCAGCTGACACCTCGGGCGCGGCCCCATCCGCCCCCGCCCCTGACGCGGCCGAGGCCCGCAGCCCGATGGAACGCCTGCTAGACAAGTTCCGCTAGGCACAGCGCGCTTGGCCGGGCTTGACGCAGGCCATGGGCGCACCAAATCTGAGGCAGGGCATGACAAGGGGCGCAGCGCGATGGAACCAGAAGCATCGGTAAACGTTTTGGGCGGGGCATTGGCGCTATGTGGCAGCGATCCGGTGACTGGCTTTTTTCGCGATGGCCACTGCAACACCTGCGCGGCCGATAGTGGCAGCCACACCGTATGCGCGGTGATGACAGCCGAATTTCTGGCCTATTCAAAATATGTGGGCAATGATCTGTCTACGCCGCGGCCCGAATTTCGCTTTGCCGGGTTGAAACCGGGCGACAGCTGGTGCTTATGCGCGGCGCGGTTTTTGCAAGCCCATGACGAGGGCTGCGCGCCGCGGGTGCATTTGCAGGCCACGCATGCCCGCGCGTTAGAGATTGTGCCGCTGAAAATTTTGCAAGAGCACAGCCTGTAATCAGGGCGCAGCGCCGGAACCGCCGGAACCGCTGGCGCTGGGCTGTGCCATATCGCCCAAGCCGGGCAGCCCGTCGCCCATCAATTCATCAATGAACAGCGACAGCAATTGCGGCCGCCCGCTGACGCTAGCCTTGCGGTAAATCGCGGCTGTTTGGGCCTTTACCGTGCCCTCGCTGGTTTTGCGCAGGCTGGCGATTTCTGCCGTTGAAAAGCCCTTGATTGCAAACATCGCCACGTCCCGCTCTGCCGGGGTAAGGCCCATTTGGTGAAATGCTCTTCCATAACATCGCGAAACGCCCCCGATGCCGCGCGCAGCCGTTCCTCGGCCCGGCGCGAACGCAAGGCTGATTGGCGAAAGCTAAGCCAGCCCAAAAATGCCCCCAATACAAGGCCGATCGCGGCGCCAATTTCCAGCAATTCGCGCGTTTGCCAGCTGATCGGGGCGGTGCGGGCGCCGAAAATGGTCAGCACGATATCGGATATGAAAAACAACGCGCAAACGGATTGGATCACCACGATTGCAATGATAATGGGCAGGCGCGTCACAGCAGGCCCCCAGTGGCGCAGACGGTCAGGGCAGGCATCAATCGGCCTCCTTATCGGTGTCTTTGTCGCCGTCTTTGACGTGATCCTTGCCGCGATCCTTTTCGCCGTCTTTGTTGCGGTCATCGTCTGCGCGCTTTAGCAGCCGGTTTTCGCCGTCGTCATCATCATCATCATCGTCGTCATCATCGTCGTCGATGTCTTGCCAGAAATCGCGCAGAATTTCCCCTGTGCGCGGGTTCACGATAATCTCGCGGCGGCTGTCTTCGCCGATGGCAATAATACGGGTGCGCCCCAGCCATGTTTGCGATGTGGTGATGTCGCTGTAGCCCTGTTTCAGCAATTGCCGGGTGACGCTGGTCACCAGATCGCTGCCCCAAGCGGGGGTGATGGCGCAGGCAAGCGCGGCAGATAAGGCAAGCATGCGGGGCGTCATGAATGGCTCCTTCAGGCAGTCTGGGGCTATTTTGCCGAAAACTGCGCGCTTGGCCATGCCCCTAAGGTTTAGGCGCGCCCTGAAATGGGCCAAGGGCGCGCCTAATCTGGGGTTTATGGGCCTAAAGCTTCATGTCGAAGCCAAGATGCTTGGCCACGGTAAAGATGTCTTTGTCGCCACGGCCACACATGTTCATCACGATGATATGCTCGGCGGGCAATGTCGGGGCGATCTTCATCACATGGGCCAAGGCGTGGCTGGGCTCTAGCGCGGGGATGATGCCCTCTAGGGCGCAAGACAGCTGGAACGCCTCTAGCGCCTCTTTGTCGCTGATCCAGACATATTCGGCGCGCCCGATATCGTGCAGCCAGGCGTGTTCGGGGCCAATACCGGGGTAATCAAGCCCCGCAGAAATGGAGAACCCTTCCAGAATTTGGCCATCGTCATCTTGCAGCAGATAGGTGCGGTTGCCGTGCAGTACGCCGGGGCGGCCGCCGGTCAAACTGGCGCAATGCTCCATTTTTTCATCGACGCCTTTGCCCCCGGCCTCGACACCGATGATGCGCACGCTGGCATCATCAAGGAAGGGGTAGAACAACCCCATCGCGTTCGAACCACCGCCGATGGCTGCGATCACGGTATCGGGCAGGCGGCCTTCGCCTTCTTGTTCGGCCAATTGGCTGCGCACCTCTTTGCCGATGATCGACTGGAAGTCGCGCACCATGGCGGGGTAGGGGTGTGGCCCTGCCACCGTGCCAATGCAATAAAACGTGTCGCGCACATTGGTTACCCAATCGCGCAGCGCGTCGTTCATGGCGTCTTTCAGCGTGCCACGGCCGCTGGTCACGGGCACCACTTCGGCCCCCAACAGGCGCATGCGGAACACGTTTGGCGCCTGACGTTCCACATCGTGGGCGCCCATATAGACCACGCATTTCAGGCCAAATTTGGCGCAGACCGTGGCTGTGGCCACGCCATGCTGGCCCGCGCCGGTTTCGGCGATGATGCGGGTTTTGCCCATACGGCGCGCCAAGATGATTTGGCCCAGCACATTGTTGATTTTATGCGCGCCAGTGTGGTTCAACTCGTCGCGCTTCATATAGATTTTGGCGCCGCCCAGATGCTGGGTTAGCCGCTCGGCGTAATAAAGGGGGCTGGGGCGGCCAACGTAATGGGTCCATAGATCATTCATCTCGTCCCAAAAGGATTGATCGGTTTTGGCCTTTTCGTATTCTTCCTCCAAAGCCAAGATCAAAGGCATCAGCGTTTCAGACACAAAGCGCCCGCCAAAATCGCCAAAACGGCCGTTTTCGTCGGGACCGGTCATGAAAGAGTTGAAAAGATCGTTGGCCATCGCCCACCCTCCAGATTTGCTGTTTCGGGTGTAATGCCAACCGCAGGCAGGGGCAATAGAAGCGCGGGCGTTATGGCGGATTTGTCAGCCGCTCTTTTGCGCCGCCATCGCCCGGCAATGCCTGCTAAAGACCTTGCACCGCCTGCATAAAGGCGGCGATCTGATCGGCATCTTTCAGGCCCGGCGCGCTTTCCACACCAGACGACAAATCGACCTGCCGGGCGCCGGTAAGCTGCACGGCTTGGGCCACATTTTGTGCGCTAAGACCGCCCGCCAACATCCATGGCAGCGCCCAATATTTGCGCGCCTGCAGCAGCCGCCAGTCAAACGCCAGCCCGTTGCCCCCCGGTAGCGCGCTGCCGGGGGGGGGCTTGGCATCGATCAGCAATTGATCGGCCACGCCGGCGTATAGATCGATTTTGTGCAGGTCTTCGGCATCTGCAATGCCCAGCGCCTTCATCACAGGCAGGCCGTAGCGCGCCTTTAATGCGCTGACGCGCTGGGGTGTTTCGCGCCCATGAAGCTGCAGCATATCAAGCGGCACCTCGTGCAGGATGGCATCCAGCATGTCATCGTCGGCATCAACCGTCAGCGCCACCTTGGCCAGCCCGGGCGGCGCCGCCAGCGCCAGATCGCGGGCCTGTGCCAGCCCCAGATTTCGCGGTGATTTGGCGAAAAACACAAGACCCGCATAGCTGACCCCAGCCTTGGCAACAGCCAGCATATCGGCCTCGCGGGTCAGGCCGCAAATTTTGACTTTGACAGAAGTCATGGCGCCTTAGCTGGCCTTGTCCAGCAGGGCCAGCACGTCGTCGCCGCCATCGCCTTGGGGGCCTTTGGCTTTTTTCAGCTCGCGTTGCAGGCGGTTTACCTCGGCGGTTTTGCGGCTGGCATCGGCGCGGTGCTTATGCTCGCGGAACCATTCCCAGATCAGGCCCAAAACCAACCCCAACACCACGCCGCCAAACAGCACCGCAAACAGCGGCACCTCTGCCGACAGGGCCAGAACGCCCATGCCGGGTATTTGCGCCAAGCCATCTGGCAGTGTGGCAAGCGTCACGCTGCCGCGGTTTGCCAATGCAAGAATGACAAACACAAAGGCCACACTGGCCAGCCACAGATAGCGCAGATACCGCATCGTTTTACTTTCCGTTCAGGCGATCGCGCAGCAACTTGCCGGTTTTGAAAAACGGAACGTGTTTTTCCTCAACCTCGACCGACTCGCCCGTGCGGGGGTTTCGGCCCGTGCGCCCATCGCGTTTCTTTACTGAAAACGCCCCAAACCCACGCAGTTCAACCCTGTCACCGCGCGCCATGGCATCGGTGATTTCGTCAAAAATTGTGTTCACAATCTTTTCTACATCCCGCTGATAGAGGTGCGGGTTTTCGTCAGCGATTTTTTGGATGAGTTCCGAACGTATCATGCCAATCAATCCCCCCTGGTGTGATACAGGCTTTGCGCCCTTTTGTTCGACTATATGAACTAAACCGCGCTACGGGAATAGGCTGGCTGGGGTCTTGGGGGGCTAAATTGCCCGATTTCGCCATCGCTGCCGGGTTTCAGGGCAGGGGGGCGGCAGATTTTCGGGTCGTTTCAGGGCGTTCGCACCGTTTCATTGCGGTATTGCGCCTATGATTCGCGCTTAGAAATAGAAAAGGCCCCGCAGCGCGTGCCGCGGGGCCCGTGATCAGCTGGGCGCTTGGCCCGGCTGGTCTTAGTTGTCGCCCTTCAGGGCTGCGCCCAGAATGTCGCCCAGCGAGGCGCCCGAATCGGACGAGCCATACTGTTCAACGGCTTCTTTTTCTTCCGCGATTTCGCGTGCCTTGATCGACAGGCCCAACCGGCGGGTTTTGCTGTCGACATTGGTCACGCGCACATCGACCTTGTCACCAACCGAGAAGCGCTCGGGGCGCTGATCGGCACGGTCACGCGACAGATCCGAACGGCGGATGAAGGATTTCATGCCTTCGTATTCCACCTCGATGCCGCCATCTTCGATTGCGGTTACGCTGACGGTGATGATACCGCCACGCTTCACGCCGCCCACAGCTTCCGAAAACTTGTCGCCGCCCAAAGCTTTGATCGACAGCGAAATGCGCTCTTTTTCCACGTCCACTTCCGAAACAACAGCCTTAACGATGTCGCCCTTTTTGTAGCTTTGGATCGCGTCTTCACCGCGCTCGTCCCACGACAGGTCGGACAGGTGCACCATGCCGTCGATATCGCCCGGCAGGCCGATGAACAGGCCGAATTCGGTGATGTTTTTCACTTCACCTTCTACTTCGGTGCCCTCGGGGTGGGTTTCAGCAAACACTTCCCATGGGTTGCGCATGGTCTGTTTCAGGCCCAGCGAAACGCGGCGCTTGGAGGCGTCGATTTCCAGAACCATAACTTCCACTTCTTGGCTGGTCGAAACGATTTTGCCGGGGTGGACGTTTTTCTTGGTCCAAGACATTTCGGACACGTGGACCAAACCTTCTACACCGGGCTCCAGTTCGACGAACGCGCCGTAATCTGTGATATTGGTCACGCGGCCCTGATGCACCGAGCTGAGCGGGTA
>Ga0181593_10003970_pt1 | contig 13469 bp, 12 predicted proteins | sample 071ome_19_FD_133756 | JGI IMG/M metagenome (GOLD analysis project Ga0181593, IMG submission 133756) | Coastal salt marsh microbial communities from the Groves Creek Marsh, Skidaway Island, Georgia - 071413AT metaG (megahit assembly) | ecosystem: Environmental > Aquatic > Marine > Intertidal...
GCCGCCCTTTTGGGCCCAAGTACCACTAGCGCTTATCGGTGCGTTCAGCCCTTGGCTGAGTTTTAAACTATTGCTTTGGACCAATATCCCGGCCTACTATCAAACCGATAATGGCAGGTCTCAGGCAAACCCCTTAGGCGTGCCGATATTAGCCGGTATCATCGCAGCAATATTCAATGGCTTAGGAAGCTTTGGCGTGCTGATGACACAAGACCTGAAATATGCTGATTTTGAGTTTCTGTTGGGTTATATCGTTGGCGATATATTAGGGGTCCTCATTGTTTTTATCTGCATTATGTCGTTTCGTGAAGTTGTTAACTATCGGAGTGCTGGAAGGTAAGTGATGTGATCCACTGCACCGGTGCGGTAAATTTGCTGACTGCTCCACCCAAACCAACCCATCGAGGATCACGACTATGATTCAGCGACACGCTCGAATGGTCGAGTACCTAAATCGGCTGCTCATTGCCTGTATCACAATAACGATAATGCTCTTCATCCCTTTTTCTAAAGCCAAAGAATCGCTACCAAACGCTATTTTGGGGGCGCAAGTTCCTTTAAAGGGATCAGAGCTTCAGTATTTCCAAGAGGATCCAACCACCGCGGGTTATTTATCGACCCCAGGAGGTCAGCCTGTCCGCGGCGGCGTTATCTTAATCCATGAATGGGACGGTTTGACTGAGCGCGTTAAAGCAACAGCTGATGCCTTCGCCGACGTCGGTTATGTTGCGCTCGCGGCTGACTTATATCAGGGTCAAACGGGAACTTCTCGAGCCGAGAACCTCGCATTAATGCAGACAACCCGCTCAAATCCTGAACGGATAATTCAGAACCTTAATGCGGCTCTGGCCGCTATTTCAGAACAACCTGGGGTAAACAGCCAGGTAGCTACGATAGGATGGTGTTTTGGCGGTGGTATTGCCTTGTCTTTTGCCTTGGGTGGCGATCACCATGCGGGTACAGCTATTTTCTATGGCCAGCTATTAGACGACCCTGAACGCTTAGGTCATTTGAACCACGAGGTTTATGGGACTTTTGCTGGATTGGACCGAGGTCCGAGTGTCGATCAAGTCAATGCGTTTGTTAAAGCACTACGAGATGCGGGCATTCCTAACGACATCCACATTTACGATGAGGTGCAGCACGGGTTTTGGCTGCACGTCGATAGAGACCCTGCTCGCAACCGAGGCCCAGCTGAGCATGCCTGGCATCGACTACTCGCTTATCTCGACCGAGTCTTAAACTGAGTTTCATCGTGCCGCTAGTAGGGGACCTCATATCAACGCGGCGAAAGCCTAGCCGTCTCGAATTCTAGTCTTTAAGACCGGCTACGTCTTTTGCCCCGACTTAGACCCTGAAAGCCTGGACTGGCGCATCGACAATCAGCTCTTAATTGGGTAGTTCTCCCCCGGAACGTAGTCTCTCCGGTAAATATGATCGGTTGCCTCAACAAAGCCCTCGATACTGCCGCAATCAAAGCGCTGCCCTTTGAATCGATAGGCCAGAACTTTACCGGCCTGAGCCTGCTCATTGAGGGCGTCGGTGATCTGAATCTCTTGATTTCGTCCAGGAGGCAGGCGCCTTAAAATCTCAAAGATGTCCGGGGTCAAAATATATCTCCCAATCACCGCGAGATTGCTGGGCGCCTCTTCTGGCGCTGGCTTTTCAACCATCGATGCGACCTGCACCAAACTGTCATCAATGCGCTCCCCAGAAACCACACCATAGCTCCCGGTCTTATCCCAGGGCACTTCTTCAACGGCTACGATACTGCAATTATGGATCTGATACAGAGCGACCATTTGGGCAAGCACTGAATCGCCCTCGTTAACGCAAAAGTCGTCTGCAAGCACGACCGCGAAGGGTTCAGCTCCGACCAAGGGCTCACCGGTCAGAATCGCATGGCCCAAGCCCTTCATCTCGACCTGACGTGTATAAGAAAAGGTGCATTGCGCGATCAAAGACCGAACGTCTGCTAGTAGCGCCTCTTTATTGGTTCCAGCGATCTGGTGTTCAAGCTCAAAATTGGTGTCGAAGTGATCCTCCAAAGCGCGCTTGCCGCGACCCGTGACAAACCCTATTTGGCTGAGCCCGGCACTGACCGCTTCTTCGACCCCATATTGGATGAGAGGCTTGTTCACGATAGGCAACATTTCTTTAGGCATGGCTTTGGTCGCAGGCAAAAACCGAGTGCCATATCCTGCCGCAGGGAATAAACATTTTCGAATCAAAACAGACTCCATTGATTGGTTGACATCGTTTGTTGGCTGCAAAAACTTTTTTACTCGAGATTATACGACTTTCTGCGATTTTTGATCTGCCTGCCTTTAAGCGCATCAACAAGACACTTCAGCACAGCAAATACCACGCATAAAACCCTGAATAATTTCCCTGCACCTGACGCTGCAAAGCGTTCAGCAACATTTTAAGCTCCCGGCGCAGGCGAAGTGCCTGAAAAGCCCTGAAACATTCAATGAGCGTTGCGACGACTTTTTGAGGCCATCATCAACATTACAATAGGCAGGGAATTGACAGGTACATCCCAGAAACGAATTTCAGCCTCAATGCTTTGACCCGCGCCAACCACAAACAGGACAGGGCCTAATCAAAATCGGCGCTTCGAACCTACTAGGACTCCGAGCGACCATAGGCATCTTCGAATCGAGTGATGTCATCCTCTCCTAGGTAATCCCCAGACTGCACCTCGACGATCTCGAGCGCATCAGTGCCCACATTTTCGAGCCGATGTTTTGCGCCCTTGGGAATGAAAGTCGATTCGTTTTCAATCAATTCAAACACCTTAGACTCACAGGTTACGCGCGCAGTGCCCGCAACCACCACCCAATGTTCTGCTCGATGCTCGTGCCGCTGCAGCGACAACCGCTCGCCAGGGGCAACAAAGATCCGTTTGGTGTGGTGCTTAGGGCCACGGTCAACACTCTCGTACCAGCCCCACGGCCGATAGACACGACGATGTTGGATGTGTTCTTCACGCCCTGACGTCTCAAGCTGGTCAACAATATCTTTCACCCGTTGGCTTGCACTGGCTTGCGCAACCAATACCGAGTCTGCGGTCTCAACGACAACGACTCCCTCAAGGCCAATCAGGGTAACTAGTCGATTATCTGCAAAAGCATAACAATCTTGGGATTCTTGAATAAGCACATCTCCACGGACCGCATTACCTTGCCGATCTTTCTCAGCAATAGTCCACAGCGCCTGCCATGATCCAATGTCACTCCAACCGGCGTCCAAGGGAACCACTGCTGCTTTGGGCTCTACTTCCATCACGGCATAATCGATTGACACATTAGGACAAGGAGAAAATGCACTTGCATCGGGCCTCACAAAGACCTCATCAACTTCTCGCTCTCGCCAGGCGTTTTTGGTACATGCCTCAATCGCAGGTGCATGGACTGCCAACTTCGATAGGTAAGTCTTGGCATCGAACACAAACATGCCGCTGTTCCAAAAGTACTGCCCTGAGGCCAAGTAGGCTTCAGCGTCTTTCAAAATGGGTTTTTCAACAAACCGATTAATTCGATAACCGCCGCCTACCTCCCCGCCTCGCTCTATGTATCCATATCCCGTCTCCGGCGAAGCGGCTGTGATCCCGAAGGTCACAAGGTTACCTATAGCCGCTAAGTCCACTGCTTTTAAAACAGCGTTATGAAATTCCGATTGATCTTCGATGACATGATCTGAAGGGAGTACCAACAATGATGGCGGCTCAGCCGATTCTGAGACTGCCTGAGCCGCCAGGGCAATGGCCGGTGCGGTATTTTTACCCTCCGGCTCAAGGATTAAACAAACGTCTTCGACACCGATGTCACGCAGTTGTTGCCTCACCAAAAACCGATACGCTTCATTGCACACAACAATAGGAGACCTTAAAGCAGGCAACCCATGAAGCCGCGCCAAGGTATTTTGCAGCAGACTGCGGTCATTCTGAAGCGATAGCAATTGCTTAGGATGAGATCGCCTAGAAAGTGGCCAAAGCCGAGAGCCAGCACCGCCGCATAGGATAACCGGTTGAATTTCCATAAGCTTTTCACGCTAAATTTGCCAGCAGTATACCCCACAACCGAATCTGCTGATGGTCCCATCCAGGCGCTCAAAAGACAAAAAATGCGGCCTAAAACGAGAGTCAAATCGGCACCACCTCGCCATGAATCCGTAAAAGAATTAGTTAAGATCCAAACCTAGAGGGCGAGCAGAGCTATTCGGTCGCGCTGGTGGTTATACCAAGGCGTCGATTATTTGCTTGAGTTTTTTTGGGCGGGACTCTGCAAGCGGCAAATATTGATCTGCCCCTCACTCGATCAGATATTTGGGATACCACGCACCACTAAGCTGTAACTCGAACCGCCAGCAACCTGCCCTTGATGAACTTATCTGAGCAGCGCCGGCAATCGGTCGGCAACTGACCAAATATCTCGACCCTTAAAAGCGCATTAACGCTAGGCCGTCACTGGGGACGAGAACCCGTAACTTATCTTAACCTTCGTTCGCGGCGTTCTATTTGTTAGAAAACATAGACTCGCCCCAGGCGTCAGGGCGCCAATGGTTATAGGTTTCCCAACCGGGCGTCATGAGACGCTTGCTGAACCTCGGCAAATGCCAACCAAAATACGCAATTTCGGCCAGAGACCGGCGCCCAATGAACACCTGCCTATCGCCGTTGCAACAGATAAAAGCGCGCTCAAGGTCCTTGGAAATTAAGCCCTCGCACCTTGCTCATTCATTCGTTGTGAAGAAACAACTGTTATGAGCCAATCTGAACTTGCCAAGCCTAAACTCTGTCGAGTCCCTTGCTGTATTGTGAAGACAGCTTCTGATAGTACCGCGCGTTGGCGACGTTTGCGTCATACTGATCTCGGGTTGCAACCAATTTCGCCGGCACGCCAGCGATCACCGAATTTTCGGGGAAGACAGCATTTTCACGAACAATCGCCTGCCCTGCAACGATGGAACCTCGCCCAATTTTCGCACCATCCATCACCACCGCGTGGATGCCAATTAGGCACCCATCGCCTATTTCACATCCGTGCAACGTCACGTGATGCGTAATTGAACAATCCTCACCAATCCGAGTGCCTGTCTCTACCCCTTCGTGGATCATCACAAAATCTTGGATATTACTCCGAGCCCCAATACGAATTTCAAATTGCTCGCTTCTGGTGACAGCATAGGTCCAAACTGACACCTCTGGACCAACATATACTTTGCCATGGAGTCGCGCTGTTTCATGGATGAAGCCAGGATTATCCAGTACAACGTGGTCGCCAATTGCATTCATAAAGCACTCACTTTTGGTTATTCATGATGATTATTCGATATGACGAGTAGCCTGCCCAAGCCATGCAATGCAATCCTGGTTAAGCATAAGCTGCCTCGACTGACATTAGCGCTCACAACTCCCCCTTCGCCCCTGCCAGAATCCGCGCGAGATTTGGGCGGTGGCGGGCGATCTCCTCTGGGGTCAGCCCCTCCAACGAATGAGGAAATTTCAGCCATAGATCGGTTTCATGCACATAATAATCAGGGACACGATTCGTCTGGTTACGGTTTGGTTTATAGTAAGGCACCGCAACCCGAATATCGGCCGGCATATTTCGTCGCGCCTGGCGCTGAACACCTTTAATCACCGCCTCGATGCTCCGTCCAGTGTCAAAAACATCATCAACGATCAAAAGCGACTGCTCAAAACTAACATGCTTGATGAGGTAATTCAGGCCATAGACTCGAACCGCCGAATGTTGCTGGTCGATGCCTTCATAGCTGGTGGTTCTAATCGCTATATGGTCGGGCTTGTGCCCAAAACACGCGAGAAATTCTTGCAGCGCAATTCCTACAGGTACACCGCCCCGCCAAATCGCCACAATAAAGTCTGGTCTAAACCCACTGGTTTCGACCATTGCGCCTAAGCGCCAACTATCTTCTAGTAAGGCTTGGGCATCGAGATAGCACTTCTCCGCCATGCACAGTATCCTAACGCAACCATGGCGAGCTTATCATGACCTCAAAAATCTTTGTTGAAGAACAGCAAGTCATTGAAGACAGCTTTGAGCTGGGTGTGAAGATTTTTAACTCAGGCTTTCGGCCGACCTTCATCGTCGGACTCTGGCGAGGCGGCAGTACCGTCGGCATTTATTTGCAGGAATGCTTACAGACGCTAAACATCACAACCAACCATATTGCGCTGCGGACGTCTTACAACGGCCGTCGAGATTATGAAGCAGCACTTAAGACGCCAAATAAGCCCATATCAGTCCATGGCACCCAATATCTACTCGATACTCTCAATCGTGAAGACCGATTATTGCTGGTCGATGATGTTTTTGGTTCGGGACGAACCCTTGCGGCTGTCCTCGAAAAACTAACCATGCGTTTAAAGCGAAATCTGCCCCAAGAAATCAAAACCGCATGCTTATTTCAGCGGCAATCGTCGAGTGCAAGCGTTGCACCGCCAGATTATGTCGGCAAAACGATCAGCAGCTGGGTCACATTACCCTACGAACTTCAGGATTTGTCCCTTGATGAACTCAAAACCCATAAACCGGCTTTTCTGACTATCACTGAGCAAAATGCGCTAACGCTTCCGAGCAGTTTTTACTATGAGTCGTCATAAAAACCCTCAAATCGCGTAAATTCAACATGCACCCATGACCTATTTATTTATCGCACTACTGCTCACAATTTCTGCAACCGCTTTGGCATGCATGTGTGCCCGATGGTTCGGCAATCAAATCCTCGGACCTTTGCTCGCTGGCAGCGTGGTCACCTCAATCTTTATCGCCGAAAAACTGGGTACGATTGCAATACCGGGCCTTGGCGAATATGCCATCACGGTAAGTATTTTGATCTACAGTAGCACCTTCTTAATCACCGATGTCATTTCAGAGTTAGAGGGCCGAGCGGCTGCCCAACGCGCTGTGCTCGGCACTGCCCTGTGTTACCCCCTAGTCTTGTTGACCACTCAACTCGGCGTTCATTGGGCACCTAGCAGTTTCTACAATAACCAAGTCGCCTTTGACTCTGTCATGAGTTTTGCCGGGAGAGTAACGCTCGCCTCCCTGGTAAGTTATCTCGTCAGTCAGTCCCTTGACGTCTGGGTCTTTCATCGCATTAAAGCAGCTACTGGTGGTCGCCACCTTTGGTTGCGCAACAATGGTTCTACATTGCTGAGCCAAGGAGTTGATACCGTCATTTTTTATAGTTTGGCTTTTTTAGGGACGGTACCTATTGCGACCTTGTTGCAGCTCATGGTGCTCGGCTATCTGTTAAAGCTTGTCATCGCACTCGTCGATACGCCGTTCGTTTACGGGGTTATCCGAGGGATTCGCGGGCCAGGCGTCAACGCAGAGCCGACTGACTCATCCAGAAGATCATGAGTAAGTTTCGCCCTAGAGCAGACTTTATGGGCACAAGCCCTTGATCTAGAGCCTAGCGCCATGCCAAAAAAGGGTCATAGCTAGTGCGCCTTAGTCCCGAGCCTGCCGTTGCCAGCCCGGCAACCCATCCCGACAAAACTGAGTGTCTACTAAGCGGCTTATGTGATGGTGCGGACCGAGCCTTCAAGAATTATCAAGTCGAGCCCTCAAGGCTCCGACTACGGCGGTTACTTCAATCGTTTCTTTTGCCAGGCTTTCAGACAAATGAAATCGTGCGCTAAAGTTGCTGCCGCGATCGCAGTGATTTCACTGTGATCGTAAGCAGGGGCAACCTCTACAACATCCATTCCAACTATATCGATTTGCCCTAAGCCTCGGAGTATCGTCAAGGCATCCAGGGTAGACAGTCCACCTGCGACGGGTGTGCCCGTTCCCGGCGCAAAGGCAGGGTCGAGGCAGTCGATATCAAAGGTAAGGTAAGCTTTTCTTCTACCGACCACTTTCTGGATTTCTAGAACAGTCGCTCGCACGCCATTTTCAGCAACCCAAGGACTGGACATCACGGTAAATCCGTAGTCATCTTCGCTGAAACTTCGGATACCTATTTGAACAGAGGTATTGGGGTCGATCAGACCTTCCCGTAAAGCTCTTAAAAACATCGAGCCATGATCCAATCGTTGGCCGTCGTCTTCCCAGGTATCGACATGAGCATCAAAATGAATGAGTGACAAAGGTCCGTACTTTTTAGCATGAGCTTTAAGCAAGGGGTAACTCACAAAATGGTCGCCGCCAAACGTCAGCATCGTGACATCCTCAGCCAGTAACTTATCCGCATGGGCCTCGATGACGGCAACGGCTTGATCAGGATAACCTGAGACAAATTCGACGTCGCCATAGTCAGCGACCGCTAGATAATCAAAGGGGTTGTCATTAAAAGGAAAGGCATGACTTGCGATTTCAGCAAGTTGAACGCTAGCAGCCCGTATGGCCTGAGGGCCAAACCGCGCGCCCGGCCTGAAGGTTGTGGCCAGATCAAACGGCAGCCCAGACACCACCAAATCTGCGCCCTGTATGTCTTGGGTGTATTTGCGCCGAAGAAACGATAGTTGCCCGCTGAACGTTTGTGACGTACTGCTGGGCCGCATTAAATCTAATCGAGGGTGGTTTCTGGCTACACGATCAATCATAAGGTTTTCCTATTGAGGTTTAGTCAGCCTGACTGAGTTTTAAATGCGGTCAAGCGCGGCGTAAAACAGCATGCCCGCCACGAGCCCCGGCCACCGCAGCAATCTACCACCTGGAAACGCGCGGTGTTTTAAATTTGCCAATAAGTCAAACCCATCGGCATCGCCTTTGATGGCTTCAGCAATCAGGTGTCCGCCCATATTTGCCATCGCAATGCCATGGCCTGAATACCCTTGCCCATAATATAGGTTCTCGCCGACTCGACCAAATTTTGGCATCCGATTCATTGTGACCGACAGCGTGCCACCCCATGCGTAGGGCAATTCGACGCCCTTTAACTGAGGATAAATATCGATCAACCGATTACTGACGACTTTACGAATGTCTTTTGGGAAAAAGCGCGTGTAATTTTCACCGCCACCAAAAATCATCCGAAAATCACTGGAGAGATGAAAGTAATTCACCACAAATCGTGTATCAACGACCGCATAGTTGTGTTGAATCAAAGATTTTGCTGCAGATTCACCTAAGGGTTCCGTCGCCACCATGAAATTATTAATCGGCATTTGAAAAATATCTGCAGCCGGCAGTAAACCGTTTAAATAGCCGTTGCAGGCAACCACCACTTTCCCAGCAGTCACCGTATGGGTTGCCGTCTCAACGACAACATGGTCTTTTGCAGAAGTATTAAAACCCGTGACAGACGTCATTTCAAAGATGTCTGCGCCCTCAGAAATTGCTGCCTTGGCTAAGCCATCGGCGAGATTCAAAGGGTGAATATGCCCGGCACGGGTATCTAAATACCCACCAAAATAAGCCTCACTGCCGAGCTCATTAGCAACTTCTGCCGCAGTTAACGGATGGCAGTCTTGATAGCCGTAATGGGATTTGAGGTGCGCCGCGTGGGCCCAAAGTTCAGCTTGATAGCGCTCACGATGGGCCACCGTAAGCTCGCCATCTTGTAAGTTACACTCAATGCCATAATCTTTAATTCGGCGCCTGACAAGATCATTGGCCGCTAAAGACATGCGCCACAATGCGCCAGCCCACTCGTGGCCGAGCGTTGCTTCAAGGGCCTCCTGATCCTGACGCTGACCAATCCCTAGCACGCCACCATTTCGACCGGAGGCACCAGCGCCTACGCGATATTGCTCTAAGAGAACCACTCGCATACCCGCCTCGGCCAGGGTTAAAGCAGCCGATAACCCGGTATAACCCCCGCCGACGATGCAAACATCGCAATCTAAATCTGCTGCTAGGGTCGGGCGATGCTCACCGTGATGACGTGTAGCAAAATACAAGGAGGCTTCGAAACCAATATCAGGGCGGCCGCCCGCCCGACGCTCAAGATTCATGGTCTCTGTGTCCTTGCCATCTACAACATGCTTCCGAGGTAGCTCACCTCCCAAGACGAAATGCGAACATTATAATCTTGCAGTTCGCTACGCTTAATAGACGCAAACACATCGAGAAACTCACGTCCCAAAAGCTCCGCCATTTTTTTACTCTCAGCAAGATTTGATAAGGCGTGATCTAAGTTATCGGGCAAGTTTGTGGTCACCTCCCAACAGTCTTCCTCACTCGCCTCAGTTGGGTCCAGAGCCTCCTCGATGCCAAGCAGCCCCGCCGCCAGAATGGCAGCAATCAACAGATATGGATTGGCATCGGCACCAATGACTCGAGTCTCAACCCGCCCTTCCTCAGAGGGTCCATAAGGGACTCTTAATCCGGTTGTGCGATTGTCGTAACCCCATTCAAGGTTAATTGGCATCGATAGATCGCCAGCGAAACGCTTGTAACTGTTGATATTCGGCGCCAATAGCGCAAAGACTTCTGGTAGGTAGGTCTGGAGGCCTGCAATAAATTGTCTCAAAGCAGGCGGCGCTTTTTCGTCGACCAGCGAGAACAGGTTTTCCCCGGATTGGTTCTCCAAGCTGCAGTGCAAATGTAAGCCTGATCCGGGTAAATCTGCTGAGGGTTTGGACATAAAACTGGCCAGATAACCATGTTCCAGCGCACAACCTTTAACCAATCGTTTCAGCAAAACCATCTGATCAGCGATCGATAACGCGGGACCATGTCGCACGTTCAGCTCAATTTGACCCGCGCCGACCTCATGCACCACAGCGGCAAGCGCTAAATCAGCGGCAGCACTCATTTCCTGGACGTAGCTGACAAAGGGACCATAACGGTCTAGGGCGTCAAAACTAAAGGCCTCGCCGCCGAATTCATCCCGACCATCAAACCCAGCTCCCGGCTCGAGTTCCTGATCGCCCCGCTTTGGCGCGCTCATCAAATAAAACTCAATTTCGGGCGCTACAATCGGCACCAAACCCTTCGCTTCGTAACGCGCCAGGACTTGCTTTAGTACATTGCGGCAATCATAAGGTAGCGGCTCTCCCTCTTTATCCAAGGCTTCGCAAATGACTTGACCCACGGAATCCTCTTTCCAGGGCGTCCTTCGATAGGTAGACCAATCGGGAGACAAAATCAGGTCTTCATCTTTTGGATTAAAGGCATCCATGGTTTCTTCAGCGTAAGTTCCATGTATGCATTGAAACAGCACTGCCTCCGCCATTCTGGGTAAGTTTCCCCCCGCTTGAATCGCGACGCTATCAATCGTCTTGCCTCTGGGTACGCCATTAGCGTCGGTAATTAACAGGTCTATGCGATCGGCTAGCCCTTTTGGTATTGTCACTCTATCACTCCCGAAGACTGCGTCTTCTCTCGTTCTTTATCCCAAATCACTACATTTCGTTCAATAAATACAAATGCCACAATCCATAAAAAAGCGTCTTCAAAATCTAAAAACGATCCTGCAAACCCCCAATAGACTGCAAATAGGACGAGCGCTGTATAGGCTAACACTTTGAACACTCTCGAGATTGCGCGCCATTGCTCCGAGTCATAAGGACTACCCGAGAGCTGCAAGTCGAGTTCTAAAAGCGCCACCACTAAAATCCAGACCGCTGCATTACCCACATCAACCCAAGCAAGCCATTGAACTGCCTCAAAATCTTTCATAAGGGCAAACCAGCGGAGTTCATCATGCGCTATCAAGGGACCAGAGGCGCTGGTCATCAGAGATTGACAGTCTTGTGCCGTCAACGACATAAATGCATCTTGGTCGACCATCTGCGAATAGCCCGAAGCACTCATCTCGCACAATTGTCCGATCGCTATCGATTCAGCCTCGAAAAGTGTCAACAAAGTGAGTAGATAACCCACGAATGCAGTGACGATAAAACTGACACAGATGATCCGTATCAGCATTAGCAATTTTTCGACCTTGGGCGTCAGAGCAGCATCATCTAACTGATAGGTTTCAAGCTCAAACATGAGCAAAAGCAACACCCAAGCGGCGGTATCGATGGTTGCTGGAAAAAGTTCAAGTAAGAGTGCGAGATCAAAGGTGCTTTGCAACAAATCCCTCGCACCCTCGAGCTCTTCTATAAAAAAGAATCCGATATTCGCAGTGAGCAGTAAATAAACTGTTAACTTAAAAGTATTAAACCAATGCGGCCAACGGGTAAGTGCGATTAACACACAACCTCCCAATCGGTAACTGGAATCTGTTGCTTGCTGTCATGATTCATAGGGGAAAACTTGACGGCCCTCAAAATAGGTGGCTACCACCGACACCTCGCTGATTTCGTGTGGCGCAAGGGTAAACAAATTATCAGAGAGCACCACCAGATCGGCGCGTTTACCGACTTGCAATTGTCCGGTGAGTTGCTCCTGATGCATTAGGTGGGCGCCATTTTTCGTATAAGCGGCAATCATCGTGGCCAAAGAGACCGTTTCCTGCTCATTAAGGACTCCAGCAATCACGCCCGTTGGGTCTTGCCGAGTCAGCGCGGTTTCGATGGCAAGTAGCGGATTCATCGACGATACAGGCCAATCACTGCCACCGACGATCGCAGTCTCTACTGCATCTAAAGAGCCGATCGGATACATAGCTTGCACCCGGTCAGGACCGACTGCTGGGAGATTTACATCCATGATATAGCTATCGGGTAATGCCCAAAGCGCCTGAACATTAGCCGCTACATTGAGGGCCTTAAAACGTGGACGGTCCACAGGGTCAATCAGTTGTAGGTGCGAAATATGATGTCGCAGATCTTGATCTCCATTAGACGTTTGAGCAGCTTCAATGGCGTCCAGCGCTACTCGCACGCCGAAGTCACCAATGGCATGAAACATCAATTGGACGCCCATGGCGTCGAGTCTGATGACTTTTGATTGCAACTCCTCGGCAGGCGTTATTAACATCCCGTGGCCACCCTTGTCACTGAAGTAGGGTGCAATTAGAGCTGCTGTTTCGCCTTCAAGCACGCCGTCAACAAAAATCTTCGCCGATTGTCTTCTAACTAACTTTTGAGTTTGCCGGTGCTCGGGTTCGATGCTTTCGACGGGTGCAGGATCAAAAAATGGGGCAATGACAGACATCGCCAGCACCACACGCATATTCAAGACATCGCTTGCCGCGAGCGCCTCATAGGTCGCAGCATCAGCGGTCGTGGCCGCAGCATCAATCACCGAAGTGATGCCATTTTGATGCGCTAGCGCAATCGCTTGTCGTGCAGCGCTTTCTCGCACTGTCGCGTCGATCGCGGGCAGCACGTTCTCAACCAATAGCATCGCGGATTCTCGCAGAACCCCTGACGGCTGAGATCCTGAATCGCGCTCTATGATCCCATCTGCTGGATCGGGGGTCTCACTTTCTATACCGGCATAACGCAGCGCCGCAGAGGACACCCATGCCGAGTGGCCGTCAGCCGCTCTTAGAAAAGTTCGTCGATCGGGGTTTACTTGGTCTAATAAGGTTTTAGAGGGATTTGCGTCGACAAATAGTGATAGATCCCAACCACCACCGACCAACCAATCCGA
>Ga0181593_10003973_pt1 | contig 13462 bp, 11 predicted proteins | sample 071ome_19_FD_133756 | JGI IMG/M metagenome (GOLD analysis project Ga0181593, IMG submission 133756) | Coastal salt marsh microbial communities from the Groves Creek Marsh, Skidaway Island, Georgia - 071413AT metaG (megahit assembly) | ecosystem: Environmental > Aquatic > Marine > Intertidal...
ATTCATTACCATAACTGAGATTGAGTTTGTGGGCATTTCAGAAGTGCAAAAACTAGTGGTTGATGTATTTCCAAACCCAGCAAACAATGAAGTGAACCTTCTATCAAGCCGGTCTGGATTGCATCAATTGAGGGTTTATAATGTGAATGGGAAAGTGGTTCTGACGGAAGCTTTTAATCTTTCAAACAGTGAACAAACCACCGTTGAGTTGAAAGAACTACCACCAGGTGTTTATATGATGACGATTACCATCGGAGAAAGCTTCACTACAAGCAAACTTTTGATTGAGTAAAACCTCTTTCCAAGTCACAAAAAGTGCGATGAATATTTCCCATCATTGCAACATGAAATTTGAACGACTGCTTATTGAGGCCTCGTTGAAGGCCGGAGAAGAAATCATGCAGGTTTATGCGCGTGATTTTGAAGTGGAAACCAAAGCCGATGAAAGTCCATTGACCGAGGCAGATAAAAAGAGTCACTTGGCAATCATGTCATTTTTAGAGCAAACGGATATTCCAATTTTAAGCGAAGAGGGCAAGCATATGGATTATGCGGAGCGAAAGGATTGGAATCAATTTTGGCTCGTAGATCCGCTTGATGGAACCAAAGAGTTTGTGAAGAAAAATGGAGAATTCACCGTAAACATTGCCCTCATTGAGAATGGGCTTCCTATTTATGGAATCATATACGCGCCAATGTTGAAGAAGCTTTTCGTGGGCGATGTGGGCAACGGAGCTTGGGTGGCAGAAAATGTCGAGCCTACTGCCTCCGTTGATTCGATTCTCGAAAACACCACCGCTATACCTAAATCAAAACCTACCGAACCATATATCGTGGTGGCAAGCCGAAGCCACTTCAGCGATGAAACGCAGGCGTTTGTGGATGAGCTTAAAAAGGAAAAAGGTGAGATTGAATTTGCCTCCATGGGCTCGAGCCTCAAGATTTGCTTGGTGGCTGAGGGCGTTGCTGACATCTATCCACGGTTTGGCCCTACCATGGAGTGGGATACTGGAGCTGGTCACGCCATTGCTAAAGCCGCAGGTAAACTAGTGAAGGATCACGTCACTGGAGAGGAGATGCAATACAACAAAGAGAATCTGCTAAATAACTGGTTTATCGTTCAGTAAACGAACCTGCTTTAAAAAACAACGTAAAGAGGTATTACCTTCGCACAATCTATGTCAAAAACCGCACTAATCACAGGAGTTACAGGTCAAGATGGAGCTTATCTGGCAGAACTATTATTGGAAAAGGGATACACCGTACACGGGGTAAAGCGCAGAAGCAGTTTGTTTAATACCGAGCGCATCGATCACCTTTACCAAGATCCACACGAAAAGAACTTAAAATTCAGGTTACATTACGGTGACCTAACTGATAGCACCAACTTGATACGCATTGTTCAGGAAACTCAGCCGGATGAAATCTACAATCTGGCTGCACAAAGCCACGTTAAGGTATCGTTCGAAACTCCAGAGTACACTGCAAATGCCGATGCCATTGGCACACTGAGAATTTTGGAGGCCATCCGAATTCTAGGTCTAGAAAAGAAGACCAAATTCTACCAAGCATCTACCTCTGAGTTATACGGATTGGTGCAGGAAGTTCCTCAAAGTGAAACCACACCATTTTATCCTCGAAGCCCTTACGCGGTAGCCAAGCTTTACGCCTTCTGGATTTGCAAAAACTACCGAGAAGCTTACGGCATTTTTGCTTGCAATGGCATTTTATTCAACCACGAATCTCCTTTGAGAGGTGAAACATTCGTAACTAGAAAAATCACTCGAGCAGTAGCGAAGTACAAACTCGGACTTCAAAAGAAATTGTACTTGGGTAACCTTGACGCAAAGCGTGATTGGGGCCATGCACAAGATTATGTGGAGGGCATGTGGATGATGCTTCAGCAAGATGAACCCGAAGACTTTGTGCTGGCTACTGGAAAAACCATTCCAGTGAGGGAGTTTGTAGAGTTATCATTCAAAGAAATTGGGGTTGAATTAGAATGGTCTGGTACAGGAGTGGACGAAAAAGGAATGAATAAAGCCACGGGTGAAATCATCGTTGATGTTGATCCTGAATATTTCAGACCAACCGAAGTTGACTTACTTATTGGGGATGCAAGCAAAGCCAAAGAGAAATTGGGTTGGGAAGCCACACGCACCGTAGAAGAACTGTGCAGCGACATGGTGAAGGCAGATCTTAATCGTTTTCAAAAAGACAAAGACTTAATTGATGCCGGCCATACGGTGCATCAATCGCACGAGTAATGCAGAAAGAAAGTCGAATCTACATTGCCGGACACCGAGGCATGGTTGGTTCAGCCATACTCCGGTTACTGAAAAAAAATGGCTACCAAAATCTATTGGTCGCTACATCAAAGGAATTGGATTTGACCAATCAACAAGCTGTAGGTGCCTTTTTCAAGAAGCATAAGCCTGAATATGTATTTATGGCAGCGGCAAAGGTTGGTGGCATTGTTGCTAATAATACCTACTGTGCAGAATTTCTTTACGACAACTTGATGATTGAGGCAAACGTGACACACGCAAGTCATGAGTACAACGTGAATAAAATGCTCTTTTTGGGTTCGAGTTGCATCTATCCAAAACTTGCCCCTCAACCCTTGAAAGAGGAATATCTACTACAAGGTTTTCTCGAGCAGACCAATGAAACTTACGCCATTTCCAAAATTGCAGGTATAAAGCTTTGTGAAGCATATAGAGACCAATATGGAAGTAATTTTATCTCTGCCATGCCCACGAATCTTTACGGTCCAAATGACAACTATGACCTTGAAACTTCACATGTGCTTCCCGCGCTTTTACGCAAGTTTCACAGTGCAAAAAAGAATGGCAAAAAAGAGGTAATCCTCTGGGGGTCTGGTAAACCACGCAGAGAGTTTATGCATGTGGATGATGTGGCCGAAGCCTGCCTTTTCTTAATGAATTCTTATAACGAAAGAGCATTTGTGAATATCGGGGTAGGATACGATGTTTCCATTCGTGAGTTAGCAGAACAAATTGCAAAGATTACAGGCTTTCAAGGTGCTATTGTTTTAGATAGTGCCAAGCCCGATGGAACGCCAAGGAAACTTATGGATGTGAGCAAATTGCATAACTTGGGCTGGAAACAGTCCATTGAACTTGAAGATGGCATTCGTTCCGTATACGAGGAGATGAAGGACTCTGCCATTTTCAATGAACCGATATAGCATTCCGATGCATCGATCGTTATTAATAATTATGCTGGTTTTATGCAGCCAAGGGATTTTTGCGCAGCATATAATGGCTCCGCTCAATCCAGAGCAAACTGCGTTGGTTGATGCTCACCTGGCAAAGTCCAACCAAGTGAAACCTACAGGATTTGCGCCATACCTAATGTCCATGCAAACCTTGGATTCGATTTATGATGCGGATACCAAACGATGGCAACGCAGATCGTATGATGGCTGGATCATGAAAAAGCTCAAAAACGAGCACCTTTTTGAAATACATACAGGGGAGTTTCATTTGCAAGGCGATGCGGCATTTAATCTTGAGGGCAGTCCGCGTACAGATGATCAAGGCAGACGCATGTTTACCAATACTCGTGGCTACAACTTCAATGGATTTATAGGCAAACGAATTTTCTTTCAAACGAGCTTCTACGAAACACAATCCATCTTTCCGAATTATATGGACAGCGTGGTGTATGCCCGAGGGGATTTCAACACACCTGCAGATCCTGAACGAGGTGCGGTGCCCGGATTTGGCCGCTGGAAAAACAACAACACTTCAACAAGTTATGATTATGACTACACCTTAGCCACCGGCACGTTTGGCGTGATGCTCAATGAAAATAGTTTCGTTCAATTTGGTCATGACAAGCAGTTTGTGGGTCATGGATACCGATCGATGTTGCTTTCTGATGCAACTTCCCCATACCCTTTTTTGCGCGGACAATTCAGCTTTTGGAAGAATCGGATCACCTACACCACAACTTACGCAGTGCTGCAGTCTCTCGATCGAATTGTGAACGCACCGGGTGCGGCAAAGGAACCCCCATTTAATCGGCTTGGCGCACGGTTTAGCTACCTAAGTTTTCAGCCCGCTCCATGGATGAGTTTGGGATTTTTTGATGGAACTACTTGGACTTGGCGCAGGAATAGCAGCCCGCAAAGTATAGAATACTACAGTCCGCACGCATTCATCTATACAGGTACAGGCATCCGAAATCACATCGTTGGCATGAATGGTCAGGCCACGCTTTTTGGAATAATACAAGGCTATGGTCAATATGCCATGAACACAAGAGGTAGGGGACAGGCTGCCCAAGTCGGAGCTAAGATTTTTGGCCCGCTGAGAAACATGCAAATCATCGTAGAGTATAATCGTGTTGGGCAGAATTTTTATTACTATGCTGATGATTCCACAGGAACCATCTTTATCGAAGAGCCATTACAGTCAGGAACTTCGCCTTTGAATTATTACCAGAACAATGATTTAATGCTTGGGCATCCTTTTGGCGTTGCTATGGAGGAATTTATATTGAGAGGTCAATATCGACTACGTGATGTTTTTGCTAATGGAGCGGTGCATATTACCAACTTTAACTCGGTAACCCAACCAAGGTCAGTTTTTCTTGTGAAGTCTGAATTGGGGTATATCATAAATCCAAAGTCAAACGCTCAATTTGTGATGGGTGTCATTTTACGCAGAGCTGAGTCTGCCGTGTCACCAGCATTAAATGCAAATGAAACATACCCGTATTTAGCCTTCAGAACAAACCTTTTTAACCGGTACATGGAGTTTTAATGAATCCAATTAAACATAGCTCGAAATGATCAATATTCTATTAGCATTTGGAACCGCATTATTAGTCTCGATTTTATCGTTTCCAGCGTTGATTAAGGTAGCGTACCTAAAACGATTGGTGGACGAGCCAGGCGAAGCACGAAAGCTTCACCATCGCAGAATACCCACCATTGGCGGCATCATCATTTTCGCAGGAACACTTTTTTCATTCTTTCTGTGGTTTCCTTTCGAAGCGATGCACAATGTGGAAGAAATGGGACGAGCGGTAAAGGATTTTCAATACATCGGTGCTACCATGATCATTCTGTTTTTTATCGGAATCAAGGATGATATTATCGGCACAGCACCAGTTAAAAAGCTTATTGGCCACTTGATCGTAGCATTCATTTTAGTGATCATGGGCGATATCCGCATCACGAGTATGCATGGCATCTTTGGAATATATGAATTACCAGAATGGGGTGGAATCTTCCTGTCGATTCTCACATACACAGTGATTGTTAACGCCATCAATATAATTGATGGAGTCGATGGTCTGGCTGGTGGTGTGGGAGTGATTGCCGCCACCGCAATGGGACTGTGGTTTTTTGGGGTTGGGGCTACTGAGCATGCGGTTTTAGCGTTTTCGCTATCGGGAGCGCTCCTAGGATTTCTAATCTATAACTTTTCACCGGCCAAAATATTCATGGGTGATAGTGGCTCGTTGACCATAGGTCTTGTTCTATCTGTATTGGCTATAAAACTGATAGAATTTCCGATTGACCGAGTACCAAATGAATTGATTGGTATATCAAAGCCTGTATATGCTATGGCTGCGCTTGTTTATCCTTTGGTAGATACGTTGCGGATATTCATCTATAGAATTACGCGTGGCATGTCACCTTTCGCTGCAGATAAAAACCACATTCATCACCGGTTACTCGAACTCGGATATGGGCATAGGAGAACAGTTTTATTGATTTATGCTTCCTCAATTTTTGTAATCCTTTTAAGCACAAGCATCCACGAAAAACCAAGCCTTGTATTTCTCATCACCTGCCTTATATCAATAGTAATATCACAAGTTCCAGGGGTTTTGGTGATGATTAAAAAGCGTAGAGCTAACAAAGCATGAGAATAAGGTTGGCCATATTGTTCATGCTCAGTTATGGAGTTTCATATGCCCAGAATGCGTTGGTGCCATTAGACATCTATAGCACTTGGCGTGCTGAGCGATCGGTGATGGATTCGGTCCACGAAATGCACACTGAAATCAAGCCGTTGAGTTCATGGGAAGTCCGTGCAAACGGAGGTAATCTGCCTACCGACTATGGTAAAAAAGAGTTCTATAAAAAAGACTTTGACGAGTCCTATTTCCGGGTAGAGCCCCGAATTAATGGTACCGGTTTTTTCGAGTCTGGAGCTTCATCTGGTGTGGCAATTGAATCGTTTGCTGGAGCTGCAATTGTTGCTGGGCACAAGAATAAGATCAAGTTTTCTGCGGATGGACTTTTGGGATATAATGAGCCTGTGGGTTATCTCCGAAATATCTCCGATAGTCTGTATGTGGTGCCGGGTTACAGTCGAGCCAATCGACAAGGTGGTTTTGGTTTTGAACAAACAACCATAAACCTCAGTTGGCGGCCAAGCCGTGTGGTAGAGCTTCATGCGGGCAGGGGAAAGCATTTTATTGGTGAAGGGTATCGCAGCTTATTCATTAGTGATTACGCTCCCAATTACAATTATCTCAGAACAGACATCAATGTATGGAAGCTGAAATACAGTGTGATTTATACGCAAATGCTATCGGCACAGGGCTATCCTAACGGGTTTTATCCTAAACTTAATAAGTATGCTTCGATGCATTATTTGAGTTTGAATGTGACCAAATGGTGGACGGTTGGTGCATTCGAAACAGTGGTCTGGGAGTCAGAAGATGTTGCTCAGCGCAGAGAGTTGGACATCAATTACCTCAACCCAATCATATTTTTTCGACCGGTCGAGTTCTCCACCGGTTCGTCTGCCAATAGCTTACTCGGTTTTAGCTCGATACTACGTCCGGCTAGGGGTTTATCTTTATATGGAAATGTATTGCTCGATGAGTTTATCATGCGCGAGGTATTGGCTCCTGTATTTGCAAGAGTCTATCCAGATTCGGCTATCCAAATGGGATGGTGGGGCAACAAACAAGCCTATCAAGTAGGCATTAAATACCACGAACCATTTGGCTGGAATGATGCTACCATTCTGGCGGAAGTCAATGTGATCAGGCCATACACCTACAGTCACGGAAATCAGAACCAAGATTACGTACATCAAAACCATCCATTGGCGCATCCGCTCGGTGCAAATGTGTTGGAATGGGTGGCGATGGCATTGTGGCATCCAACAGCGAGTTGGCAATTGGGCCTTAGGGCGACTTACGCGCGTAAGGGCCATTCCACATCTACGTTGCAAGCGGGCGAGGAACCCATGCTGCCTACGCTGTTCTTAGTAAATGCACCTAAGTATAGTTATCCATTGCTTCAAGGTAGCATAAGAGACTTGGCAAACGTTCGCTTCGAAGCCACGTACACGCTCGTGCACGATTGGAACTTGCGTATTGAAACGTCACTGCAATACCGATCAATTAATACTTGGAGAGGTGAGGCACTAATTTTCAGTTTGGGCTTGCGCACCGCGCTATGGAACCAGTATCGAGATATATAGAAAAGATTCACTAGTCTTCCGTCTTGGGCTCGAAATCTAGCACCACCGAATTCATGCAAAAACGTTTGTACGTTGGGGGTGGACCATCATCAAAAATGTGCCCTAAGTGACCATCGCAGCGCCCACAGGTGACTTCCGTGCGAATCATTCCAAAAGACGTGTCCTTATAATAGTTGACGCTGTTTTCACTGATGACCTCAAAGAAGCTGGGCCATCCGCATTGGCTGCTAAACTTTGAGTCAGACACGAAAAGGGGATTTCCGCAGGCAGCACAGTAGTAATCACCCAGCCCGTCATAATCCCAATATTTGCCAGTGAAGGCGCGCTCTGTTCCCTTTTCACGTGCGATGTAATAAACATCTTCAGGTAGCACCTTCTTCCACTCATCATTGCTGATCTCGAGCTTGGTTGTATCCGTTCTCGAATAGTATAGATTTTCTTTCTTGACGTTTTCCATCGGTATTTCCTTTTTGTTTTGGCATTGGCTTACTTGAGTAGCCAACAGTATCAAAAGTGTGATTGAAAAGAAGTTTCTCATTTGGTCTTGGAAGATTGATTTAATTCAACCTAACATGATTATGAAACATCGCTAGGGAAGGTTTGTTGCATGTCGCCCAGCATGGATCTAAATATCTGCGGATAAACATACTTGTCTCTGACCAGAGCTCTTGCGCGGTCTGCCATGGCTTGCATTTTAGATTCTTCATTTAACACGCTAATCGTCTGCTGTACCCACTCCTCATCATTTTGGCAAATAAGAGCATGATTATCATGTTTAACATCGAGTCCATCAATACCCACATTGGAACTAAGCACAGGTAGCCCTCGATACATAGCATCGAGTGTTTTGATCTTCATGCCGCTTCCGAATCGTAAAGGAATTATGGCGGCTTTGCAAGTTTCCATTACGGCATTTAAGTCCTCTACAAATCCTAAATACGAGACTCCTTTCGTATTGGCTGCTTTATTGACCAAATTTGAATCCGCACCCTTTCCACAAATGATTAGCTCGGCACTAGGCATTTTGCTGACCACTTGTGGCCAAACATGATCGATATACCAGTTTATGCCATCCTTATTTGGCATCCAACTCAATGTCCCCATAAAGAGCACTCGAGGCTTATTCCCCTTAAGATCGATGGTTGGTTTTTCCAAAAGCGACTCGTCACCTAGGTGATATGTCAAGCGAAATTTATTAGCGTCCAATTTATTGGCGTCCATAATGCTGGCTTGATCGTTCGGTGCAGCAAAAGTGAATGCGGTGCGCTTGATCGCCCAGCGCTCAAATACCTTCACTCGGTCTGCCTCCCAATCTAGGACCCATTTTTTTATGGGATTTGTTTCGATTTTAGCATAGTCGGCCCAAAGTCTAAACTCTGCATTGTGGCTGTGATAAATTACTTTTGATATTAGATTTTCAGGAATCATCTCCATCATCTCCAAATGATCGACAATGGTTACCTCTGCTTGCTCAATGCCCCAGCGCATGACCGATTCCAGTTTTTTAGAGTAAACGCGATAACAATTCAATGTCGGAAATTGGGCAATGGCCATAAACCAATTAAGGGCGTTTCTCGACCTTAGTTCACCAAAAACTTGCACGCTTGCAATGCCACTGGCTTCGCGAAGTTCGGTCAGCGTATTGCGGTCGTTGGCACCATGAGCACAGGCCAAGCGCACATCGTAGTGCTGACTCAGAAATTTGAGGAGCCTGTAGGTTTTGATTCGGCCACCGCTTGTCGCGGGCCAAGGTAATTCGGTGGTTAAGAAATACAGAGAGGGCTTTTTTGTTGCCATCAGATATTAAACGCAGCCTTTATATCGTCCACCATATTCAATTCCTCCCATGGAAAGAGTTTCACACTGTGTTCAACTTTCTCCCCGTTTCCATTTGTGAAGGTTTTGGTGACCGTTTCCGTTTTTCTTCCCATATGTCCGTATGCAGCTGTTTCGCTGTAAATCGGAGACCTTAATTTGAAGCGTTGCTCAATGGCGTAAGGCCGCATGTTAAAAATGGAGCCAAGCTTTTTAGCGATTTCACCATCGGTCATGTCCACCTTGCTGGTGCCATAGGTATTGACATAAAGCCCTACCGGATCTGCTACACCAATGGCATAGGCAACCTGTACCAACATTTCATCGGCAATGCCTGCCGCAACCGCATTTTTGGCGATGTGCCTTGTGGCATAGGCAGCCGACCGATCCACTTTGCTTGGATCTTTTCCGCTAAACGCTCCGCCACCGTGAGCACCTTTTCCACCGTAGGTATCTACGATTATCTTTCGACCAGTCAATCCGGTATCGCCATGTGGACCTCCTATGACAAACACTCCGGTTGGATTCACATGATAGGTGATATCATCGGTAAACAAATCTTGTATGTGCTGAGGAAGTTGAGCCTTAACCCGTGGAATTAGAATGTTGATGACATCTTTTTTAATGGTCTCAAGCATGGTGGTCTCATCTGTCCAGTCGTCATGTTGGGTAGACAATACTATGGCCACAATTTTTTGTGGTTGATTGTCATCGCCATATTCAATGGTAACTTGACTCTTACTGTCTGGACGCAAATAGGTCATTTCTTTACCGGCCTTTCTGATGGCCGCAAGTTCTATCAACATTTTATGGCTCAAGTCGGCCGCAAGAGGCATGTAGTTCTCAGTTTCGTTGGTGGCATAACCAAACATCATTCCTTGGTCGCCAGCGCCTTGCTCCTCTTTATTGGCTTTGTCCACTCCTTGATTGATATCTGGACTTTGTTCGTGAATGGCGGACAACACACCGCATGAGTTTGCCTCAAACATGTAGGCACTTTTTGTGTAGCCAATTCGAGCGATCACATCACGCGCGATGCTCTGAACATCGAGATAAGTATTGGTCTTTACTTCACCTGCCAATACCACTTGACCTGTGGTAACCAATGTTTCACACGCCACTTTTGATTCGGGATCAAACGCGAGAAAATGGTCCACAAGCGCGTCAGATATGGCGTCAGAAACTTTATCGGGGTGTCCTTCAGAAACGGACTCGGAGGTGAATAAATACGACATGAATGTTCTTGTAATTAGTAAGGATGTCAAATGTAAAAGTTGAAACGAACTTATTGCCGCACAACTAAATTTCTATGCGTCAACCCAATCTCCGTGCTCTGCGATAAGTTCGATGAGTTCATCTAAGGCGTCTGCTTCGGGAATATTGCGCTTCACAACTTCCTTTTCCTTATAAAGCGTGATTTTGCCTGGTCCGGTGCCTACATATCCATAATCGGCATCGGCCATTTCACCAGGACCATTTACAATGCACCCCATAATGCCAATTTTCACGCCCTTCAGATGACTGGTGCGTGCTCTAATTTTTGCAGTGGTTTCTTGCAGATCAAACAGGGTTCGCCCGCATGATGGGCAGCTGATGTACTCGGTTTTTGAGATGCGTGTTCTAGTAGCCTGAAGGATACCAAAACCCAGCGCATTCACCATTTTACGACTGCCACAATTTTCGGCTTGAATCCAAATTCCATCGCCCAAACCATCGAGCAATAATCCACCCAAATCGGTGGAGGCGAACAGTTGGAAATCATTTTCTTCAAGCTCAGAATATTTCCGCTGAATTATGACAGGCGTTTGTAAGCCTTCATTTATTAATCTGAAAATGGCCGAGCGCTGCTCTGGCATGCCGTGGTTGTTTGAAGTAGTCAAGACCAATACCGCGGTGTTGTCATGCTTAAGTGCAGCGATTAATGGCAAATCGATGCCATCAATATCGCAGTGCACAAAGTTGAGTTTGTCTGATTTTTTTTCAGCCACTACGTAACTGATGCTCTCGAACAATGGATAGTGCCGTTCTTCACCATTCCATACAGCTGCATCTTGAATCACCCCCAGCGTTCCAGGTATTTCAAAATTCAATGACTTATCTCCGATGTATATGAAGTCACAAGCTTGATCTGCGATATTCCATTTGTCTAAGGGTACGCTATAATTGTATCCAACGGCATGCAAATTGGCTGCGTTGATTACTTCTTTGTCTGCGAAATCGTGAACAATTCTCGGAACGTTATGGTCGCCAATGTTCACTACTTCGTGAGAGCTTCTTCGGTGGTATCCGAAAGGATCGATTGGATAGGACTCAATAGCTGGAATGGATGCATGTGGCAAGCGTTTATCATAGCGCTTTGCCAATACGTAAGCCACGGGAATTTCAAACTCCGGCTCCTCTGTCAAAGAAACTCGAATGGTATCTCCTAATCCGTCTTCCAGCAAAGTGCCGATGCCTGCGGCAGATTTGATTCTGCCGTCCTCACCTTCGCCTGCTTCCGTTACCCCTAAATGAAGCGGATAGTTCATTCCTTCGCTAATCATCCGATTCACCAACAATCGATAAGCCTGAACCATCACTTGTGTGTTGCTGGCTTTCATGGATAGCACAATGTCATGATAGTCGTGGTCTCTGCAGATATGCAAAAACTCCATGGCGCTTTCCACCATACCCAAAGGAGTGTCACCGTATCGGCTCAATATTCTATCCGATAGTGAACCATGATTGGTTCCGATGCGCATGGCGGTACCGTGCTCCTTGCAGATTTTTACCAATGGTGTAAACCGCTCGCGAATACGGTCTAATTCTGCTTGGTAAGTCTCATCGTTGTATTCGATGTGCACAAACTTTTTCTTGTCGGCATAGTTGCCCGGGTTCACGCGCACCTTCTCTACAATCTTAGCGGCAATTTCGGCTGCGTTTGGAGTGAAATGTATGTCAGCCACGAGCGGAGTATCATAACCACGTTTTCTAAGTTCATCTTTAATGTTTTGGAGATTCTCCGCATCGCGTTTGCTCGGAGCGGTGATTCTCACCAATTCGCAACCGGCATCAATCATTCGGATGCTTTGCTCCACGGTGGCCATGGTGTCCATGGTATCGGTGGTGGTCATCGACTGCACTCGAATCGGGTTGTCACCTCCAATTCCAACGCTACCAATCATCACTTCGCGTGTTTTAAATCGGCTGTATTCCGTAAGGCTATTGCAGTAGCTTTTGTGTGTAGTGGTTGCTTCTTGAGACATAGGTGCAAATGTAAACTTCGATCCACTTGAGCCCTCTTCTGGGCAGCTTCTCTTTGGTTAATACAGAGGTAAACAAATGTGGTTTATGAAAGTTTTTCCGGTTTAGATATTAACAGTTTTACGGCCTTAACCTGAGCCAATATTTAATTCTCTACTCGCTCCTTCAACGCCTCGTTCATCTTTTGGAAGTTTAGGCGGGTTTCTTTTTCCAATTTCATTTTAAATATCGGCACAAGCAAACCTGAAAACTGCTCTCGGTGAATGAGCTCTGTGGTGCCATTGCCGAGGTCGTTGAGTTCAAAAGTATGGGTGCCATCAAAAAGGCCTTTGAAACCGAGCCGCCCGATCCACTCAAGTTTTTTGTTTTCATCCACGGCCAAAAGTATCGGGCTGAATTTTGTGCCACTAGCCTCAATGTGGATTTGCCCTCCCTTTTTTGATTTCACCTCCGCGGAACCGCAGAAATGGATTCCATTCATCATAAGCTTCCATGTTAATGAGGTGTTTCCAAACCTGATCAGAAGGTGCCGCAATCGTTATTCGCGTTTCAATTTTCATAGTGAAGTTTTTACAACAGGCAATGTAAGACAAGCTAAAGTTTACTGCTTGAAAAAACTCGATATCTCCACCAACCAATGCATCTTTGCGTTCGTTTGGTTACCAATTAATTTTCAACGCATGAAATATCTATTCACCGCCCTCACTATAATGCTCATTCAATTTGGGTCAATTGCTCAATGCACCGCTGACTTCGATTGGGAGACCGACCAACTGGAGTTTGAATTCATAAACTTCTCGTTTGGAACATATGATTCTTTATGGATTGACTTTGGAGATGGGAATGGTACAAATGATTCCACGTTGGTGCATGAGTATGATTCAGCTGGGTTTTACACAGTGTGTTTATCACTCTTTGATGCG
>Ga0181593_10003980_pt1 | contig 13449 bp, 13 predicted proteins | sample 071ome_19_FD_133756 | JGI IMG/M metagenome (GOLD analysis project Ga0181593, IMG submission 133756) | Coastal salt marsh microbial communities from the Groves Creek Marsh, Skidaway Island, Georgia - 071413AT metaG (megahit assembly) | ecosystem: Environmental > Aquatic > Marine > Intertidal...
AACATTCTGGGTTAAAAGGCTGATCAAGCTGCCAGTCGCGGCTACAGATAATGCCAGAAGCAGCATGCGTCTTGGCCCGATTGTGCGAATGGCACTGGCAACTGCCAGCGCAGAGATCACAATCAACGTTGAAAATAAAGAGGCCAGCAATCCAACCTCTGATAAAGATAGATCAAAGCTAGCTTGCAGGGTCTGCACTGATGGTGCTAGCTTGGCGACATTTACCGCATTTATCGCACCACAGGCAAGTATCAGCCCCACCAGTCTGAAATCTTTGATAGCACTGGATTTGTCGTCTGGTATTTGCAATTCAGCCTTCACGTTAGCATGTCATTTAATGCTGCTCTTCGAGCCGGTCCGTTGCAGGTGCAGGACGAGGGGTCAAAGCAGAAAGCTGGTGGTAAATCTCGTCACTCATCTCAAAGGTGGCTGCAGCTAAAGAGGGGCGAAGCTGGGCTTCATTACGGGCGCTAATGATTGGCGAGGTAATCGCTGGATGATGTGCTACCCATGCCACTGCCAGCGTTGCAGCTTCAACTCCGATCTGGCTGGCTATCTGAGATAACTCTGTGGCGGCATCATGCATCCAGTTCTGGCCATAGCGTGTTTTATATTTAGGATCCCAATCCAGCCTGCCTCTGGCATTATCATCTTGTGCCGATGCACCATATTTGCCTGTCAGCAACCCACCCCCCAGCGGGCTATAGCTGATAACCCCGATATGTTCTGCCTTTGCCATAGGCAGAATTTCAACCTCTGCCTGACGTTTCACCAGATTATACATTGGCTGTAAAATTTCAATTTCGGGATAGCCATGCTGGCGAGCAATTGCCTGCGCTTTCATCACCTGCCATGCGGCAAAATTTGACACGCCAAGATGATAGAATTTACCTTCTGCCTTCAGCCGTGCAAGTTCTGCAAAACTATCTTCAAGAGGGGTGTCTGGATCAAACATATGCAGAAAAAATATATCTGTGTAATCCTGTTTCATGCGGGTCAGGCTGGTTTCTAGCTGGGTGCGCAGATTGGCTGGTGAGCTGCCGCCCACTGCCCCTGCTTTGGTTACCAGCACCAGCTCATCTCTATCACTGGTAATGAGCTGTCCCAGAATTTCTTCAGACCTGCCCTTATTATAAACAAAGGCGGTATCAAAAAAATTGATGCCTGCTTCTCTACAGGCATTATACATTGCCGCGCTATCTGCTTCATCTGCGCCTGCGCCAAATTGCATCGCGCCAAAACATAAAGAAGATGGTGTGATCTGGTGTGGGCCATAGGCCGGTCTATTGCTCATAATCTATCCTTTTGATTGATGCGTTCTAATGGCATTTAGCCAGCCTAGAGAGGCGTCAGTATCACCATTGGCAGGCTTATATTCCGCCCCTAGCGGGCTGGCATAGCCAAGCGATTTGATATGATCAAACACATATGGATAATATATCTCGCCATAATCAGGCGCGCCTCTATCTGGCACTGAGGCAAACTGGATATGCCCAATGATATCCATATCAGCTTCAAGCTGGCGACACAGGTCCCCTTGCATGATTTGCACATGATAACAGTCAAACATCAGTTTCAGATTATCCTTTCCAACTTCCTGAATGATTTCTCTGGCATGGCAGGTATCAGACAGAAAATAACCAGGCGCATCATGATGGTTAAGAGGTTCGATCAGAATGGTTTTGCCATGTTTGGCGGCAATCTCACAGGCATAGGATAAATTCTTCACATAGCAATCTTGTGCCTGCTGGCCAGATGCAAAGCCTGCCATCGCATGAATATTTTGCGTATTGGTAGCAACAGCATAGCCAATTGCCTGATCAATGATCTGTTTTGCTTCATCTTCCCTGCCGGTCAGTGCCAGCAATCCATTTTCGCCTGCCTCAACATTGCCCTTCAGCGTATTTAGCCCAAGCATCACAAGCCCTGTTTCCTGCAAGGCGGCATTGATAGCCGCGCTATCCATATGGTATGGCCAATGGCACTCCACCGCATCAAAGCCTGCATGATGGGCTGCATAAATTGCCTCATCAAGCTGGCGATCAGTCCATAAAAACCCCAGATTAGCAGAAAATTTCAAATCAGCCATTGATCTATCATCCATTAAATATCTGATATGCCTAAAACTATCGACAAGAGCCTGTCACGGAAATATACAATTAGACTAGTCTAATATCACTATACCCTGAGGGCCATTAAGTGCAAATGAAACAGAAGCTTTGCCCTCAATTATTGTGCATAGATGATCAACCTCAAGTGCAGCTAGCAGGCTAGCAAGGCTTTCTGGTTCTGGCGTTGACAGCCGCACCTGTTCAAGCTTAATGCCTAGATCAGCCATGTTCGTGCTAGGATGTACCCCCTTTGGCCATTCTATAAAAAATGGAATCAGCCCATCCATCAGCAGGTTGCCTTTTGGCGGCACCGTCAGACGCCAGCGAAGATTATCGCGGCGTAATTCAAGAATTTCGCCCAAGTCGACAGGGCTATCTGCAACCAGCCTATCCAGATCATCAGTTGCTACAATCCAGCATAATGCGCGTGGCCGTTCCGCCAGCTTTGCGTCAGTATTGCCTTCATCTAGCGAGAACCAGCGCGGCCTGTCTGGTGCCGGTACGTTTTCATCAATTGAAATCAGCTCAAAATAGCACGCGCCGCCCAGACGCATTAGACAGTTATGTGTGCCCATCATGTCATGCTTGCCACCAGCTGGCACTTGAATGCCAAGCTTCTCATGAAGATAGCTTGTACCTGCCGCCAGAGATGACGCACCAATCGCGATATGGTCAATCTGGTTTGGCATTAATAGCTTTGTGCCAGTCGCCATTTCAGATAGGCAAGGCTTTCAATCGGCTCATATTTTGCAGGCTCGTCTCTGAGATTGCTGATGATTGTACCGGGAGCAGGGTCAACAAAATGCGGCATTGAATATCTTGGCGTATCAATATGGCTGTTCACAACCCGATGTTTGGTAGAAACAAAATAGTCATTTGTCCATCTTTGAAGCAGATCGCCAATATTGATGATCACGCCATTTTTAACAAATGGTACAGGATGCCATTTGCCGTCAAGATCACATACCTCAAGACCTGGCACATCATTGATCTGCCATAACAGCGTGATAGTGCCATAATCACTATGCTCGCCAATACGCATTTGTCCGTCTTTTATTGGGCCGTCATAGGCAGGATAATGGATAAAGCGGGTGGTAGAATGATTATGAATATGACAATGGGTGAGGGTGTATTGAGGCACCTCAAGCACCTGTTCGAACAAAGATAATACGGTCAATGTAAGATTATCTGCCAGCATCACGGACTGGCTGGCCAGCGTGCTGAAATTTTCTACCTCTGTTGGCCATAACGCCTCTATCATTCTGAAATGATGGCTATAATTATAGCTTTCTTTCATATCGGCAGGGGCAGAAGGGTCAACATTTTCCTTTTCCCAGCCAGTATAGCCAAGATTGGTATCTACCCCGCTATAGGGATATTTCAGCTTGGTTTCTAATGGCAAATTAAAAAATTCTTTTGCTACCTCATGCCAGTCAGACATGATGCGCTGTGGTTCATCATCAAATGGGTTCTGAAAAACAGCGAAGCCTACAGTTGTGTAGGCTTCGCGAATTTGTTCAAGAAGGTTATCTGATTTGAAGTCAATAACAGGGATCATAATAACAGTCCTCTATAAAATAGCGTCAATAGGCGCTATCAGGTACCAGGTACAGTTGCATCAATACCTTCAACATAATACATCATTGTATTAAGGTGTAGGTCATCTGCTACTTCGCCATCTTTTAGCTGAAGATTGCCTTTATTATCCTTGATAGGGCCTGTGAAAGCGAAATATTCCCCTTTTGAAATTGCGTCTTTCACAGCATTTGCTTTGGCCGCAACATCATCTGGCATGTTGGTGAATGGCGCCATTGCTACCGCCCCTTCATCCATATGACCGAAATAGTCAGCAGATTCCCATGTGCCATCCATCACCTGCTGGACACGTCTTACATAATATGGGCCCCAATTATCAATGGTGGCGGTAAGCTGTGCTTTTGGTGCAAATTTGATCTGGTCACTAGCCTGACCAAAGCCAAGCTTGCCAGCCTTTTGGGCAGCCTGCAGAGGAGCAGGGCTGTCAGTATGCTGGGCAACCATGTCACACCCATCTGCCATCATCACTTCTGCGGCCTGAGCTTCTTTGGTTGGGTCATACCACGTATTTACCCACACAATATCGATATCCACATTCGGGTTTACGCTTTTCGCACCTAGATAATAGGTGTTGATTTCGCGGATAACCTCAGGGATTGGGAAGGCAGCAACATAGCAAATCTTGTTTGTTTTTGTCATCATGCCGGCGATCACGCCCTGCACATGACGTGCCTGATACAGACGCAAGCCATAAGTCGCCATATTGTCAGCCCGCTTAAAGCCTGTTGCATGTTCAAATTTCACATCTGGAAATTCTTTGGCAACCTTTAGCATTGAATCCATATAGCCAAATGAGGTCGCAAAAATAATATCTGTGCCTGATGACGCCATCTCGCGCATCACACGCATTGCATCTGGACCTTCTGGAACACTCTCAACATAGCTTGTCTCGACCTTGTTACCAAAGGCTTCTTCAACAGATTTTCTGCCGATGTCATGACGGTATGTCCAGCCATGATCGCCTATCGGACCAACATAGATAAAGCCGGCTTTTACGGTATCTGCCTGTGCTGAGCCAAGTGTCAGCCCCACTGCCATCATCGCAGCGGATAATTTGAGAATAGATTTCATATTTCTGCCTTTCTTGTCTGCAAGAATGAACTAGCCAGACAAATTAAATCTCGATGAAAAGTGAAAAAAGAATATCATAATTTGCGTCTATATCTTAGCCAATATACAAGATTTAGTGGTTGGGCTATGTTATGCTCTGATTTTCCACAATTTTTTGTATAGCTAAAATAGGCTGTCAGGCTAGAAATAGGCGCACAATTTTGGCGTTAGATCGAATCAGCCTGATTGGCCTGAAAATCTGGGTTGTTCTAGCCCTGTGATATTCAGTCCAGTGATTGCAAAAAGCGCGCCTGCCTCTGGCTGTTTAGCCTCAGTGCCAGCGCTAAGCTCAAAGCCGATTGAGCTAACAAACAGAATATCACGATTACTACCGCCAAACATCGGCTTGGTCGGCTTTTCAACAGGCACATCAATGGTCATATCTATTTTGCCATCGGGGGTGATGCGGTAAATCTGCCAGCCGCCCACACCAGCCATCCAGTAGCATCCGTCACTATCTACTGTGCCGCCATCCGGCCGGCCTGCCATCGGGGCTGTGTCAAGGAATAGGCGCGGGCTGGAAGGCGTGCCTGTATCCAGATCATAGTCGCATTGCCAGATTGTGCGGACAGCCCTGTTGCTATCAGAAAAATACATGGTTTTGCCATTTGGCGAAAATGCAAGCCCATTGGTGGTATACAGAATCTGATCCCATGACCTTACAGACAAATCATGATCAAGCAGATAAAAGCATCCCTGTCTGTTTGGCTCGCCACCATCTCTCATGGTTCCTGCCCAGAACCGGCCTGCTGGATCTACCGTGCCGTCATTAAATCTGTTTTCAGGCAAATGGGTTTCAGGATCGGCAATGGCTGTTTTCTGGCCTGTGGCAGGATCAAAAAAGTAAAAGCCAGTTTTGGCGGCCACAACCAGCCCGCCTTGCGTGCATCTGCCAATTGATCCTACTGGCTCGCCAAATAGATAGCTGGCATTTTTCTGGGCTGAGATATCATAGCTGTGGATAATCCCGCCGGTAATATCAACCCACCATAATAGCTGGTCGCCATCATCCCAGACCAGACCTTCGCCTAGCCTGCTTGCGCCAGAAACAGCAATATCCATCTGATAACCCATTATTTGCCTTACTTCCTAGCGGTTGTGTTTTTTCCGCCAGGCTTCAAATTGTGTTCTATATTCATCTTTTGTGCAGGGATATAGCCCGATGATTGAAATGCCTGCTTTTACCTGTTCTGCTACAAAATCTTCATAGGCTGTCATTTCTGTAGCTTCATCAGCAATCTCGTTACATAGATGGGCAGGGATAACAATCACACTATCATTATCACCGACCAGAATATCGCCCGGAAATACCGCAACATCTCCACAGCCGATTGGCACATTAATATCAATGGCTTCATTGATGGTCAGGTTTGTCGGGCTAGATGGACGATTATGATAGGCTGGCATATCCAGACCGGCGATGGTTGCGGCATCTCTGAAACCGCCATCTGTAACAATGCCAGCCCCGCCGCGCATCATCAGCCGTGTGACCAGAATATCGCCCGCAGAGGCGGCACGCGCATCCTTACGGCTATCCATTACCAGAATAGCTCCTTTTGGACATTGTTCGATGGCCTGTCTTTGCGGATGATCAGGGTTTAGAAATTCGGTAAGCTGGTTTCTATCTTCACGCGCAGGCATATATCTAAGGGTAAAGGCAGGGCCAACCATATTTTTGTTTTTGGGGGCAAGCGGGCGCACATCCTGAATGACCTGATTGCGCAGACCTTTTCTATAAAGGGCTGTAGCCAGTGTTGCTACGGATACATGTTTTAATTTTTCTATCGCTTCTGCGCTAGCTTCGGTCATCTGAAATCTGCTCCTCAATCACCATTATATTTACTCACGATAATTGTTTATACCTATATCTATCGCAGACTGCAAAGCACTTGCATCAGATGTGGTAAAATTTGAGTGCAAGATTAAGCTATTGACCTGATGCAAGATTGACTGGAATGATAGGGGTCATTGAAACTTTTATCTGCGGGGAAAGCTAGATGCCAACTGTGACAACATCTGTAAAAGAACTGGTACAGGCTGCCAAAGCACGTATCGAAGAAATATCTGCACAAGATGCGCTATTGCTTGCCAAGCGTGATGATGTTGTAATTGTGGATATCAGGGATGTGCGGGAACGCCAGAAACTTGGTTTTATTCCAGATAGTGTGCATGCGCCGCGCGGGATGCTGGAATTCTGGGTTGATCCTGACAGCCCCTATCACAAGCCTGTTTTTGCAGAAGATAAAAAATATATTCTGCATTGCGCCTCTGGCTGGCGGTCTGCACTTGCGGCGGCTTCGTTGCTGGATATGGGGTTTGAGGTAGCACATATTACTGAAGGGTTCTCAGGCTGGGTAGAGGCAGGTGGTGCGGTTGAGATGGCTGAGCCTAGATAGGCTGTAATAGAAATGAAATCTCCACCGATTAGCTATATCAAACGAACCACTGATTACTATCTGGCTTTGGGGTATGACAATCCATATCAATGGGCTTGTTTTGATGATGTGCCCTTTGTGCTTCCACCAAAAAAACTATCCCAGATGGTAATCGCGCTGGTCACAACGGCCGCGCCATTTCAGCCAGACAAGGGTAGGCAGGGACCTGGTGCGCCCTATAATGCCGATGCAAAATTCTACCGGCTATATCGCCAGCCTATCAGCCCGCCACCTGATTTGCGGATTTCACATATTGCCATAGACCGCGCCCATAGCCGCGCAGATGATATGGCCAGCTATTTTCCGTTAGCCGCGCTCAAGCGTGCCAGAGATGCGGGGGTGATCGGTGGTGTCGCCTCCCACTTTTATGGTCTGCCCACAAATAGAAGCCAGAAAACAACCATTGAACAGGATTGCGCAGATTTGGTTTCATGGATTGAAAAAGACAGGCCCGATGCGGTAATTGCTCTGCCAAATTGTCCTGTCTGTCATCAATCTGTGTCTCTTGCGATGCGCGCTGTCGAGGCAGCTGATACGCCAAGCCTGATCATGGGATGTGCGAAAGATATTGTCGAGCATGTAGGCGTGCCACGTTTTCATTTTTCGGATTTTCCGCTTGGAAATGCCGCCGGCCTGCCGCATAAGCCAGAGGCACAATATGCCAGCCTGACAGATGCGCTCCGCCTGTTTGAAACAGCCTCAATGCCCCGAACAACTTTTATCTCACCGCAAAGATGGTCTACAGATGATAGCTGGAAACAGGATTATTCCAATCCTGATAAGCTAACTCGGGATGAAATCGCGGCCCGCCGTAAAGCCTTTGATGAGGCAAAAAAAACGGCAGCAGCTTTGCGGTAATTGTGCCTGTGCTTTCTATGGCCTGTGAGCTGCCAGCACTGCCAGAATTTCTTCACGTGATGGCATTGAGGCGGCCGTGCCCGCTCGGGTTACCGAAATAGACGAGGCGGCTGTGCCAAACCATGCCGCATCTAGCGGGTTCATGCCATCTGAGATCGCTGCTGCAAATCCGCCATTAAAGGCATCTCCAGCACCTGTTGTTTCTATCACATTCCCTGAGTTAATCGCAGGGATATGGATGCTCTGGGTTTGGCTGTGAAGCAGAGCGCCATTTTCGCCTAAGGTAATCAGTGCAGTGCCTGCACCTTGTGCCAAAAGCGCATCTGCAGCAGCACGTGCGCTGTCAATTGACGTGACCTTAATTCCTGTCAGCCCTTCTGATTCTGTTTCATTGGGAGTGATAAAATCACATAATGCCAGCATTCCTTCAGGCAGGCTTGCCGCTGGTGCAGGATTCAGCAGGGTAGTAACCCCTGCCTGTCTGGCAATTTTTAGCGCCTGAAATGCAGTATCAACAGGCTGTTCTAGCTGGGTAACAAATATTGCCGCAGATTCAATCAACCCCTGATGCTGGACAAGGTCGTCAGGGCTGATGGTAGTTGCAACGCCCGGTGATACAATAATGGCGTTATTGCCGCTATCTGCCTCAATAAAGACAAAGGCCGCCCCTGTATAGCTATCCTGATGCTGGGTGACGGCCGGTGTTACGCCTTTATGTTGCCATAGGCCCAATGCCATTTCTGCAAAATCATCTTTGCCCAATTTGGTAATAAAATGAGTATCTGCACCGGCCTGCGCGGCGGCTACGGCCTGATTAGACCCTTTACCGCCCGGCGTAAGATGAAAATGTTCACCGATTAATGTTTCGCCCATTTTTGGCAGACGGCTGGCACGATAGGTCGTGTCAGCAACAAATATGCCTAGAATAACAACCATTTTTGCCATAGCCACCTCAAAAAATTTATCAGAGCTGTCACATATATCTGCCTTAAGGCGAGATGTTAAGCCAGATTAACAGGATTACAAGGCAAGAAAAACTGTTTTTAGGCGGTAAGGCCTTTGGGGTCATCTAATCCATGAATCCGGCAACAGGCAGTCAGGGTATTGGCAAGCAGACAGGCGATGGTCATTGGCCCAACCCCACCCGGCACAGGGGTAATCGCGCCTGCTATCTGGCTACAATCATCGAAATCTACATCGCCCACAAGGCGGGTTTTACCATCTTGGGACGAGATACGGTTAATGCCCACATCAATAATGCACGCGCCTTTTGCTATCCATGATGCTGTAACCATCTGGGGACGGCCAACTGCAGCAATCACAATATCTGCAGTTTTGACAACATCTTCAATATTGCTGGTTCTTGAATGTACAATCGTTACCGTACAGCTATCATTGAGCAGCAGTTGCGCCATTGGTTTGCCAACAATATTGCTTCTGCCAATCACCACCGCATGTTTTCCGCTAAGCGAGCCATAATGTTCACGCAACATCATCAGACAGCCAAGAGGGGTGCAAGGCACCATAGATTTCTGGCCTGTGCCAAGCAGGCCAACATTTGATATATGGAATCCATCTACATCTTTTTCAGGGGCGATGGCATTAATGATGGCTGTTTCATCAAGATGAGCTGGTAGGGGAAGCTGAACTAGAATTCCGTGAATGCTGTCATCATTATTCAACCTGTCAATTAATGCCACAAGCGTATCCTGATCAGTGTCTGCTGTCAGCTTATGTTCAACAGATTTCATCCCTGCTTCGGTGGTCTGTCTACCTTTGGAACGCACATATACCTCTGAGGCAGGGTCTTCACCTACCAACACGACAGCAAGGCCCGGTGTGATATTATGGGCCTGTTTTAGATGGGTAACCTGTGCAGCAATCTGTTCACGAATCCCAGCAGCGAATTTTTTTCCGTCAATTACTGTTGCTGTCATATCAGTTCCTTAAGGAGCGTTTTCTGCCAGATTGATAACATGCTAGCCAGATTAGAATAATCCGTCTATCTGGCCTGAGTCGTTCAACATAATCTGTTCTGCTGAGGGGGTGCGTGGCAGACCGGGCATTGTCATGATTTCCCCGCAAATAACTACAATAAATCCTGCCCCTGCAGATAGTCTAACTTCTCGTATCGGAACAGAATGGCCGGTTGGCGCCCCTCTGAGGTTCGGGTCAGTGCTAAAACTATATTGGGTTTTTGCCATACAGACAGGCAGATGGCCATATCCCTGCTGTTCCCATAATTTTAGCTGTTCCCTGATTTTTTTATCTGCCAGCACTTCATCAGCCCGATAGATACGTTTTGCAATGGTTTCTATTTTTTCGAATAACGGCATGTTATCTGGATAGATGGGCGCAAAATTGGCACTATTGGCATCTGCTATTTCTGCAACACGTCGCGCTAGTGCTTCTGAGCCTTTTGAGCCTAGCTCCCAATGCCGAGAAATGATTGCTTCTGAGCCTTGCTGCGCAACAAACTTTTGAATCACGTTGATTTCAGCGTCGGTATCTTTAACAAAATGATTAATTGCAACGATTACAGGCAGGCCAAATGATTTCATATTTTCAATATGACGCCCCAGATTAGGACAGCCAGCCAGCACTGCATCTGTATTTTCAGCATCAAGGTCTGATTTGGCAACACCGCCATTCATTTTCATGGCGCGCACCGTAGCTACAATCACCACAGCATTTGGGCTAATGCCTGCTTTACGGCACTTAATATTTAGGAATTTTTCGGCTCCCAAATCCGCTCCGAAGCCTGCTTCGGTGACAACATAATCACCTAGCTTCAAGGCTGCTGTAGTTGCGATCACCGAATTACAGCCATGTGCAATATTTGCAAATGGTCCGCCATGCACAAAGGCTGGATTATTTTCAAGTGTCTGGACCAGATTTGGCTGCATTGCCTGTTGTAATAATACTGTCATTGCACCATCGGCCTTGATGTCACGGCAATAGACAGGGCTTTTATCTCGTCGATAGGCAATGATGATATCACCTAGTCGCTGGCGCAGATCATCGGCATTTCGTGAAAGGCACAGAATTGCCATCACTTCTGAGGCAACGGTAATATCAAAGCCTGACTGACGTGGATAGCCATTACCAACCCCGCCAAGCGAGGTCACAATATCACGAAGTGCGCGGTCATTCATATCAACCACCCGACGCCAGCTTACGCGTCTTTGATCAATCTCAAGCTCGTTCCCCCAATAGATGTGATTATCTATCATCGCAGAGAGCAGATTATGGGCCGAAGTAATGGCATGGAAATCACCTGTAAAATGCAGGTTCATATCTTCCATTGGCACAATTTGAGCATAGCCGCCCCCAGCCGCGCCGCCTTTCATACCAAAGCAAGGCCCAAGACTTGCTTCGCGGATACAGACCACTGCTTTTTTGCCAATCGCATTTAACCCATCACCCAGCCCTACAGTTGTGGTGGTTTTGCCTTCACCGGCTGGCGTTGGATTGATCGCTGTGTCCAGAATAAGCTTGCCATCAGGGTTGGAAGAAAGGCTATCGAGATATTCGGCAGATATTTTTGCTTTATCATGTCCAAATGGCACAAGGTCCTTTTCCGGAATGCCCAGCTTTGCCCCAATTTCCTGAATAGGCTTTTTATTTGCTTCTCTTGCAATTTCAATGTCTGATTTGAATGACATGCTGGTCCCCACCTCTGGTCTTTGTTCCTGCCAAACGCCGTAGATTTTGATTGATATCTATGTCCTGCTTTGTTCAGCGTGATACTGATTGTCATCATTATCAGTTGTGATAGGGTGATTTGCAATCTTAACTTTGTCTAAACACGCCATAGATTATTGTGAAAAGCACAGTAAATTCGGTTAACATCAGATACGCTTCAGCCCGGCCATAATTGAGATAAAAGGAACTGATAATGGATAGCACGCCCGACTTTATCGGCATCGATTGGGGGACTTCTTCCTTTCGGGCATTTCTTCTCACCGCAGATGGCCAGTTGCTTGATCATATCACACAGGATGCCGGTATTAAGCGTATTCAGCAGGGCGCATTTTCGGCGATAATTGATGATGTTTTTGCGCACTGGCCAGCATTATCAGATGATATTCCGGTCGTGATGTGCGGGATGATAGGAAGCGCGCAAGGCTGGCATGAAGTGCCCTATCTGACCAATCCAGAACAGGCTGATATCGCTGGTCTTTCCAAAGGATGTTTTTCATTTTTTCACCATCGCCATAAAATCAGTATTGTACCCGGACTTGCATTTGCGGGCTTTGATGGGGTGATAGATGTAATGCGTGGCGAGGAAACGCTCTATCTTGGTGCCACTGCAAACACGCCAGATAGCGAACAGCTTATCTGTCTTCCGGGCACGCATTCTAAATGGATAGCAGCAAAGGCCGGCCGCATTGACAGCTTTGCCACCTTCATGACTGGCGAGATGTTCGAGCTGGCAATCTCACATTCCATGCTTGCTCCTGTTCTAGACAGTTCAGGTGAAATGGATATGGCCGCTTTCAGGGCAGGGCTGGAGCGAGCTAAAAGCAAAATGGGCATTCTGAATCAGCTATTTTCTGTGCGGGCAGAAATTGTGACAGGCTCATCTGATGGCAAATCGGGCTATTCCCTTGTCTCTGGCATTATTATTGGTGCCGAGCTTCTGGCTATCCTGCCGCGCGCTAGCCAGTCAACTAGTCAGGCCATCATTATTTCTTCTGGTAATTATCTTCAGCTCTATCAGGAAGGCTGCAACTATTATGGCATCGCAACCAGCTCATGCGATGCCACAGATGCGGTAATTGCGGGGCTTGCCGCTATCTTTCGGTTTCAGCAGGTAAGCTAGCCTTATGAGGCTAGCTGGTTATTTTTGGCAGTGACAATATCGCCAAGCATATGGGCAGACAGACAGCTAAGTGTCCAGCCCAGATGGCCATGGCCTGTATTGTAGAACACGCCCGGTTTGGAGCCTGCACCAATTTTCGGCATCATTGAGGGCATCATTGGCCGCAAACCTGCCCATGGCACAACATATTCTGTTGATATATCGGGGAAGAATGTCTCTACCCAGCGTGTCAGAGGCACAATTCTGTCTGCCCGGATATCCGTATTGATCCCGTTAAATTCTGCTGTGCCGGCTACCCTGAACCTGTTCTCGCCAAGACGTGAGGTCACAATTTTGGCCTGATCATCCAGAATGCTGGCATGCGGGGCTGCATTGCGCGATGCTGCATCATCCAGATCGATAGTAATTGAATATCCCTTTACCGGATAGATATTCACCCTGTCGCCTAGCTGCTGGGCAAAATGCCGGCTGGCAACGCCGGCCGATACCACAATCGCATCAAAGGTTTCATCAT